>Ga0272441_10001053_pt1 | contig 59269 bp, 60 predicted proteins | sample SSMProp6N_FD_193582 | JGI IMG/M metagenome (GOLD analysis project Ga0272441, IMG submission 193582) | Marine sediment archaeal communities from Little Sippewissett salt marsh, Falmouth, MA, United States - SSM-Prop-6N | ecosystem: Environmental > Aquatic > Marine > Wetlands > Sediment ...
AGCTCTCGTACTCGCGTTTGCGGCAGTGATGATCTTTGGTGCTGCCGCGTTTGCGGACATGCTGTCGGGTTCTTGGTCGACGCAGGTCTGCATGGATGCGGTGCCGATCTTCACCCTGTTCACCTCAACGCTCACGGTAGAGTATGAAGTATGCAACTGGGTGTTCGGCGCCGCGCTTGGCTTTGGCTTTGGCGGCTGGGAGACGGTGTCGTTCACTGCGGACGGTGTTCTCGGTGCGTTCACCCTTGGCTCCGAGATTGTCTTCGATCCGATCACGGCGGCGTTCCTCTACTGGGACAACACCCTGTCGATCGTCCTTGCCGGAGTCGAGCTCGACTTCGACTTCTACATGGACAACACGCCGTTCATCATGCTTGACCTCGGCATCTCGGGCGATGTCGGCCTGTGCACACTGGGGATCGATGCCACCTTCGGCGGTATCTGCACGTTCGACTTCCTCGGGATCTGCTTCGACTTCGGCTTCCCGTTCGCGTGTGTCGAGTGGGTGGATGTCGAAGTGTGCTTCGGCTGCGGCACGTTTGAGGGGATCTGCTTCAGCATCACCGGTCTGCAGCTTTCGGGGATCGACTGGTTGATCTTCGACTTCGAGGTCTGCTTCGACGATGGCCCACTGGGCAAGTACTTCACGTTCATTCCTGATCTCAACCTGGGTGCGTACGACTGCATCACGCTCTACGCTGAGCTGGTGATGGGTCCCGACTTCGAGTTTGACGGGATCAACGTCTACGGGTTGGAGATCTACTACGAGTGGAACGGTGTGTACTTCCAGAGCATCACGAGCTTCGAGCCTGCGAAGAACCTGTCGTTGATCGGGTTTGCGGAGTACTGGGAAGTCATCTGCATCGGCTCGGTGGGTGACAGCTGCTGCGGCGGCGGGTTCGACTTCGAGATCTGCATCTACTTCGATATCACGAGCACGTGGCTGTTCGACTGGGGCCTGACCGAGATCAACCTTGGGTTTGGCATTGGGTCGAACTTCACAGTGACGGCTTCGCTGCAGATCGATGCAGGCGGGCTGCTGCTGATGTGCTTGGGCTTCGACGTCAGCTGGTAGTCGAGCTCTAGTAAGAAGCAACAACGAGGGCCCCGATTCGTCGGGGCCCTCTCTCTTCGTTCTCCGGTTAACGGCTGAGCACAATGTCGATGGCGATGTTGGGGAAAGAGGTGGCTCCCAGCGGGCAAGCACACGTGGTCGTCGTTCGAGTCGTTGTCCTGCGATGGGGTCTACTCGGAGTGAGGCGTTGTAGCCCTCACCACGAAGCGCGCGAAGGCTGAAGGATTGCGGTTCCCATGGGGTGGTCGGCCTCTCCTTCGCACAACGGTTGCGTTAACCCAGCGGCAGCGCGGAAGGCCCCTGCTGTCAGCGCAGAGCCCTCCGCGCTGCGATGGACGAGTGTGTATCCGAAGGGCCGACCCTTGCCGCTCAGCTGCCCGACGCAGCCGGTGGGTGCAGCTTGCCGCGCGTGTTGACGTGGGCGCGCGAACCTACGTCGTAGAACCAGAAGTTCCCACTGAGCCAATCCGACAGAAGGCCCGGTGGGATCTCCCCGAGGCGCCACGTACCGGGCGCATCCCCCGTGGTTTCCACGAGGACGAAGCGGTGCTCCCCGTAGTCGTAGTACGCGACCTCGTAGGATTGCTGTTCGACGAAGCCGCGTTCGACGGGGACGCACACCGCCGCGTGGCCGGGGAAGAACACCAGGTGGACGCTGTGCACGTACGGCCGGACGAGCGAAGCGTAGAGGACTGCCGTGTCCTCGCAGTCCCCTTGGAGCTCGACCAGCGTCTCGATGGGGTATCGCGGCCATTCGTCGGGGAGTGAGTCCGTCGTGTACGGAATCGCCTCGGTCACGAAGTCCAAGCAGAAGCGGAGGAAGCCGTGATACACGCGCGTCGCCTCGTCATAGAGATCAGCCACCGCTCCGAGCAGGTTCAGCGACAGCTGCTCTTCGATGAACAGATCGTCGCCGGGGTCAGTGACGTACTTGTACCAGTCGCACGCCCCTTCGGCGCAGTACGGGCGGTCCGCCCTCGATCGATACATCCGGTAGAGAGAGGAAGGGAAGGAGACGTGCCACGTCCAACGGTCTCCCAGCGAGGACCACGCGAAGTCCCGGTCGAACGCGTCGACGGCCAGCACCGTGATCACGGCTGAGGCGGAGGCGATCCCTCCCTCGTCATCCGTGACGACAAGGGTCACCGTGTACTGTCCTGGGCTGGAGTAGACGTGTTGGCAGATGGGATCGTCCCCAATCCATCCGTCTCCGAAAAGCCACCGATAGGCGACGATCTGTCCGTCTGCGTCGTAGGAGCTGCGAGCATCCAGTGTGATCAGCAACGGGCATGCTCCCTCCAGCGACGAGACGGAGAACCGCACTGTGGGCAGCTCGTTGGCGATCCAGAAGCAGCCCGGGAGCAGCAGGGCGGCGCCGAGGAGAGAACCAAGGAGGCATCTTCTCATGGGTGGCAGTGAGGCTAGCGGCCATCGGCTCCCCCGTCAACTAGGGCTTGCACTAGCGACGGGGCGGCGCACCGAGGACGAGGACCATGCTGTCGTAACCGGATTCTCGATCTGCTGCAGCCCCGCGAGCTGCGCACTTGGCGCATGTCATGCCATGTGGATGACGCCGCCGCGTTCCTGGGACGTGATGTACGCGCGGCTCGCTTCCGCAGGGAAGCCCACTGATGGCCCACGAGTGGCGGCCGGTACTATCGTGTGCTCGCACTCCGCGAAGGAGCTGGATGTATACTTGAGGCACTATGACCAAGGACCAACCTGTGAGACGGTACGTGGGTTTCCTCGCGGTGGTTTGCCTCCTGCTGGCCGCGCTGTTCCTCGGCGGCTGCTGGCAGTGTCCTATCGATCCAGATCCTGACCCCATCCCGCAGCCGCCTGCGGCGATCGAGCTTGCTGACGAGTCGACGGGTTGGGCTCAGGTTCGTGTCACCGGTCCGTTGGGCTCGGGGGCGCAGATCGCGTGGGGTGACGATCCAGAGGCGCGGACGACGGTGACCCCGGGGCTTGAGCTGTACGAGCACTTCTACCACGAGAAAGGGGAGTACACTGTCGACCTGATCGTAGAGGGAACGGTGGTGGCCACCACCACGGTGGCCATCGATGTGTCCGACTGTCATGCGCTGCTGTTGGACACGGATGGACTGGCGGTGACGATCCGCTACTGGGGCCGCTACGGTGTGGATTACCGCATCGTCTGGGGCGACGGCACGGCGACGAGCTTCATCGGCAGCTTCGATCCCGAGCAGACCAGCCATACCTACGCGCAGCCAGGCACCTACACCATCCGCATGGGCGGGACGTGGGCCCCGGCGCAGCCGAAGATCGAGGTGACCGTCGAATAGTCGCGATCCGCGGCTCGACGTCCATCTGGCCTGCGTTGTCCGGCACCGGCGGGGGCTCAGGAGCTTGAACTGAGCCCCACCGGTGTCGCTTCTCTTTGCCCTACGCCTTGCCGCCTGAGCGCCCATCCGTCTCTCCATCGATGACCGGCGGGTTCCGGACGCCGGACGGGGCTTCCGCTTGGATTGCTCCCGCCTCCTGGACCCGGCGGCAAAGGGCGCGAATCGGGCCGCTTCCGCTGCACGTCCAATGTGATGAAAGTCACATACCTATTGACTTTTCGGCCGCTTGCCTGTAGTTTGCCGTGGGGAGGTAGTGGGGGGATCACAAGGCTGGAGGTGCATGGCGGTGACGGATAACACCACGTGGGTGATCCTGGGCGGCCTCATACTTGGACTGGGCCTGCTCATGTTGTTTTCTACTCCTTCTCAGCCGCTGGCGGATGCGTCGCCGCTAGCGGTGCCTGCGGCGACGGACGAGGCCCCTGAGACGCTGCTTGCCAAGGGGCAAGGTCAGGAAGAGATCGTGGTGGCGGGCAATCTGCCGCAAGCGGCAGATACGCCATCCCCAGGGGCGCTGCGCCGTGCTACGAGCGCGCCGTGCGACTGCGAACCGGTGAGGTCCACCTGCCCGGCGTTCGACTCGTATCGAGCTGCCGTGCGGACGACGACCCGGTCCACCGCGGATCCGTGCGAACCACTGCAGCCGCCGTGTGATGATCCTTGCACCCCGCACGTCCGTCCGCCCGATCCGTACGTTCCCCAGGCATGCATCTGCAATCCATGCTGGAACAGCGCGGAGACGGATGGCCTTTGTGATCGCCCCACCTGCGAACCATCGACGATTCCGCACCCGTTCTGGCCCGAGGCGGAGCGGCCTTGTCGGCCCGCGACAGCTCCGACGCCACTCATCGATCGCAGCTATGAGGAGTGGGTCGTCGAAGGGGGGCGTGTGCAGCTCCACGGGCGCGTGAGCAATCCACACTATCTCTCGGTGTGCTTCCAGTGGAGTGCGGACCGAGGCACCTTTGAGGATCCGACGTCGCTTGACCCGATCTACATCGCGCCGCCGGCGGAACGTTGGGGCGACTCAGTGTGCATCACCCTGACCACGTTCGATAGCTGCGGAGGACGCCGTTACGACCAGATCCGTCTGCGTGTGAATCCACGGCCCTAGCTGCCGGAACCACCGATCTCCCGCGGTGCCCGCTCGGCTCGACGGCTCGGCTGAGCGGGCGCTGTGCTTGCATGCAGTCGCGTCGCTCGATAGCCCCTATGGGAAGTTCATTCGCACAGCAGCCTTCGCAAGCCGTGATGCTTTCAGGGCTCTCGGAACCTCGTTCGGTGCCGGCAACGCTGCGCGATGACGGCTCGGCCGATCTTGGCGTTGGTGAGCCAGCTCGGGTGTCTCCTCGCCCATGCGGCCACGGACGCGCACCTCCTTGGCGACACGCCAATGGCCCGGTCCCGCGACGTGTCGCTAATCAGCCGCGCGGTTCCGGCCCCGCTCCTGCGCAGTCGCGTCTCGAGCCCTCCCCGTTGGGCTTTCGCACCCGCACGTGGAGGAAGTAGGCGACGACCTGCGCGTCCTGGACCTCGGGATGGTCGCGGACCGTGGCGTCATCAGGACGCGGCTCAGCGACACGCTCAAGCAGGAATCCGGAGTCCGTCAGCAGATTCAGCCACTCCGAGATCGGGCGGCTGAAGCGTGGAACCTTGAATGGCGCGAGCCCCTCTCGAACCTCTTCGGGAGCGGAACCGCAGAGCCATTCATCGATAGCTCCATTGATCCGGAGGAAGTAGGCACCGACCTCGATGGCGTAGGTCGTCCCGGACTCATCCCGCAGGTTGACTCGGTGCGGCGTGTAGAAGCAGGGATGGCAGATGGAGAACTGGAGGAATCCGCCGGGCTGCAGGACACGGTGGATCTCCGCCAGCACGTCTTCGAGCCTAGCCATGTCCATCAGGCTCATGAATGCCGTGACGAAGTCGAACGATGCGTCGCCGAACGGAAGCGCCGACGCACCGGCTTCGCGGTAGGTGATGCCAAGAGGGTCTGCACGTTCTGCCGTCTCCGCGTGGCGAATGAACGTCGGCGCGACGTCAACGGCCACCATCACCGCGCCACGCCGTGCAAGAAGACGGGTGTTGTGCCCTTCTCCACAGCCCACGTCGAGCCCGCGGAGGCCATGCACATCGGGGAGCAGATCGAGGAACGCCGGCGTGTTGAACGCATCACGGTAGACGTCGTATCCGGCTCGTACGAGTTGCGTCCACACCTCCGCGTTTTCCTCCCAGCACCGCTTCACGTCTTCTGCTTCCATCGTCTTCCTCCGTATGGGCGGTCGAGATGGTTCATGCCGTTACTCCAAGCGTATCCGTCTCCTCCGCCCGCATCTGGCATCACCCCGCGGACGTGCGTCTGGAGCCGTCGCGGATGAGGGCATCACCCGATTCCACGAGCCAAGGACGCCTGACCCGAGCACGAAGAGGCTACGGCTGGCCATCACCCACCTGTCGGTACTCGTCTCGCGGCGGGTGCCACGCGTCGACCGCTTCCGTAGGTCCCTCGGTTGCCTTTGCGCTGTGCGGAACGTTGGCGGGAATGCACACGCCGTCGCCCGCGCGCAGCAGGCGCGTCTCCCCGGCGAGCGTGAACTCCAACGCGCCTTCGGAGATGACGGTGATCTGCTCGTGGGGATGTGCGTGCTCGGGCACCTCGGCTCCCGACGCGAAGGAGAAGAACGTGAGCATCACCCCGTTGAGCCACACCGCGCGGCGCGTCACACCGGTCATCATCCGAGCTTTGGGCAGATCTGCGATGCGGAAGAACGTCATATAGAACTCCTTTCCGGGCCAAGTGCCCGGAGTCCTCGCGTCCGGGCGCTAGGCCCAACTCCTTGGGGGCGGGGCGTGCGCATGGAGCTTCTCCCTTCCGGGCGACCGCCCAGCGACGGTCGATTATCCGACCTCCTTCAGGAAGCTGCGGAAGCGAGTCTCAGCGCGATGAAGGTACTCGGGGGCGAACGCTCGATCCTCAGCGTCTTCGGAGGCAGCTACGTAGTTCGCGAGCAGCAGCGCGCGGCCGGCGATGAGCGTCTCTAACCTCCGGGTGTCTACGACGGGCCACGGACGTACGGTCTCGTAGCCTCCTCGAAACGCAGCGAGCAGGTCGCCGTAGTCGTCGCGATAGCGGTAGTAGTAGAGGGTCGTCGCCAGATCCTGCAGAGGGAATCCCCACAGCAGGTCCTCGAAATCCAACGCGTAGGGTGCTCCACGCGAGATCTTGACGTTCCACACGTGAAGATCGTTGTGGATCACCTGCGGGGCCGTGTCATGATGCAGGTCATCGATGGCGCGCTGGACACGATCGAGGACCCGCCGGAACACAGCCTTCCGCTCCGGCGGCATCAGCCCCTTCGCGAGATGATCGAACAGCACGATCGGCTCGCTGGGGACGAAGGACGGGTTGGAGTAGGGGAAGGCGCTACGGTAGCTCCGGATGCGGAACCACGAAGGGGGGGAGAACCCCTGTGCGCGCTCGTGCAGCGCCGCCGCAAGGCGTCCGTGGGCGGCGACGTTGACGACGGTGAGGCAGTCCGCGAGCATCTTCCCGGGGATCCAGCGGAACAGCACAGCATGACGTCTGCCGGGAATCTCCGGTGCGGCGATCGCGGGCACAGGATCTCCCGCCAGCGTGTGGATAGCCTGGGGGACGTCGATGTGGCCGTTGCGGCAGAGTGTCTCGAGCCAAGCAAGCTCGGAGCGGGTCTCCTCGAGACCATGGCAGCTCTTCGGCGATGCGATCCGCAACACGAGAGGGGGTTGCTTGTGGCGTTCCACACGGAAGATCGTGTTACTCGCCGAGGTCAGCTGACGGAGCCTCGCCGCACGGATCCCGAAGGCGTCTTCGAGGAGGTTGATCGCGTGGGGCCGGAGACGCCGTGCCTGCCCGACAGAGGTCAGATCGTGAAACGGCTTCATCGCTCCACCTCGCCCCCTCATCGTTCCGAGATCCGCGGCACGTACCTACGGCCATCCTGGGCATGGTACGGGACGTGCGGGATGGGGGACAGCGCCGATCCGTCTGCCGTCTCCGTCTCGGCTGCCACGTTGTCCGCTAAGGGAGGTCGGGATACGGTAGGCCCCGAGGGATTCATACACAGGGGCATGGAGACAGCGGAGTTTCATAGGCATCTGAGGTTTGCCTCACGGTGTCCTTCCGAGCAGAGGCATATCCTGTTCAGCGCCCTGCACAGCCATGCCTTGGCGACCTACCTCCACGCTGTGCGATCCATCGACGTACGTGCGGCGACGCTGGTGAGCTCGGACGGAAGGAGCATCGCAGCCGTCGTGACACACATCGCGGCGTGGGATCGCTGGACGCTCCGCGCGATGCGCGAGATCGCCTCGGGATCAGACTCTCCGGGGATCCTCACACTTGACGGATACCCTTGTGACGACGGCCGTGTGCGTGGCTTCGACAGCGTCGATGCGTTCAACGAACACGCGGCGCGGGTATCTCAACGGACTGCGTGGCCGACGATCCGTGAGATGGCGGTCGTCGCGGGCGTGGCGTTGTACCACCTGTGCTGCGATCCTGCCGCGGTCCCCGCTGAACGCTTGTCGGCGACGCCGCCGCTGACATGGCGCGAGTCGGATAGGGAGGTCCCTCGCGAGATGCCGGCGGGCTGGCTCCTGTGGGCGAAGGCGATCGAGCACGAGGGCTTCTCCCACATCGTTGACCTGGAATCCAGCGCAGACACGGTTGCTGGTTGACGTCTGCCGATGCCGCCCTAGAATGATCTCAAGGAGGTGATCGTCAGAGACGAACCCAGGGAAGACAGCGCATGGACTGGACTTCTCCAGTTGACGAGGTGGAGGTTCCCTGTCGCGAGGCAGGGCTACGCCCGGATGTTCCATCCGGGGAAGATCGAGAGATCAGCGGATGCCTCCAGGGCTGGCACGGCCCTTCCTTCCCTACCTTCGGCAAGCAGGCGCGCAAAACTGCCGAGCAATCGGCACGACAAAGCGCCGGCAGTGCGATAACCCACGAGCTCCGGGCACGCCGCGCCGATTCACGGCGCGCCCCATCCCGTTGTGCTGGATGCGCGTTGCCCTGAAACGCAAGGAAGGAGCCCCATGTCAACGCAAAGGGTGCTGAAGAAGATCACCACCCCGTTCGACCGCTTCGCTCCCACGGGGGCGATCGTGATGATCAATCTCGTCGATCCCCAGATCGCGACCGTCAGGGTCTTTCTCGAAGCGCTCCGCGAGCGCTCATTGCCGTTCTTCTGTGTGGCGAACAAGGCGGATCTCGTCGATGAGGGCTGCGCAGCGCGCGTCCAGAGTGCTTTGGGGGAACGCCTTCTGGTAACGTCCATGGCTAACGGTGCGGGGCTGGAGGAGATCCGGAGATGCATCGAGGCCCGATTTCAAAGCGGAGATCGGATTGCCGTTCTCGGTGTGTTCAACAGCGGGAAGACCAGCCTGCTCGTGCGGCTCACCGGACAAGATCTCGAGATCGGCGATCTGCCGGGCACGACCGCGGCGTTCGTCGAAGTGCCGTACGGTTCCTGCACACTGATCGATACGGTGGGACAGCTGATCGACGTGAACAAGCCGCTGATGGTCAGCGTCGATCTTGCGGACTGCGCAACCCGGAGGGAGAAGCTGGCTCGCGTGTTGCGGCAGGACGCGGAGGCGATCCTCGCCTCGGTGGACACATCGCTCCACGGATTGGAGCGGGCGGTCGAACTCATTCGTGATCGTTTGGACCGAGGTGGAAAGGTGGTGATCACCGGCGCTGGGGCAAGCGCTCTCGTGGCCATGGAGGCTGCGGGACAGGGACAGGAAACAGGGGTGCCGATCCTTGCGTTCACCAACAACCTTGCCGACTGCCAGCCGGTGAGTTTCTCGAAAGGAACCGGCGAGGAGGAAGGGGGGCTGGCACGCTACATCAGCCAGGTCGTCGACGCGAAGGACGTCGTCGTCGGGATCTCTGCAAGCGGTGGGACGGGGTTCGTCTATGATCTCCTCCGCCGTGCGCGCAGTGCTGGGGCAGCCGCCATTGCAGTCACCGAGAATGTGGACACGCCGCTCGGCCATGCGGCCGATGTCGTGATCAAGAGCAACGCCAAGCCGGAGGGACCCTCATCGAGCAAGATCCAGGCCGCGCATCTTGCGATGATCCATGCCCTGATGCTGACGCTTGCCGACGAGCGAGGAATCACCGCTGAGCGGTCGATTGAGTTCATGCTGCCGGAGACCGTGAGGACGAAGAAGATGGGCATCAAATAGGGAGGCTTGCCCGGGCGCACCTCGATTCCGCTCAGTCATCGATCCTTTCGACGACGATCGTGCACTCCGTGAGCAACGCTGCCAGCGCGCCCAGGGCGGCGAGCGTCGGGAGGAGCAGAACGCCAACGACGCCGAACGTGAGGGGGATCTCCATCAAATGGCTGCCGTCGCGATTGACGATGGCGATCCGGCGGATGTTGCCCTGATGCACCAGGTCCTTCACCGTGGACACGAGCATCTCACCGCTGATCCGGATCTCTTCGGTGCGCGTCGTTCGATCAGACATGGGAGCGTCCTTTCTGCTGCGGTTCCGGGATCGATGTGACGAAGGGGCGACGGTATCTGCGGCACACGCTTCGGATCACATCGCGGCCGGACTTCGCCGCGGTCGGCAAGCCGCCGCCGGGCTCGACCCACTGGCCCGCCATGTAGAAATCTCGAAGCCCTGCCAGTTCCCGCGGCAAGCGATGCCCCAGCGTGCGCGTGGTGAGAAGCCATCCCTCGAAGCTTCCTTGCCAGTTCCCTGTGTAGCGCTCCCACGTCACCGGCGTGGCCACGTCGACGGTCTCCACGGTATCGGACAGCCCGGGGAATCGTTGCTCCAGGGCGGACAACACCTGTGTCGATGCTTCTTCCTTGGCGCGACCGTAGGCTTCTGCGTCCTTGGAAAGCGCACTCCAGCGCTCGAAATCGGAGGGCCGCGTGACCTTGATCACCGACTTGCCCGCCGGCGCCAGCGTCGGATCGACGCCCTGCACGTGGGCGGTCAGCCGTGTGCAGCGACGGCAGTCGATGGTTACCGGTTCCTCCAAAGGAAAGTCGATGCCAAGAACGGTCGGTGGCAGATCGGGAAACGATCGATCGACGCCGAAGGCCACGTGCAACAGCGGCGGAAAGACCGGGAGTGTATCGTACGCTTCCGCGAGCCGAGGCCCGAGATATCGCCCGTGGAGAAGGTCGAAGAGCGTCGTGTGGCCGTCGCCCGCGGAGATGACGACGTCCGCTTGCAGGATTCGTCCGTCCTGCAGACGAACGCCGATCGCCCGATCGTTCTCGACGAGGATCTCGACAGCGCGGCACCCATACTCGGCTTCTCCACCAAGCTCCTGATACCGCCGCGTCAGCGCGTCTACCAGAGCCCGTGAGCCGCCCACGGGGTAGCCGGCGGCCCGCTGATCGAGCCACGCAAGCGTCATCATCAGCCCAACCATGGGGAAGTCAGGGAAGTCGAGAACGCGTGCGAACGCGAGACGGAGGAAGGCGTTCTCGAACGAGTCCGCGAACTCGCTTACCGTATCGTGTCGCCATCGGCGAAGGGTGGCCACGCCTCGCGCAACGCGTGGGAGGCTGCCCAGGCGGCGGAGCCCGGTAGCGAAACGAGACGGTCCTTGAGAAACGGCCGTCAGTCGCCCCAAGCGCCGAACGCCCTGGGCAAATTCGTGGATCTGCCCGGCGTCCTCGGGGGCGATGTTCAGCAGGTGATGCTCCAAGCGGTCGACGTCCGTGTACAGCGTGAGCGCTTCTCCGTCAGTTCCTTCAAGGTGTAGGAATGCGTCGAGATCGACCATCGACAGACCCGGTACGACCCCAAGCTCCTGCCAGATGCGATACAACGGGTGGACCGGCGAAGAGCCGACGAGCCAGTGCACACACCCGTCGATGGTGTACTCGCCTCTTGTCCAATGAGCACAAAGACCGCCAGGACGGCTGTGCATCTCAATGATGTGTGTCTCGAATCCGTTCATGCGCCCGTAGCAGCCTGCGGAAAGCCCGGCCACGCCGGCGCCAATCACGAGAATCGTCCCTCCCACGGCCCACCCCCTGACCGGGCATCGTAGAACGGCGCCGGGACATCGTCAACTCGGACGGGCGGGACGACTTGGCGGACGTCCGCAGGCGAGGTACTCTCGGTCCCGCTCGCGGGGAGGTACGGGATGTTCGGTCGACATGTGAGGCTGTTCCGGCTTCTGGGGTTCGACGTCAAGCTGGACCTCTCGTGGCTGATCCTTGCCGCGCTGATCACCTGGTCCTTGGCGAGCATGCTGTTCCCGCAAAGCTTCCCTGGCCTATCGAACGGTGTGTACTGGGCGATGGGGCTGGCGGGGGCGATCGGTGTGTTCCTGTCCGTCGTCGTTCACGAGATCAGCCATTCGGTGGTCGCCCGCCGTCTCGGGCTTCCCATCAAAGCGATCACCCTTTTCGTCTTCGGTGGAGTCGCGGAAATGGGCGACGAGCCGGACCGGGCAAGAACCGAGTTCCTTACGGCGATCGCCGGACCGCTATCGAGCGCCGTTCTCGCCGGGATCTTCGTGGGCTTGGCGGTGCTGCTTGACCGGCTCGGTCTATGGCCGGAGGGCGCGGGTGTTTTTGGCGCCTTGTGGCAGATCAATCTCGCGCTTGCCGTCTTCAATCTGGTTCCCGCGTTCCCGCTGGATGGCGGCCGTGTGCTGCGGGCCGCGCTTTGGAGCGCGACCCGGGACCTGCGGCGGGCGACGCGTATCGCGTCCCTAGCCGGCTCCGCGTTTGGGTTCTTCCTCGTTGCCGCCGGGGTGATCTTCCTCTTCCAGGGGGATTTCGTCATGGCGATTTGGGGGATGCTCCTCGGGAGCTTCGTGCACAACGCAGCCCAGGGCTCGTACCGCCAGCTCGTGGCGCGGTTGGTGTTGCGTGGCGAGCCGGTCCAGCGATTCATGCGTGAGGATCCGGTGACCGTTCCCTATTACATCTCGATCGAGCAGCTCGTGGAGGAGATCGTCTACCGCCACCATCATCGTCTGTACCCGGTCATGCAGGACGACACGCTGATCGGCTGCATCACGACCCGCGACGTCAAGGGTCTCTCTCGGGATGTCTGGTCGCAGCATACCGTCAAGGAGCTATCTCATCCCTGCACTCCGGACAACACGACGGCGCCCGATGTCGATGCGGCCGACGTGTTGGGCCAGATGAGCCGAACCGGAAACACCCGCTTGATGGTGGTCAGCGATGATCGTCTTGTGGGGATCGTAACCCTCAGGGATCTGCTGCAGTATCTCTTCCTCAAGGTCGATCTCGAAGGCAAGAACGTCGCTCGATCACCCTGAGCCGTGGATCGACTGAGTGTTGAAACGGCGGACCAGCTTCTTGCCCGAACCGAGGTGGATCGCGCCGGGGAGATCGATCTTGGGCGTGTGACCCGCGTCGACCCCTACGGTCTGCTCTTGGTTGTGTTGATCGTCTACCATCACCGTGAGCGCGGTGTCGATCTTCCCGTTCGTTGGCCGCGCCATCCACAGACCCGCCGGGCGCTGGAGGAGATGGGGTTGCCTCGCGTCCTGGGACGCTCCGAGCACCGAGGGTGGGCACGGGCGGACACCTCCTATCCGGTCGCTGATATCTCCGAAGAGAAAGGGATCTCCGCCGTGGTCGAGGCTTTCGATCGGCGACTGCTTCAGGGCTACCCGTTGACGACGGCATCCCGTCGCCGCTTGATCAACGTTCTGTTCGAGCTGTTCCAGAACATTCCGCATCACAGCAACGCGACCGGAGATGTGGCGCACCCCATGGGCATGGCGGCGATGCAGGATGATGAGGACGGGATTCACCTCGCCGTGGTTGACAAGGGGATCGGGTTGGGGTGCAGCCTCGGATTGCGATCGGAATACCACGGCATCTCGGATGCTGCGGCGTTGAATCGTATCGTCTTTTTGGGGATGAGCCGCCACGCGGATCCGGGACACGGAGGGGAGCTGCGACGCATCGCCGAACTGACGCGTGCCTGGGAAGGGACGCTCGCCATTCGCAGCGGGGAAGCCATCTTGTACATGGATTCCGAACGTGGCGACATCTATGACTCGCCCCCGTTCCCCGGAGTGCAGATCGGTCTTCGTCTTCCGCGGCATGTGCTCGGCGTTGAGGAGCCACCGGCTTGACGTGGTCGCGTTCAGATGCTTCAATGAAGCTTCTGAAATGATCGATCACGAAGCGTCCTTCTTGATCCAGCAGTTCGGCCAGCGCCTCGGCACCCGAAGCGAGGGCGAAGTTGCGCGTACGCACCTGCTTCGTGCGTTGACAGCGCTCCCCGAACCGGGACGTCTGCTCGTCGATCTCGCAGGTATCGATGTCCTCAGCGGGTCATTCGCTGACGAGGCGATCGCTATCCCCTACGCGCGGCTTGCCGCTGCGGAGTATGGTGACCGCTACATGCTCGTCCGTACGTCTCATCCCGATCTGGCGGAGGATCTCGGCTACAAGCTCGAGCGCCGTAAGCTGGCGATGCTCTGTCTCTCCGATACAGGGTGGACCATCCTGGGAGCGCTGCCTCCGCCGATGGAGGAGACCCTGGCACTGATCGTCGAGCGTGAGGAAACGACGGCCAAGGAGCTCGCGGATGCGCTGTCCATTCGGCATAACGCTTGCCTCCATCGTGTAGGGAGACTTGCCGCGTTGCGTCTGATCCGTCGTGAGGAAGTGGGGAGTGCTGGTCCTTACGCGACGTATCGATTGTTCTCGGTGGTCTCTTCGGCGGATTGATTTCGGGTCGTTCAGCCAGTACACTGAACATCATGAGCGTCGGATCCCTGTCTGCGGAAGAGGCTGTGGAAGTCTCGGTTATCTATCGGGACGGCGCTGCCTACCCCCTGCTCCAGGCCGTGTGGTGGAGAGGGGAGCGATTCAACGTCTCAACGATCGATCTTGTGTACCCGGAGCGAGACGGTGCGACGACGTTTCTTTGCTATTTCGTGTCCTGTGACCGGACGCAATTTCGTGTCCGGCTGAACACACGGCGACAGATCTGGTTGGCGTGTACGACAACGGCCTAGGGGGGGACCGGTGGCACGGATCATCATGCATCTTGACATGGATGCCTACTTCGCCTCCGTGGAACAGCAGGCACAGCCGCGGCTGCGCGGGCGGGCGATCGGTGTTACCGGCAAGCCGCAGGAGCGATCGATTGTCGTCGCTGCTTCGCGCGAGGCGAAGAAGTTCGGCGTAACGACGGGGATGCCAATCTGGGAGGCGCGGCAGCGCTGCCCGCAACTGCTGCTCGTTTCCGGAAGCGCAGCGCGCTACATCTCGACCACAAAACGCTTCCTGTCCATCCTCAAACGGTACGCCAGCATGATCGAGGTGTTTAGTATTGACGAGGTGTTCATGGATGTCACTCAGGAGGCGCCGCGATACGGCGGTCCTGTGGCGATGGCCAGGGCCATCAAAGAGGAATTTCGTGAACAGCTTGGCGTGTGCATCACTGGCACGTTCGGCATCGCGTCCAATAGGACGTTCGCCAAGTTGATAGCCAAGCAGCACAAACCGGACGGTATCGGGGTTCTTCATGATGCGCACCTCCCCGATCTGCTCCGGGCGACGCCGACCAAGGCGGTGTGTGGCATCGGACCGCGCATTGCCAAACGGTTGGCCAAGGTCGGCATCCACACCCTTGCCGATCTTGGAGCGATCTCGGAGGTGTACCTGCGGAGGGAATTTGGCGTCTACGGCCTGTTTCTGAAGCAGATCGGCCTGGGACGAGACCCTACCCCAATCACCCCCTATACATCCGCCGCCCCCGTCAAGTCAGTGGGGCATTCCAAGACGCTTCCCCCTGCCTTGCGCACGTTCGACGCAGCATGTCTCGTGCTGCGCGGCTTGTGCGACAAAGTGGGGCGGCGGATGAGGCAACTGGGCTTCGTTGGACGTACCGTGCACTTCGGGGTGCGCCTTGGGGCACTGGGCCCCCATTGGGGCAAACAGATTACCCTGCCGCTTCCCACCGATGACGGGGAGACGATCTACCGTGCGTGCCAGCGTATCCGCAGCAAGATGCCGATTCAGCCGACCACGGTGTTCAACATTGGGGTGTCGGTGAGCAACCTTGCGGAGCGAAGTGGGATGCCGGAGTTTCTTTTGGAGGAGGATCGGCGACGGAATCGGCTGAATGTCACCATCGATCGCATTCGGGATCGTTTCGGGGAGAAGGCGATCGTCACTGGAGAAACGCTGCTCTTCGACCCGATCCCAGAGCACGTAAGCGGTTTCTCCCAGGGTGAGCAGTGGGACTTTTGACCCGCCGCTTGCGCGGAGCGGATCTTCCCTCCTACGATGCGCGTGTGAGTGAACGGGTCCACGTAGGCACTTCCGGCTACAGCTTCCCCGACTGGGTCGGCATCGTGTATCCCCCCGGTGGCCGTTCCCGAGACTTCCTGCGGCAGTACGCACGGTGGTTCGACAGTGTCGAGATCAACGCCAGTTACTACAGAATTCCGTCGCCACGAACGATAGAGGCAATCCGGCGCAAGGTCCCGCCGGACTTCCGGTTCACTGTCAAGCTGCCGAAGGAGATGACCCATCAGCGTGATCGAGCACGGGCGGCGCTCGAGCCGTTCCTCGAAGGGATCGCTCCGCTGCGTGAGACAGGCCAGTTGGGAGGCGTGCTGGCGCAGTTCCCCTTCTCTTTCAAACACACGGCTGAGAACATGCGATATCTCGAGCGCGCCGCCAATCCGTTCGCCAAGGCCGGGATCCCGATCAACGTCGAGTTCCGTCATCGAAGCTGGTACGAGGAGGAGGTCTTCGCACGGCTTCGGGATCTGAGGATTGGGTTCGTGAATGTCGACCTGCCACAGCTTCCCAACCTTCCGCCTCCGAGCAACATCGTCACCTCAGACGTCGCCTACTACCGTCTCCATGGCCGCAACGCCGCCACGTGGTGGAAGCATCCCACGCCGAGCGACCGTTACGACTATCTCTACGATGATGCGGAACTCGATGCCTGGGCAAAGCGCATCGAGGAGGTCGCGGGAAGCGCCAGGACCGCGTTCGTGTTCAACAACAACTGTCATCTCGGCCAGAGCGTGGTCAACGCTTTGCAGCTGCACCAGCGGCTCGGACTTCCTCGCCCGTCGACTCCGCCCGGCTCGCCGGCGCCGTTGCTCCCGCTGTCCACTGAGGAGCTGGTGGGCGCGATGCGATCAAGGATCGTGGCTGCAAGGCGGACGCTCTCGGTCTGACGCTGCGGTGCGACACCCGAGCTACGCCGGCTGCCGACGAACCACCAACGCGTCGGACATCGCTGCCGCGTCGACTGTGACGGTGTCACCTTCCTCGATCTCGCCAGCGACAAGTTTCTCAGCCAGAGGGTTCTCCACGAGGCGCTTCAACGCGCGGGCGAGGGGGCGCGCTCCATAGCGTGGGTCATACCCCTCGCGCGAGAGAACCGCCTTCGCTCGCTGCGTCAGTTCAAGCGACAGCTGCTGTTCGGCGAGCCGCTCGTTCAGCTCGCCGATCTTGAGTTCGACGATGCTCTCGATATCGGCCTGCGAAAGGCGGTTGAAAACGATCGTCTCGTCAATGCGATTGAGGAACTCCGGCCGGAAGGCGCTGCGCAGCTCTTGGAGCACCCGCTCGCGAGCCTGCTCCTCGGGTTCATCCCCCACGAGATGCTCACTGCCGACGTTCGATGTGAGGATGAGGATGGTATGCCGGAAATCCACCGTTCGACCGTGGCCGTCGGTGAGCCGCCCTTCGTCGAGCAGTTGCAGCAACAGGTTCATCACCTGAGGGTGAGCTTTCTCCGCCTCGTCGAAGAGGACAACCTGGTACGGCCGTCGGCGAACAGCCTCGGTGAGCTGGCCACCCTCCTCGTAGCCGACATAGCCTGGGGGGGCGCCGATCAGACGAGCTACCGTGTGACGTTCCATGTACTCGGACATGTCGATGCGCAGCAGTGCGCTGTCCGCGCCGAACAGGAACGCAGCGACCGCCTTGGCGAGTTCTGTCTTGCCCACCCCGGTAGGTCCGAGGAAGAGGAACGTACCGATCGGCCTCCGGGGATCGGAGAGCCCAGCGCGGGAGTGCCTCACCGCCTGGCTGATTGCACGCACTGCGTCATCCTGGTCAACGACCCGTTGGTGAAGCAGCTCCTCCATCTGTGTGAGACGGCTCCTCTCCTCTTGCAGCATGCGCTCCGCGGGGATCCCCGTCCACTGCGAGACGAGCCGCGCGATCTGAGACGCGTCGACCTCATCCCCTTCTCCCCCCACGCGTAGACGGCTTCCCGCCTCATCCACGAGGTCGATCGCCTTGTCCGGGAGGAATCGGTCGGAGATGTACCGCTCGGCGAGGCGCGCCGCAGCGTCGATGGCCTGGTCGCTGATCTTCACACCGTGATGCTCTTCCAGCTTCGGGCGCAGACCTCGAAGGATCTCAACCGTCTCTTCCACCGAAGGCTCGGCGATGTGTATGCGTTGAAAGCGGCGTTCCAACGCTGAGTCCTTCTCGATGTGCTCGCGGTACTCGTCGAGGGTGGTGGCGCCGATGAGCTGGAAGCGCCCGCGGGAGAGCGGCTCCTTGAGCATGTTCGATGCGTCGATAGCCCCTTCTGCCGCTCCGGCGCCGACGAGCGTGTGTACCTCGTCGAGGAAGACGATCATCGATCCGGACGATGCCTCGATCTCCTTGATGACTGCCTTGAGACGATCCTCGAACTCCCCGCGGAACTTGGAGCCCGCCACCATGCTCCCGATGTCCAGCGAGATGATCTCCTTGCTCGCCAAGGCCTCCGGGACTTCCCCCGACGCGATTCGCTGCGCGAGGCCCTCGACGACGGCGGTCTTCCCCACGCCAGGCTCACCGATGAGGACGGGGTTGTTCTTGCGCCGCCGAGCGAGGATCTGCTCCATTCGGCGGATCTCCTCGTCGCGGCCGATCACGGGATCGAGTTCTCCGCGGGCGGCCATTTCGGTCAGGTTCGTCGAGTACTTCTTCAGTGCCTGATACCGATCCTCGGAGTCGCGGTCGGTGACGCGCTGCTCTCCACGTACCTCCTTGAGTGCGGCGTAAATCGCCTCCGGTGACACACCATGCCGGTCGAGGATCCGCTTCAGCGCGGGATCGGTCGTGCGGCTCATCGCCAACAGCAAGTGATCGACGCCGATGAACTCATCCCGCAGGCGCTCTGCCTCCAACTGCGCGCTGGCGACCACCGCATCCAGCCTGGGCGTGATGTAGATCTGTCCTCGACCGGCGGCGGAAAGCGTCGGCTTCGCCCGCAACAGAAGTTCGAGATCCTTGGCGAGAGCCTCCACGTTGACGCCCATCTGACGAAGAATCTCGCGGCCTACGCCCTCCTTGGTCACGAGGACGATTAGGATGTGCTCGACGTCGAATTGGTTCTGCTTGAAGCCCGTCAGGAGATCCTGCGCCTCGCGGAACAGCTCCTGTGCGCTCTCCGTCATCCTGTCGAATCGGATCATCGCTCTCCTTCGATTAGCAGTCAGACCACGCAACTGCTAATCGAAGTCTACAGCACGAAGAGCCGTGCGGCAAGGGCGGTTGTCGAAACGAGAAAGCGACTCGTGTGGCAGGTGGTGGCTACATCAGTCCGCGGCGGATCATGTTCACTGCGGCGTAGAGAAGCACCAGGGAGAACAGCTGGCGGAGGCGCTTCTTCGGAACACGCGCCGCGATGTGTGGGCCAATCTGTGCGCCGAGGATGATCCCGAAGATGAGAGGCACAGCGAACTCGAGGTATAGGGTCCCTGCAAACCAGCTGGTCAACGAACTGGCGAACGCCGTAGGGATCATGACAAACAAGCTCGTAGCCACGGCGGTGACGATGTCCAATCCGAGGAATACGACAAGCGACGGTACGAAGACCGTGCCTCCGCCGATGCCGAAGAGCTTCGTCGCGATTCCCGCGACCAGGCCCAGCACGGCGATGAGCACGTACCGCTTGCCGCCCGAAGCCTCCCCCTTGACGAGCGGGCGGAGTTCCTTGGGTGTCTTCCCGAACAGCATCATCAACATCGGGTAGAAGAGGAAGACGCCGAATGCGATCATCAGCCACGATGAGCGCGCGACGTCGGCGATGTAGCCTCCGAGGAACACGCCGGCGAGGGCAGAGGGCATAAACGAGAGTCCAACACGGAAGTCAATCGCCCTCCTGCGGTAGTAGGCGATGGATGCCGAGATTCCCGTGAACAGGACGGCGGCGATGCCTGTTCCTGCTGCCTCCTGGTGGGTCGCGACGAATCCACCCAGAAGCAGAAGGGGCGTCATGAAGACACCGCCACCCAGTCCAAGGAGGCTGGCGACGAAGCCGACGGCAAGGCCGGAAGCAAGAAGCAGCAGGGATGTTCCGAGGTCAAATGTCACGAAAGCCCCCTCACTGAATCGCCGCCCACTATACGCCATGGGGCCTACTGGAGCACTCCACGGGCAGGAAACGGACGTGGCAACGCCGTCTTCTCATGGGTAGAGTAGATGTTGAGGGGAAAGCCGTCAGGAGGTGGTCCCGGCATGGATCGTCCGACTCGCGAGGAGGCGCTCTCCATCCTGCGGGAGTTCAATGACAGTGACAACCTGGTCAAGCACGGGCTCGCGGTCGAAGCGGTGATGAGGCACATCGCGCGGCTGCGCGGCCACGACGAAGAGAAGTGGGGCGTGATCGGGTTGATCCACGATCTCGATTACGAGAAGTACCCGGAGGAGCATTGCCACAAGACGGCGGAAGTCCTTCGTGAGAGGGGTTGGCCTGAGGACTACATCCGCGCGGTGCAGTCGCATGGTTGGGGGCTGTGCACGGAGGTAGAGCCGATCCATGAGATGGAGAAAGCGCTCTACGCTGTGGATGAGTTGACGGGACTGATTACGGCCGTGGCCTTGGTGCGGCCGTCGAAGAGCCTCATGGATCTCACACCGAAGTCGGTGATCAAGAAGTGGAAGGACAAGAGCTTCGCTGCCGGCGCCAGTCGTGAGATCATCCAGAATGGAATAGACATGCTTGGCATGGAGCGCAGCGAGCTGATCGCTGTGGCCATAGAGGGCATGCGGGCGGTTGCCGACGATCTCGGACTCGGAGGAATCGCGTGATGCGGGACGGGCCAACGTATCGACCGAGACGATGGCAGCTTGGAGACCTGATCGCGGCTTCCGACGGAGCCGAGTTGGAGACCGCGCTGGATGACGTCACGTCCGGCGCAGCGAAGCTCGGAGCGTGTCGTGACGAGCTCGCCAACGCTCCCGGGCGGAGCCGCTTCCACGAGATCCTTGCCCTGAGGGAGCAACTGGAGCGGGCGCAACGCCGGGTCGATGGGTATGCCCAGTTGTGGCTCTCCGAGGATACTCGGGACCCCCAAGCCAACGCCCTGCGGGCGAGGGTGGAGCGGTTGCTCGCGGAGACCACCAACCAGACGCTGTTCTTCGAGCTGTGGTGGAAAGGGCTTGACGACGACGAGGCCGCGGTGTACGCGGAGGCATCCGGGGAGTACGCGTACTACCTGGAGACACTGCGCCGGGAGCGGCCGCACACCTTGAGCGAGGCAGAGGAAACGCTCATCAACACGAAGAACGTCACCGGCGTGGAAGCTCTGCGCAGGCTGTACGAGATGCAGACGACGGCGTTCACCTACCCATTGGAGGTGGACGGCGAGGTGCAGGAGCTGACGCGTGCCGAGGTCATGGCTCGCGCTCACGATCCTTCTTCGGCGATGCGCGAAGCGGCATACCGGTCGCTGCTGGGGCGTTTTGAGGGAGCCCGCGGCCCCCTCGGGACGATCTTCCATGCCGTTGCCTCGGATTGGGATACGGAGCATGTCTCCCTGCGCGGGTATCGACGCCCCATTTCACGACGAAACGCGGTCAACGACTTGAGCGACGAGGTTGTCGATCTCGTACTCGATGTATGTCGGGAGAACGCAACGCTGTTCCAGCGCTACTTTGCGGCCAAGGCGAAGCATTTGGGGCTTCCTGTGCTTCGTCGCTGGGACCTGTATGCGCCGCTGGCGGAGGCCGATCGAAGGTACCCGTTTGACGATGCAGTGCGTCTGATCCTGGACGCGCTGGGCCCGTTCTCCTCGGAGATGGCTGCCATGGCCGAGCGTGTGCTGCTCGATGAACACCTGGATGCGGAGCCCCGTTTGGGGAAGGCATCCGGCGCGTTCTGCTATGGCGTACTCCCGGAGATCACCCCGTGGGTTCTCCTCAGCTATGTGGGACAGCTCGACGATGTCAGCACACTGGCCCACGAACTCGGCCACGCCATCCACGCGCAGATGGGAAGAGCACATCCCGCGCTCACATCCGACCCCTCGCTGCCGCTTGCGGAAACGGCGTCGGTCTTCTCGGAGATCCTCCTATTGGAGAAGCTTCTTGAGGTCGAGACCCCGATCGAGGCGCAACGGGAGATCCTCGGGCGGTTCATCGATGGTGCGTACGCAACAGTGCTCCGACAAGCATACTTCGTGCTGTTCGAGAACGCGGCCCACGAGATGGTGCAGGGCGGCAAGGCGACGACGGAGGATCTCGCGGCGTGCTACGTGGCCCAACTCCGGGAGCAGTTCGGCGACCACGTGGCCGTGGACGAGGCGTTCCGATGGGAATGGCTGTGCATTCCGCACATCTTCGCCGTCCCCTTCTATTGCTACGCGTACAGCTTCGGCCAGCTTCTGGTGCTCTCGTTGTATCGGGCGTACCAGCAGGAAGGGGCGTCGTTCGTGCCGCGCTACGCGCGCATCCTCTCCCATGGGGGGGCCGCCGGACCCGCGCCGGTCCTCGCGGAAGCCGGGATCGACATCTCCAGTCGCCAGTTCTGGCAGGGGGGCTTCGACGTCCTCGGGGAGTTCATCGACCGCGTCACCCAGCTCTAGCGTCGGACCCGGCTGCTGTGTCGACATCGGCTTGGCTTGCTTGGAGTGTGTGTCGTTCGTCGCACCCGCAGGGTGCAGATGCGCCGACCCGCTTCACCACGAAGCACGCGAGGATCCGGTCCGTGCAGCGGGCATCTACAGGTGGCTGATCGAACCGACGATGATCACTCCCTGGTGTTGCGCGGCCGTGTGACAACAGGAGGCGACGCCCCTTCCCGTCCCCCGCGCACCAGGGGCCTACCGCGCAGAACCCTTCGTACGCTTCGTGGTGAGGGCTGTTGGGGCCTCTGTGCGAGCTTCGCTAGAGGCGGCGCATCCAGGATTGAACGGAGCGGGAGGGCGCCTCTCGTCAGTCGACGCGGACGTCGGCGATGAGAGGGGTCAGGACAGCGATGAGGTCAGCAGTTCGCATCCGCACGAGCACGCCACGATCCCCGGCGTTGAGAACGAGCATGGGCTCCGCGATGGCACGCGCATCGAGCACGACCGGTAACCGTTGTCTGGAACCCAGAGGGCTGATGCCTCCCACACGATAGCCGGTGATGCGGCATGCATCGCGTGGCGATGCGGGGGCGACATGTTTGTGGCCGGTGACACGGGCGAGCTTCTTCGCGCTCACGTTGCCGTCCCCGGCCATCAGCGCGAAGACGAACTCGCCGCTGTCCGAAGAGAAGACGAGGCTCTTGAGGACGGCGCACTTGCGAAGCTGTAGGGCCGCAGCTGCAAAGCGCACGCCCCTCTCGTGGGGATCGTAGTCCATTCGCTGGAACGGAATCCCCTTGCTCTTCAGCAGTTCAATCCCTCGTGTCGTCATCGCGCTCCCGTGCGGCTGCAGCGATCGCCGCGCCGCCAGACCCTCAACCGTTTCGTGAGGTCTCAGTAGCCCAGGACGCAGCCATCCTTGCGGCGTTCACTGCCGCCTACGAGGCGCTGCGTCGCGTGGTCGAACCAGATCCCTTGGTAGCCGCCGTACCCGGCTGCTCTCGCCTCGACGTGGTGGCCTCGAGCTCGTAGCGGCTCGGCGGCTGCGGCAAACAGCGGTGGCTCGAGATACACCGTTCCCACTCCGTTCGCCGCCTCGCCTGATGGCGAGGATGAACCGTCGTGGCGGAATCGGAGCGCATCCCCCGCCTGCTGCGCGTCCATGCCGAACAGCAGCAGATTGAGCAGCACCTGTAGCTGCCCTTGCGGCTGCATGTCGCCGCCCATGACTCCGAACGAGAGCAAGGGCTCCCCATCCTTCGTCACGAATCCGGGGATGATCGTGTGAAACGGCCGCTTCCCTGGCTCCAACCGGTTTGGGTGTCGTGCATCGAGGTGGAACAGCGAGCCGCGATTCTGCAGCGCGAAGCCCAGTCCCGTCGGCACCATCCCCGATCCGAAGCTGTGGAAGATGCTCTGAATCAGAGACGCGGCGTTGCGCTGTTCGTCGACAACTGTGAGGTAGACCGTATCCGATGACACCATCGCGTCTCCCGGGAGGACTGCCGATGCGGCGTTCGATCGATCGAGCCGCTTGCGCCTCTGCGCTGCGTACTCTGGACTGAGAAGCCTCTGGATCGGAATGTCGACCCTCGCAGGGTCGGCGTAGAACCTGGCCCGGTCCTCATATACGAGCTTCTTCACCTCAATCAGCAGATGGAGGTACGGCGCGCTGTTGTGCTGAAGGGCTTGCATCTCGAAGCCGTCCAGAAGGCGTAGCATCTGTAGGACGGCGATCCCCTGTGTGCTCGGTGGCAGTTCCCACACGGTAGTTCCGGCGTACGTCACCGACAGCGGCTCCACCCACGTGGAGGTGTGCTCCTCGAAATCGGAACTGGAGAAGTAGCCGCCGGACTCTTTGGAGAACGACACAAGGCGATCCGCGATCTCCCCGCGGTAGAACGCCTCCTGCCCCTCTTGCGCGATCATCCGGAGGGCGGCGGCCAGATCGGTATTGCGGGCGCGTTCCCCGGGATGGGGCGCCCGTCCGTGAAGGAGGAACGTTTCCCGCGCGCCGTCGTCGTCCGTGAGTGCCCTCTCCGCCGCTTGCCACATCGAGGCGATCACCGGCGGCACGCGAACGCCGCGCGCGGCATGATGGATCGTTGGCGCGAGGAGATCGGCCACGGGTAGACGGCCGAAGCGTTCGTGGAGCGCGAACCATCCGTCGACACATCCGGGCACGGTCCACGACATCGGCCCCCGCGGAGGGATCCGCTCCAGGCCTTGCTCGGAGAACACGTCCCGCGACAGATCGTGAGGAGCTCGGCCGCAAGCGTTGAGCCCATAGAGCGTCTCGGCCCGTGCGTCCCAGATCAGGGCGCACAGATCGCCCCCGATGCCACAGCTCATCGGCTCGACAAGCCCGAGCAGGGCATTGGCGGCGATCGCTGCGTCGACCGCACTGCCACCCGCTCGCAGGGTATCCACGGCCACGGTGCTTGCCAGGGGATGGCTGGTTGCGGCCATGGCCCGAGCTGATCTGACCGCCCGATTGGCACGGTCCTTCCGGGCTTCCATTTCGCTTCCTTTCGCCGCATCCTGCGGCAGCGCCAGTGTAAACGCGGTGTTGCCGAGGGCCAACGCGATGCGACTGCCCTTGACCGGATCCAGACATGCTCTGGATATAATCGGGCCTCGGCGTTCGGAGGAGGCTCCATGGACGACAAGCGCATTGCTCTCAGAGATCTTCTCGCGAAGAGCCCGGCTGACATTGCAGATGTGCTGCGCCGGCTTTCCACAGACGAGGCGGCTGAACTTCTGCGGCGCCTCATGCTGCGGCGCGCTGCCGCGGAACCGTTGGGGGAGATGGAGCCGGAGGATTCCGCTGAGCTCCTCCAGCACCTGGATCAGCAGCAGGCGAGCGAAATCCTGTCTCGGATGGATCCCGACGACGCTGTCGACCTCCTCGAAGAGCTTCCCTCTTCCGTGCAGGACGCGCTTCTTTCCGGTCTATCGCGGGAAGATGCAGAGGTTCTAAGCGATCTTCTCTCCTACGGCTCGGACACAGCCGGTGGACTGATGACGCCGGAGTTCGTCGCGCTCACCACCGACATGACCGCCGAAACGGCGATTTCCCTGCTGCGCCGGCGTGTGGAGGAAGCGGAGACGATCTACTACGTCTACGCTACGGATGGCGACGGACACCTTCTGGGTGTCGTTTCCTTGCGCGATCTCGCTCTCGCTCGCCCGGAGACACGGCTGGACACGCTGCTGGAACGCGATGTGATCGCCGTCTCCGTGACCAGCGATGTGGAAGATGTCGCGCGAATGTTCGGCAGGTACGACTACTTCGCACTGCCCGTGGTCGACGACGAGAACACGCTCCTGGGCATCGTCACCGTTGACGATGTTCTCGATGTCATCCGATCGGAGGCGACGGAGGACATCTACGGCCTGGAAGGAGTCCCGAGCCACGAGCGCGTCGATCTCCGGTGGACCGCATCGTGGTCGATGCGGTTGCCTTGGCTCTACCTCCGCCTACTCACGGCGATGGCCGGTGCGGTGGTCGTTGGCTTGTTCGAGGAGATGATCGCCAAGGTGGCAGCCTTGGCGGTGCTCATGGGGGTGATCGCGGGCCAGGGAGGGAGCGCGGGCATGCAGACGGTGACCATCCTCACTCGCGCCATGGCGCTGGGCGAGCTCGAACGAGGCTCAGGATGCCGCTTGCTGGCCAAGGAGCTGTTGCTCGGCGCCATCAACGGGCTGCTCATCGGCGCCACCGTCGGTGCCGTGATGTACGTCTGGAAGGGGCAGTTGATGCTTGGCGTGGCCGCGTTCCTCGCGATGCTGCTCAATCTCATCGTCGCTGGGGCGATGGGTGTGATGATCCCCCTCGGCGTGCGCTTCCTCGGGAAGGATCCGGCGCTCGTCTCCGGTATCCTCCTCACCACAGTCACCGACGTCGTGGGCTTCGGCTTCGTGTTCCTGCTTGCGCGCGCGCTGCTTTCGGGGATGGTCCGATGATCTCCCCCCGCCCGCCGCTGCAACCCTGGACGTTCCCCTTTCTGCTGGCACTCACCGGCGTCATCATCTACGTGGGGTCTTTGTCCGTGGCGATCAGCCTCGCCATCTGTGCTGAGGTCGTAGGGCTCCTTGTCTACGTCGCGGCGTCTCGCCGGCGCGTGGCTGGCAGCGCTCCCCCATCCAATCTGCTCTCGCTCCTTCCAGGGCATCTCCTGCTGTTGCTGTGCCTCTGTCTTGTAACCCCGGGTGGCAGCCCGTGGGTCTACCTGTGGCTTCCCGTGCCGGTGCTGACCGTGGCCTATGATGCTGTGTTCCGATGGAGGGTTTCGCGCCGTTGTGCGATGTCGATTTCCCTAGGTGCCTACGCTATACTGTGGGCCAGTCTTGTCACCCTTCTCGAGCGCATTATCGTCTTGGGTAGGGGCTTAGAGGGATATGCTGAGTCAGCGATTGCAGCAGTCCTCGGAGTCGCCGGCGCGGCGTTCATAGCACTTGGAGTGTACCGCCACAGGCGAGCTTGGACCGCTGCCAAGGAGTGATGAAATGCGTTACACGGTAGCTCTCCTCAGCGCGTTGCTTGTCTTGGGTTTCGGACTCGCAGCCACCGCCCAGGAGTCCTCTCCCAGTGCGGCACCGGCAGCGGAACCGACGAGTCAGATCGGCACGCTCATTGCGATTCTTGTGGTGTTCGGGCTCGTGTTCTACTTCATGCTTATTCGCCCGCAGCGGAAGCGCCAGGCACGCCATAGCCAGCTGCTGCAGGAGCTGAAGCGAGGTGATCGGGTCGTCACCGCGGGAGGCCTGTACGGCGAGATCGACTCCATCGGAGAGGGCGAGATCGTCCTTGCCGTGGAAGACGGCAGCAAGATCCGCTTCGCCAAGTCAAGCATCGCTCGCAAGGTGACGGAGTAGGGAACAGGGGGACTGCATGGCACATGCGCACATGACGCGTTCCGATTGGCTGCGCCTGGGGACGGTGGTGGTGGTTGCCATCGTGGCCGTCATTCTGCTTGCGTATCCACCCCGCCCAGCAGATGAGATCATTCGGCTTGGGTTGGACCTACAAGGGGGAATCCGCCTGGTTCTCGAACCGGAGGGGATTCAGGACATGCCCTCGGACCGCAAGCTGACCACGCTCGACAGCATTGTCCCCATCCTTTCCGATCGCATCGACCAGTACGGGTTGGCGAACGCCGAGGTCAAGCGTCTCGGGACCGAACGCATTCTCATCAACCTTCCGGGTGCGGATGACCCGGCCGAGGCACGCAAGCTGATCGGGCAGACGGCGGTTCTCACGTTCCACAAGGTGATCGAGGCAGGGACCGATCCTACCGATGAGCTCATGGCACGGTCCGTGCTGCACGCTATGAAGCGCGACCGTGAAGGGGTTCCGTTCATCGTCGAGAGCGAACCCGTGCTCCGCGGGTCGGCGCTCGATGATGCTACGGTGCGGATCTCCCGGGAGCTTGCCACCGTAGGGGATCCGTACATTCAACTCGATCTCAACAGGGAGGGCGCACAGCAGTTCGGTGCCGTCATACGCAGCATGGACGCTGGCGATCGCCTGGCGATCGTGCTCGACGACGTGATCTATAGCGCGCCGATCATCACCGAGAACATCAAGCAAGCAGCGGAATCAGCCGGGGCGCGAGGTATCGAGAGCGCTTCGATCTCGAATATCCCTTCGCAGGAGGAAGCCACGCGATTGGCGATCGTTCTGCGTACCGGTGCGTTGCCTGTTGCGGTGAACATTGTCCAAGAAGACACTGTCGGCCCCACGCTGGGCAGCGACTCCATTCGGCGAGGGATGATCACCATCGTCTCAGGCTTTGTCATCATCCTTCTGTACATGCTCATCTACTACCGATTCCTCGGCCTTGTGGCCGATGCGGCGTTGGTCCTCAACATGCTCATCGTCTTCGCTGCACTGGTGCTGTTTCGTGCCACGCTCACCTTGCCGGGCATCGCCGGCATCATCCTGACGATCGGGATGACGGTGGATGCCAATGTCATCATCTTCGAGCGTATCAAAGAGGAGATGCGCACGGGAAAGTCGCCGCTGGCATCGGTGCGGGCCGGGTTCGAGAAATCGCTATCGACGCTGCTTGACGCCAACATCACGACGGTTCTGACAGCGATCGTGCTCCTGTTCGCCGGCACAGGGCCGGTCAAGGGGTTCGCCATCACGCTGATGATCGGCGTCATCGGGAGCTTGTTCTGCGCACTCGTGGCGAGCCGGCTGATGTTGGAGAAGACCGGGCTATCGAAGCACATCCCCGTCAAGCTGGCTGTGGGATCGTAGATAGCAGCAGCTCAAGGAGTGCGTCCTCCGCGCGCCGTTGGCCCTCTTTGATGGAGAGGTCCAGGGAAATCGCGTGTTTCAGGACACGTCGGATGTCTCGCGCGTTCCAGGCGGAGGCCTGGGGTTCCAGGCGACGAAATAGCCATTCAGAAGTTGCCGTCGCCGCCATGATCCGTGGGCGCGAGACCCGCTCGTCGAGCAGCACGCGGATCATCGTCAGACGGGTCAGATGGCGGATCGAGGCGCTGAGCAATCGTCCAGCGTCCTCGTGAAGATGAGACCACTCTTCGAGTGCTGCGCTGAGGTCTCTGCCCCCGATGTGGTCGAGCATCGCCCAAATCGTTCTCTCGCCGGCCGCATACAGCAGGGACCGCGGGATGGGGGGCGATGGCTCGACGGTTCCGCGCAGGTAGCTCGACAGCTTCCTCACCTCCTGCGCATGGACCATCAGGTCGGCCCCGTTCCGCTCGATCATCTCGCGCACCAACTCGGGCGATGTCGGACAGCCGTGTTCGGCGAGCATCTCGCGCACTGCGCCGCCCACCTCTCGAGTGCGAGGTGGTGACAGGGCGATCACCTTCCCGAAAGCGGAGAAGCCCTTGACAAGAGGGCTTGAGGCCCGCACCGAGGATGATACCGCCGTGACGAACGTGGACTGGGCAAGGTCGTTGCTGAGGGCTTGCAGCAGAGGTTTGGGTGACGACAGCGCGTGCACACCACGGATAACGATGTGGCGTGTCCGGGCAAAAAGGGACGTCGAACGGAGTTCGATGGCCAGATCTCCCCAGTCGGTCTCGTCGGCGAATCGCGGTTGCCGTTCGATTTGCGGATCGAGCGTGGCGAGCTTCGCGTGGCGATCTTCCAACGCCCGCTGACAACGATACGCATCGCCGTGATACAGAACCCTCGTGGGGTGTGTCATCGCGTATCCCCGTTTACGACTCGCTCCATTGGCTGATGGTAGTCGTCCTGTCACGATGGGGCAACGGGCGCGACCTCAGCGCTTCACCGATCGTGGCCGGGGGGCGCGGGCGCAGTCCCGTTGTATCGCCGACCGTGCCCATGACGGTGTCGGCGCGCCGCTCGCCTCGATCCTTGAGGCGGAACGACCTGAACGTGTGCTCCCGCGTCGATTGCGAGCGCATGGCCGTGGATGACGGCATCGACGACCTTGCGGCGACCCGATTCGAGGAGACGTTGCACCGTCCCGCGGGACACGCCCATATGACGGGCGGCATCGACCTGGTGCAGTCCGTCGAGATCGCACAGACGCATGGCCTCCAGTTCATCGAGGCCGACACCGATGATCTGCAGTTGCCCCAAAGCGATTCCCGCGGGTTTCAGAAGCCTGTGGCCATCGAATCGACGGCAGCTGCGGGGCTTCTTGGGGCGCCCCACAGGGCGGCGTTCTTCCTCGTGCATGATGGGAGTATAGGCGGTCTCTGCACGGAGGAGCAACCAACGGGCGTAGCAATCGCTGTTTGCGTATTTTGTGCATAAGAGTACTATTGTTGCGTGCTCTGCGGTTCCGTAGCGCTGGCGAACTGGCGAAGCTGCGGGGGATGACGAGATCCAAGCGTGGGAGAGGAGATGGCATCCATGCTGTGCATCACGGCCAAAGGACCTGGACTGGAATCAGATGTGGACCCACGTTTCGGGAGGGCGGCGTACTTCCTTTTCGTCGACCCATCCGGGGCGTTGGTTGAGGCGCTGGAGAACCATCCCGGAGGCCACGGTGCCGGAGTGAATGCGGCGCAGGTCGTCGCCGGGAGAAACGTTACCGGGGTCATCACGGGGGCCGTCGGCCCGAATGCCATGCGCGCTCTGGAGGCGGCAGGGATTCCAGTCCATGCTGTCTCAGGAGGCACGGCGAGAGCCGCCTTCGAGGCACTGCAGGCGGGAGGGATTGATCAGCTGCGGGGGCCCACGTCTCGTGGGCACGAGAGGAGTGGGCCATGACACGTGTGGCGGTTCCCAGTGCAGGTCCTGGCGGGCTTGACGACGCGCTCGCGGAGCACTTCGGGCGGGCACCCACCTTCACCCTGGTGGACACAGCCAGCGGCGCGGTGGAGATTCTTGATAACCGCTCAGAGCACATGGGCGGCAGCGGGCTTCCGGCGGAGCTTCTTGCGCAAAGTGGTGCGGAGGTCGTGTTGTGCACGGGCCTCGGGCGACGTGCCATTAACCTGCTTGCGCAGCACGAGGTTGATGTGCACATCGTCGATGCGGGTTCCGTGCGGCAGGCTGTTGAGCTGTGGAAGGCAGGAGGTCTTGCCAACGCCGCGGCGAACGATGCCTGCACACGGCATGAGTTCCACGATCACGGCACATGAGAATCGCCGTCGCAAGCGGCAAAGGCGGGACGGGGAAGACGACCGTTGCCACAGCCCTGGCCATCGTTCTCAGTGAGCGCTACCGCGTGACGTTGCTCGATTGCGACGTAGAGGAACCGAACGCCCATCTGTTCCTTCGTCCCGAGATCGATCACCGGGAGCCTGTGAGCAAGCTTCTTCCGGTGATCGACGAGGCGATGTGCACCCATTGCGGTGCGTGCGCTGAGGCCTGCCAGTTCCACGCCCTGGCCGTGCTTCGCGACCATGTACTGCGCTACGATGCGTTGTGTCACGGTTGTGGGCGGTGTGCGTTGGTGTGCCCGGTGGGTGCGATCCATGAGCAACCGCACGAATTGGGGACGGTCGAAACCGGCACCGCCCGCGGATTCCCGTTCGGCCACGGGCGCCTGAATGTGGGAGAGGCGATGGCGACCCCTCTGGTGCACGCGCTTCAGGCGGCGCTGCCGGAAACCGAGATCACGATCCTTGATGCGCCTCCAGGAACGGGATGTCCCACGATTGCCACCATGAGGTGCGCCGATGTCGCGCTTCTCGTTACCGAGCCGACACCGTTCGGGTTGCACGATCTGAAAGCAGCAGCGGGTGTGGCCGAGGTTCTGAACTTGCCTGCGAAGGTGGTGCTGAATCGAGACGGAATCGGCGATGACGCGGTGGAGCGCTACTGCGATGAGCACCCGCTATCAATCGTGATGAGGATCCCGTTCGACCGCCAGGTTGCCGCGCTTTATGCGGACGGCATTCCGCCGGTGGATGCACTGCCGGACCTCCGTCTCGCGTTCCGTGACCTCGGACGGCAACTCGTCGAGGAGGGGGCAGGATGAAGCTTGGGGTGCTCTCGGGAAAAGGGGGAACAGGCAAGACATCCCTCGCGGCTGCGGCCGCAAGGTGTCTGCCGAACGTGACGCTTGTCGACTGTGACGTCGATGCTGCGAACCTGCACCTGTTGTTCGATGTCGACGTCAACTCTCGGGGTACCTTCAGCGGAAGCCAAGAGGCGGTTCGCGACGAGGCGCTATGCGTCAGCTGCGGTCGATGCCGCGAGGTGTGTCGCTTCCACGCCGTGAACGAGCAGTTTGTGATCGATCCCTACCTGTGCGAGGGCTGTGGTGCCTGCGTCACGGCCTGCCACGCGGATGCGATCACGCTGCGATCCCGTGCAACCGGTGACTGGTATACGGGGCACTCGGCGTGTGGACCGCTCGCCGGCGCGGAGCTGCTTCCCGGCGAAGAGGCATCGGGGAAGCTGGTGACGGTGGTCAAGCAGAAGGGCGACGAGTTGGCCGAGGCCAGCGGCTCGACCCACGTTGTGCTGGACGGCGCGCCCGGCATCGGGTGCCCGGTGATCGCCTCGTTGAATGATGTGGAGGCACTCATCCTGGTGACGGAGCCCACGGTCTCCGGCCTCCACGATCTGGAACGGATTCTCGGCGTCGCGAGACACTTCCGCATCCGCTCCTACCTCGTCCTCAACAAGGCCGATCTGTCCCCGCCGTTGGCCGAAGGCATTGCGTCTTTCGCTGCGAGGGAGGGACTGCTGTTGCTCGGGGAGATCCCGTACGACCCGCTCGTCCCCCGGCTCATGGTGCGTGGCGCTTCCCCCGTCGATGACGCCACCAGCCCTGCGGGGCTGGCGATGCGCGGGATCTTCGAACGCCTCGCCACGGAGGAGGGACTGTGAGTCAGACTGGCCAATCGGCGTCGAACGCCGCTGCGGAAGTCGTGTCTGCTGTGGCGAAGCATCGGATCGCGGTGCTCAGCGGGAAGGGAGGCGTCGGCAAGACCTCTCTCGCCGTCAACCTGGCGACGTGTCTTGCAGCGACCCAAGCGCGTGTGGGGCTACTCGACGCGGATATCACTGGTCCCAACGTGGCGCACATGCTCGGTGTCCGGAAGCCGCCACGGGTCGTCGACGGCCAGTTCGTGCCTCAGCTCGCGCACGGCGTCCACGTCGTTTCCATCGCTTCGCTGGTGCCGCCCGAAGCTGCCGTGATCTGGAGGGGACCGTTGCGCTCCCGTGCGGTGAGCCAGCTTCTCGAAGAGACGGCGTGGGGCCCACTGGAGTATCTTGTCGTCGATCTGCCCCCGGGGACGGGGGATGAAGTGCTGACCGTTGGGCAGCGCGTCAAGCCCCAGGTGGCTGTCGTGGTGACCACGCCGCAGCAGGTGGCCATGGGCGACGCCCGGCGTGCGATCGACATGGCGCGGAAGATGGATGTGCCGTGGATCGGCCTCGTGGAGAACATGTCGGGGATTACCTGCCCGCACTGTGGGGAACCCATTGCGCTCTTCGGTGCCGGGACGACGGCGGCGGAGGCGCGTCGGCTCGGGGTGCACGATCTCGGCGCCGTCCCCCTTGACCCCCTTGTGGCTCGATCGAGCGACGCTGGCACACCCCTGGTCGTATCACACCCCGGGAACCCAGCTGCGGTGGCACTCCGATCGATCGCCGAGCTCGTGGCCGAGTACCGTCTCGAGCCTGCCTGAGCGCGGCGACCGCAGGCCGGGCCTAAGGTGCCTCACCGGCCACGGCGCTGCAGCGCCTTCCCGAGGGAGAATGCCTCGTGCAGCGTGTCGGGAAACGTGGCGATGGGAAGATCCTGCCCGGTGGAGAGATCGAAGGTACGGCACAGCACGGCGTGGCTGCGACTCCCGAAGCCCTTGGCGATGCGATCCAGCCATTCGACGATGGACCCGTAGTAGTGGCGGTAGGTCACGAGGAGGACAAAGTCCTTGTTGCCGAAGCATTGCTCCGTGGCGATCGCCTCGAGGCGATCGAACAGGGTCTTCAGTTGTGACGTCATGTACCCCCAGAACATCGGAGCGGCGACCACGACCACATCCGCTTCGCAGAACCTGGGGTAGACGCCTTGCATGTCGTCATTCAAGACACAGCCTTGGCCATCACTGCAGTGCCCGCACGCGCGGCAGTGTCCGATATCCATGTCGATAGGGCGGAAGTGTGTGACGCCAGGCGGGATCGACCCGGCGAGGCCTTCGAGAACCCTCTCCGCGAGGGTGTCCGAGTTCCCGCCCGATCTTGCGCTCCCATGCAGTACAAGGACGTTCAACGCTTGGCCTCCCTGTGGCGGCCCGATGTTGGCTGAGCCGTTTCGTGCGCGTTGGGTGCAGTCTCTCCATGGTCCGTCTCTCCCTCGTTGCAGAGGCGGGGGCTGCGCCGACCGGGTATCCTTATCGACAGTGGCGGCTTCCGCGCGCTGAACGGTGACCATGGTCAGAGGAGGGTATGCAGTATGGAGATAGAACAGGACGTACGCAATGCGTTGGATGAGATCCGGCCTGCGCTGCAGGCGGATGGCGGTGATGTAGAACTCGTCGAAGTGACAGAAAACGGCGTGGTCCGTGTGCGCCTGCAGGGCGCCTGTCAGGGATGCCCGATGTCCGCGATGACGTTGCGGAACGGCATCGAGCGTGTGATCAAGGAGCAGGTTCCCGGCGTGGTCGAGGTGGAATCCGTCTGAGGAGGGGAGACATCCAACCCCGGCGCCATTCGTGAGGAACCGGCGCGAAGGGAATGACGATGACAGAAGCCCGAGAACAGCCGTACATCTGGGTGACGTGGCTGACGCGGCTTCTGGCTGGTGAGAGCCAGTGCGAGTGGTCAGCATGGTTCCGTGCTCATCACACAGGGTACGACAAGGTCCCCAACGAGTTCGATCTCGCCGGCTGGACCATGGAACACAACGATCTCGTCGCCACCCGCCGGGAACAGCTCCAGCGTGACGGATATGAGGTCCACGTGGAGGACGAGAACGCGTTCCGGCGGGTCGGCAAGACAGGGATCGTCGTGTCCGGCAAACCGGACATCCTTGCGGTGCGCGATCGGCGTGGCATCGTGGAGGAGTGCAAGACCGGTCGACCTCGCGCATCCGACCCCATCCAGGCGTTGGTATACCTCCTCCTACTGCCGATCAAGAATCCACGCTGTGCAGGCGTTGAGCTCGCCGGGCGCGTCGTCTACAAAACCAGTTCCGTGGACGTTCCTCTATCGGCTCTCGACGAGGCGTTTCGCGAACGCTTCGTCCATCTCGTGCACCGTGTAGGGGGCGGCAATCCCCTCCCGAAAGCACCGTCGTGGTCGGAGTGCCGTTGGTGCGACATCGCCTCTTCGGTCTGCCTCTGTCGTGTGAATGAGCCTCCCTCATCCGCGGAGGCGGAGACGGATCTGTTCTAGGATCCACCGGGCTTCGCTTCGCGTTCGTTCACACCCCTGCCACAGCGCCGAGCGATGGAGTTCATCCGTCAGCCGTATCCTGCATCCAATCCTACATGGACACGGGAGGTTGGCGATGAACAGGGGAAGGACACTATGGACTCTGGGCGTGCTGCTGGCGATCGCCGCCGTTGCATCGCTTGTTGCGATCGCCGCGGTGGACTCCGACGACGCAGCATCGACGAGATCACAGGACATCGATCTGGGTTTGATCGTGCTTGTCAACAGGCTGGAGCTGACCGACGAGCAGATCTTGCAGCTACACGGAATCCTCGATGAGATGGTCAGCAAACGGGTTGCCGTGCGTGAGGCGCTCGAGGCGCTGCGGGACACGTTCGAGGCGGAGATGATCGCGTTCGATGGGCCAACCGAGGAGCTCGATGCGCTTCTCGAGGCTCACCGCGGCCAGATAGATGCGCTGCGGCAGCAGCTCGTCGACGTCCGTGACGGGAGCGTCGAGGCGCTGAAGGAAACGCTGACCTTCGAGCAGGGCGAGATCCTTGTGCGGGCTCTGCCGCAGCTGCTCGGGAGCCGCCAGGCCGCGAGCCCGAGAGGATGCAGCCGAGCGGGAGCCCAGGCGGTGATGAACGGACGGACCGGCGGCATGAGCGGCAGGCGCGTTGCCAGAGGGTCTGCAGGAGCCCCGGTCGGAGATATGGCGCGTAGCCGCTTTGGAGTCGAGGGCAGGACCTGTCAGGATGTGAAGCCTCTGCCGCTTGGGTCGCGGCCCGCCGTGCAAGGGCACGAGAGGGGGGACACCCTCGAGATGCTGATAGAGATCCTTGCCTTGAAGATGCTGTAACCTCCACAGCCTCCTTGCTTGCCGCGCCGCCGCCCGCCAGTCGGGCGGCGGCCGCTCTGGCGCCCAGGGACGTTCGATGTTGACGCGGCAAGCAGCTGAGGCATCTGGCGGCATGAACGGCCTTCGCGGCTACCGGACATTGAGCCGCGGACACGTACACGTGTATCCGGCTCTCATCCGCAGGATCGCCTGCCAGCGCGATTGCCTTCTCGACGGATCCCGCCGATTCCCACGAGCGAATGCGCCTCCCTCCCCACCCGAAGGCAGCGCGTGCCGTCACCCTCGCCCATCTACTTGTCACGGCAGAGCTCTCCCTCGGCTCTGTGACCCCTCATCGGCCGGCGACGCGATGCGACGCTGGCTGCCGTCGCCGGATGACAACTGGTCGGAGTCCGTCTCTTTCGTTAGGCTATCGCGGGAACCACGTGCGAAGGGGGAGTCATGTTGCGCAGTGCGATGCGATGGGCGGCGATGGGACTGATGATCGTGACGGCCGGTGCAGCCTCGTGGGCGGCAGAACCCGACTATGCGTTCGGAGGTGGCGGACCGAGCATCGGGACGTTCATGGTCGAGATCGATGGGATCAACGCATTCGTCGTTGGGGCCGGCTTTGCGCCATTCAATGGGGATCTGCTGCTGCTTGGCGGCGGTGGGCGAGGCGGCGTCGCACCAGGCGTGACGTTTGGCGGTGCTGGATGGGGCGCGTGGAGCGAATCGCATGTCGGCGACCTTCATGCGGAATTCGGCGTGGGTTTGGGGGGATTCGATCTCGGTCTGGCGATCGGAGGGAGCGATCGGGCGGTGCTCGCTGTCGGCGTGTTGCTTGGCGGGGGAGCCGCGGAACTCGTCCTCACCGAGGATGCTCCGATTCCGATCAATGGGGTCCTGCCTCGCGGCATCGTGGTCGAGCCGGAGCGGGAGGCGTATGACAGCGTCTTCATCCTCGTGGCTCCCTACGTCGATGTGCAGATCCAGATCCTCGAATGGGCCGGCTTCGCGGTACGCGCAGGCTACGCGTGGACGCCTCTCGAGCTCAACTTCCGCGACGACGGACCTCTGAACCCGCCCCGCCTGTCGCCATCAGGGTTCTACGTGCGTGTCTCCATCGCGTTTGGCGCGATCACACCTCTGGGAGTGGCGCGCCCCTCCCTGTAGGTTGCCTCGCCGCCGCCGTCGCGTTCCCATCGGGGTGATACCGCGCGAATCACAGCGGGACCCTCAGTCGGGTTCGTGGTGTCGGGGATTGCCCCAGGGTTCGATCTGCCTTGCTGCGGCCGCGGCAAGCGCGCGTGCCGCGGGGCCAGCGCTGAAGTGGCTGTAGGTCATCTCTCCGAGATTCATACCTCTCTTCCGGAGGACATCGGCGAATTTCGCTTCGACGTCCGACAGCATCTCGGCCTGTTCCGCTTCCGACAGGCGTCTGTAGCGGTCCTGGCAGCAGATGAACCGGCGCGCGAAGCGGGGGGTCCGGCTCCTTTGCAGCTCTTCGGGGTAGTAGCCGTAACACACCATGGTGATGGGAAACGCCCAGGGCGGCAGGCCGAACAGGGAACGATGCTGTCCCGATAGCCCCATGACGTCTCCGACGTAGCAGGATCCGATGCCCAGAGACTCGGCGACGAGCACCGAGGTATGGGCGGCGAGAAGCGCGTCACAGCATCCAAGGAGCAGTTTCCCCATGTCCGGCGTTTGGAACGGATGCCCCGATCGTTCGCACGATGCAGGAACGCCGGCGGCCTCGTAGACATCCTGCCACCGCTGCATGTCGGCAAGGAAGAGGAGAACGAGTGGAGCGTCCCCGATGAACGCATGTCCACACGCGTCAGCCAGAGCGGCCTTCTTACTCGCGTCTGCGACCTGCAGGATGGTGTAGAGCATCATGTTGCCCGCCGTCGGGGCGCGCATCGCGCCCTCCAGGATCGCATCGACGTGTTCCTCTCGCAGTGGCCTCTTGCAGTAGCGCCGCAGTGACATCCGGTTGTGGATGAGATGAATCGTCTCGTTCATGGGGTGTCCTCCGTTCCCCTGACGCGGTCAACGGCCCTCCGGGGAGGCTGGCGAGCACGGTGGTGGTGTCGTGAAGGATAGAGGGTGGCGCTCCCGGATGTCAGCCGGAGGCGCGCCGGCTATAATGAACTAGGTGGGTTTCTCAGGGGGCATCGCCCTGATCGGGTCACTACGGCATCGGCCCTTCAGCCCGATCCTTCGCCCAGCTGAGGCTTCCTACTCTCCACGCCCCCCTGCCGTCGCGAGGAAGTACTCCTCAAGCCGGCAGTGTCCCCCAGCGCTCAACACATCGTGAAGGTCGATGATGCGAGCCTCGCTGAAGTCGCCCTCGCGATAGATAGTCGCGGTGAGAGTCCGGGGATCGAACAGGTTGGAGTATCGCGTATGGCCGGGGATGCGGACACCCTCAAGAATGCCACGGAAACCGTTGTCGGAGGCGGGCATGGCGCCTACCTCCATGCTCCGCAGCAGGCCGTCGGCAAAGTCGAACCGCCAACACGGATACGTTCCCTGCCACGTTGCGGTGACGTTGAAGTTGGTGATCACGCGATAGCCGGCGCTCTGCCTGAGGAAGGCAATCTCACCGTCCGAGCGGCTGGCGACAACCAAGGAGTCCCCGTTTCGATCGAGAAACAGCATCTGCCCGATTCCGCCGTAGCTGAAGTCGTACCGCCCCATGAACGTGATGACGTCATCCACGGTGGCGCAGCGTTCGAGCATGAGTGTCGTCCACTCGCTGGGCGGCCGCGTCTTCTCCGGGTGCATGTTGAGCAGGAAGCTCGTTCCCGCAGTGGCGTCGAAGCACAGGCCGGCGTCGTTCATACCGCCCTGTAGACTGGGGCCGTCGAAGCCGAGACAGAGGGCGCCGTGTAGCTCGCCTCGCGGCTTGATGAACCAGATGTAGGTCTCGAAAAGACTGTAGTCCTCGCTGTTGCCGAACCGTATCATGTCATCGCCGACGTAGGAGAAGACGGTGCATGCCTCCAAGGGTGGGGCGAGGGCCAGCGCCAGCGTCGCGCAGGCGCCAACCAGCATGAGCCTGTGCAGCGCGCCTCGATTCCCTCGTGTCCTCATGCCGCGAGTCTATCATGAATCGCTCTGCGGAGGAGACATCCGTTGCCTCCGAGACCTCGCCGCGCTTCATTCGGCGGCCGTTTCGGGGCGCTCGACCGTCTCGTGGAACCGTAGGGAAAGGCGCAGGACCGGCAGCGGGCGGCTCACAGTGCGCGGATCGGCTCGCAGATGTCTACCAGGTGAAGGCCCTTCGGGTGCTCCTCGGGATCATTGAGGTGGATCTCAAAGCACATCCGATATTCCGACTGATAGCCGCTCCCGGGTAGCCAATCGGAGAACAGACGATCCCAGGCTTCGCTGTACTGGTGGGACTCGATCTCCACGTGGGCGGGGCGACCGCAAACAGCCTCCCCGAGATGTCCATGGCGCCCACCTCGCCGTGCACCGCTGTGCCGATCGGTATCGTGATGCACGTGTCCGAACGGAGCTTCGCTTCCGGCGTCAGATCGGGATTGTCGTGGAAGACGGCGAGGACCTCCGTCTGTGGGAGATCCGTCACCCCGCGTGGCTGGCCCACCGCATCAGACGCTGGAACGCATCTTCGATCCGATGGTAGGCGCCCACGTGCCGCACGCACGCGACGTGGCGCCGGGGCATGCGCTCGACAGTGACGCAGAACGCCATCTCCGTCCGCTTCCTCTGCGGGCACGCTGTGACCCGCTCCGAGGACGCAGCGGCGGTCCGGGCGTATCGAGGACAGCGTGGAGCGGATCTCTTGCTGGGCGACCTTCCGTTCGCCCGTGATCAGGGCGTTCGGCTGATCGTCAGGCTGGGAGGTGTGTCTCCAGCGGACTACCTCGATGAGGAGGCCTGCCTTGTGCTCGATCGCGTGCACCTGGAACTGGCACCGTTCTTCGCTCTCGCCGACGAGTTCCGTCCGTTGATCGTTGATGGCCCCGTGTGGGGGATTCGATTCCTCGACGAGCCACACGATCCCGCTGGGTATCCGCGAGGCTTCGCGGTGGATCCGCTGGAGTTGGGAGAGGCCTACGCGTTGATCCTGAAGCATCTCGGTCCCGTCCGCGTGGCGTCGACGGCTCCGCCGCGGTATCCCGCGCAGGTTCCCGGTGCGGGTCTTGCTTTCGGGCAGTGCATTCACGGCCAGCCTTTCGATGCGTACGAGGATGCGACCGCGTTCCGTCGCGAGCAGTCGCAGCTCGCGCACGACCACGAACTGCTCTGCATTGCGTCACTGAACGCGAACACGAACCCCGTCGACAATCTGACGTTCTTTCGCAGCTACCGAGTGATGTGCGCTCTCTCCGCGGTGGACTTCGTGACCGCCTGGCAGTGGCCGCAAGGGCATCATCCCGAGGCATCGTTCGCCGCTGGGCTCGCGGATCCGGGTCCGGCTGTGCAGGCGGAAGTCGCCGCGCTTCCTGCGGTATGCACCAGGTAGGGCGGCCGCGTGCCCTTGCGGCGTCTCTTGCCCGTACGCTGAGGACACGGACAGCTCGCCATCCCGTGGCGCTCCCGGACGCTGCGCAGCGTCTGAGCAACGCGACCGGCACGCATGGTCGACGGCTGTCCGTCGATCGGCTAGCCTTGCCGTGTTATGTCACGAGTGACGATCTATACCGATGGCGCGTGCAGCGGCAACCCAGGTCCCGGTGGATGGGGTGCGATCCTCATTGCCGGCGACCGCCGTCGAGAGATCTCTGGCGGTGACGCGGAGACGACCAACAACCGCATGGAGCTCATGGCGGCGATCGAGGGGCTTCGTGCGCTGCGACAGCCGAGCGTCGTCGACCTGCACACCGATTCGATCTACGTCAAGAAGGGGATGACCGAGTGGATCGCATCGTGGAAGCGTAACGGATGGAAGCGACGAAGCGGCAAGAGGCTTCTTGCGGTGAAGAACGACGACCTGTGGCGTGTCCTCGATCGGCTGTGCGATGCCCATGATGTGACCTTCCATTGGGTGGAGGGCCACACGGGCCACGTGGAGAACGAGCGGGCCGACCGCCTGGCGCGTGCCGCGATTCCCCGGCGAACCGGGAGTGACCAGCGATGATCGTGGTGTGCACGTCGGACCTGTTTCCCTCGGAGGTCGAGCGGCTCGAGTCAGCGGGGCACACGCTCATTGCGCCGGCAGATGGGCAGCAGCTTCCGCGCAGTACGTGGGCGGGCAAGCTGGTCACCGCGGATGCGTTGCTCTGTCTGCTGACGGACGCGGTTGACGGTGAGCTGTTGCGCGCCTCGCCCAATCTGCGGATCGTGGCCAACATTGCCGTGGGCTACGAGAACATCGACGTCGCCGCCGCAACCGCATTGGGCGTCGTGGTCACGAACACGCCGGGCGTGCTCACCGAGGCAACCGCAGACCTGGCATTTGCGTTGATCCTTGCGGCCTCACGGCGTGTTGCAGAGGCCGATGCCGGACTGCGCTGCGGGAGCTTCCCTCGTTGGACACTGCGTCAGCCGCTCATGGGGCGGGATGTCCACGGCAAGACGCTGGGCATCGTCGGCATGGGGCGCATCGGCACCGCGGTGGCGCGGCGGGCGGCGCGAGGCTTCGCGATGCGCGTGGTGTATCACAGCAGAACGCGCAACCACGCTGCAGAGCGGGAGCTGGGAGTACAACAGGTCTCCTTCGAGCACTTGCTGGAGACGAGCGACATCATCAGTGTGCATGTCCCGTTGACTGGTGCGACGCGCCACCTCTTCCATCACGAGGCGTTCGCTCGGATGAAGCCGACGGCCATCTTCGTCAACACGGCGCGGGGGGCGGTCGTGGAGGAGCGCGCGCTGATCCATGCGCTGCGGGACGGCGTGATCGCAGGAGCGGGGCTCGACGTTTACGAGAACGAGCCTTCGGTGCCCCCTGCTCTCCTGGAGATACAGGAGAGGGTGGTCCTGACCCCGCACCTCGGAAGCGCAACCCTTGAGACGCGGCAGGCGATGGCCCGTCTCGCTGTAGACAACGTCCTCGCTGTGCTGCGCGGCCGGCCTCCCCTGACGCCGGTGACCTAGAAGCACCCCAGCTGGCAACGTGACACACGCAGATCGAGCAGCTCCGCTGCAGCGGAGATCGCCAACCTCGGCAGCCCGTAGCGATCAGCGAGTTCCCACACGGCGATGCACGGTAGACGCCCGTCCACCAGTGACTCTTGCAGCTTCGCGATAAGCCACGGCGGAAGCTTCGACACCTCCGGAGTCAAGCGCTTGGCCCCGAATTGCTGGTAGCCGAACAGGCCAAGCTGACAGTGGATGATGCGTAGATCTTCGTTGGCGGCAGCCTGCGCCACGGTGTCCGCATCCACTCCGTGCTGCGCTGCCAGCGCGAGCGCAGCGGAACAGGGGAGCGCCCCCTTCTCGGCGGTCTCGCGCAGTGCTTCGGCGAACGTCTGCATCGCCTATCACCCCTCCGCATTGTGCGGCGAGCGCGGGGCGTTGGCCAGCACAACGGTGGCGGTGGACGTGGCAGCCGAGTAGCCTTGCGCGCCGCCCGAACGGCGCGGAAAGGAGCGGAATGCTGCTGTGGATCGGATTCGCCCTGGCGGTTATCTCACTTGTCCTCATCGCTCGACGCAACCTTGCACTGAGCATGGCGGTGGCGGCGCTTGTGCTGGCGATCTTCACGCTGGATCTTCGGGGCTTTGGCGAGGCGTTGGGTGTCACGTTCGCCGACCCTGCTGTCTGGCTCCTGGCGCTCGTCGTTGGGCTGATCCCCCTGATCGGTGGCGTCATGGAGATCTCCGGTGAGATGGGCCGCCTCGTGGACAATCTGCGCATCGGGGTGCGGCCGTTCCTTGCGCTGTCTCCCGCTTTGCTCGGCATGCTGCCGATGCCCGGGGGAGCGTTGCTGTCGGCTCCGCTCATCGAGCGTGGCGCCGGTCACACCGCTGCGGACGTCAAGGCGGCGAGCAATGTCTGGTTCCGCCATGCTCTTCTTCTCGTGTATCCTTTGGGATCGGCGCTCATCGCCTCGACCAAGATGGCTTCTCTGACGGTGTACGAGGTGATTCCGTATCATGCCCCCGCGTTCCTGCTGATGCTCCTGTTGGGGTACCTCTTCTTGCTGCGTCGGGCGGATGGGACCCTCGCGCAGAGCGGGCGCTTCTCCCTCGCCGGGCTGCTTGTGCCGCTGGGTATCATCCTTGTGGCGCCCACCATCGACCTACTGCTCAAGCTTCTCGTTCCGTTGCCCGTAACGGAGGTCGGCACAGCTGCAGGCGTAGCGTCGAGCCTCGCGCTCGCCATGGCAGTGGGACGGACGCGGCCGCGGGCGTTGGGCCTGTTGTTTGTGCGGATGAAGCCTTGGAAGTACGCACTGATCATCCTTGCGATGTTTGCCTTCCTCAACGTGTTCAAAGCATCGGGGGCACCGGAGGGCATTGCCGCATTGGGATTGCCGCCGGTGGTTCTCACCGTCGTCGTCGGATTCGGTCTCGGGTTGATCACCGGCCGGATTCAAGCGCCAATGTCGATCATCGCCCCGATTTACCTGACAGCCTACGGAACGTTGCCGCCGGCGGTGTTTGCCATCACCTTCTTCGCCGTCTTCCTGGGCTACGTATTGACGCCGATCCATCCGTGCATCTCCGTGTCGGTGGAGTACTTTCATACGACGATCAGCGCATTTGTGCGCAGGCTGGCCGTGCCCGTGGCGATCGGCGCGATCGTCACGCTAGCCGCGGGATTGCTGCTCTTGTAGTCCGCCGCCGTGCACGAAGAGGCTTTGCGTGGGGTACGCGAAGTCGATGCCTTCCTTCTCGAAGCGCTGGACGAGCATCAGGTTGATCGCCTGCTGCGTGTCCATGTATGTGTTGTAGTCGGGGTCCAGCATGTAGTACACGGTCTCGAAATCCAGGGAGTAGGCGCCGAATGCCTTGAAGTGCGCCCGATCGAAGCGCACGGACGGCTGAGCATCGACCGCTTTGCGGATCATCGCTGGAATGGCTTCGAGCTTGTCGAATGGCGTCTCGTAGGTGACGCCGAGCGAGAACACAATGCGCCGCTCGCGCATCCGCTTGTAGTTCCTGATCCGACTGGCGAGCAGATCGCTGTTCGAGAAGATGATCTGCTCTCCGGAGAGGCTGCGTACCCGCGTCGTCTTCAGTCCGATTCGTTCGACGGTGCCCATGAGATCTCCAATGATGATGAAATCCCCAATGACGAACGGTTTGTCGACGATGATCGACAGCGAGGCGAACAGATCGCCGAGGATGCTTTGCACCGCGAGTGCGACTGCGATGCCGCTGATCCCAATGCCGGCGATAAGTGCCGTGATGTCGACGCCGATGTTGTCCAAGGCGACAAGCAGCACCACGCCCCACAGCACGATCTTGGACAGGAACCCGAGCGCCGCAAGAGAGGTAGCCATCGCCGCGTCATCCTCCAGCCGACGACGCACCGAGCGCGCTATCCAGAAGCTGATCAACGCGTTTCCCCAGAAGCCAGCCTGCAGCAGTAGGCCGAGGATGGACAGGGCGCGCAGCACCTGGTTCGCGACGAGTGGCAAGTCGACGGCAAGCGATCCGGCGTACAGGGACACGATGACGAGGAACAGCAGCTTCGTCTTTCCCAGCAGGTCGACGATCAGATCATCGAGACGCCCCGGCGTTCGTTTCGCCCAGCGTGACAGCTGCTTCAACAGCAATCGCGTGAACATCCACAGGACCACGGCTACGAACAGCACCACGGCGCCAGCGAGGACCCATTGCCAGACAGCGTTGTTGTAGAATCGCCCCTGCAGGAAAGACATACGGCACCCCCAAGATCGCGTGGGGCCATTATACCCGCCACCTGCCGAGGATCGCCGACCAAGGACAGTCCTGCGATTTGACCGCCACGCCCCTGACCTGGGAACGGGAACCCTGTGCCATTAGGCTCTGTCCCCAAGGAGTCAGCGGCGTGATCGGTGTCCACCCCCGTGTTCCACCCTTGCTTCAGCGTGCGCAGGATCCTCGTCTAGCATGGCTCCATGGACAGGATCCAGGTTGTTGTGCGGGCCTCGGCTCTGCACGATCCCGCCTCGATGGAGCGTCTGAAGCGTGATCTCCTGCACGGGATCGCCAACGAGCTTTCGGTTCCCGTGCACGAAGCGAGAGAGCCCAAGGAGAACGATCTCACTGCAATCGTCGTGCTGACGGGTGGGGTCGAACGCGAGGTATTGAAGCTTGCGAGCAATCTGCCCTCTCCAGTTCTGCTGATCGCTCACGGCGGACACAACTCGCTCCCCGCGGCCCTTGAGATCCTCGCGCGCATCCGCCAGGACGGCGGGGAAGGGAGGATCCTGTTCGGGACCCCCCAGCAGATCGCGGTCGAACTCGATCGCGAGATCCGCATCGCCGGCGCCTGGCACCGGCTCCGCTTCAGCCGGGTCGGGCTGATAGGTGAGCCGTCGGATTGGCTCATCAGCAGCGATGTGGATCGCGCGTTCCTTAGGGGGCGGCTTGGAATCGAGCTCGTCAGCATCTCCATCGATGAGTTGGTGGACCGTGCTTCCTCGGTTCGCCCCAACAGGTCTGACGTGAGCAGGTTCACGAAGGAAGCCGATGCCACTGCGGAGGTCTCCAAGAGCGACCTCCGACAGGCGGTCGCGGTCTACGAGGCGCTGCGCGCACTGGTCGACGAGCATCGCTTGTCGGCGTGCGCGGTGCGCTGCTTCGATGTCATTCAGCGGCTGCGCAACACGGGATGTTACGCGCTGTCGAGGCTCAACGATGAGGGAGTGGCCAGCGCCTGCGAAGGGGACATGCAGAGCCTCTTCGGCCTGTACATCGCGCGGCTGTTGACGGGTACGACCGGGTTCATGGGCAACATTGCCTCGGTGGATTCTAAGCGCAATGCAGTCACCGTCACCCATTGCTCCTGTCCCCTGTCCTTGGCAAGCGGCTACGCGATCCGCAGCCACTTCGAGAGCGGTCTCGGCGTCGGGATCCAGGCGCGCGTCGCCTCGGGCCCGTGCACGCTGTTCCGGTTCGGCGGCGAGCGCCTCGGACATCTATTCCTCCGGGAAGGTACGCTGCGCGACGCGCCTCTGCGCGATGACCTTTGCCGAACGCAGCTTGTCGCGGTCACCGATGGCCCCCTGAACGAGCTGCTCATCGCCCCTCTGGGAAACCATCACATCGTGTTGCCAGGACGGCACGGGGCTACGATTCGCCTGTTCTTCGATCGCTACTTCCGTGCCGGGTTGCCGCTCCACTAGGCCACGGCTACCATCAGCGCCGACCGGAGGTGCACCTTTCCATGCCAGAACGACAGATGCGCATTGCCGCTGACAACGATGTGCGTCGCGGAAGCTACGCGAACCTGGCGCTGATCTCCCACCGCAAGGAGGAGTTCATCCTCGATTTTCTGTTCGTTGATCCGCAGACGCAGACGGCCAAAGGCGATCAAGCGATGCTTGTGTCGCGAGTCATCCTCAATCCTGGCCACATGAAGCGCTTCTACCAAGCGATCGGCGAGAACATCCAACGCTACGAGAAGAACTACGGCTCTATCGTTCTGCCCGCGAAGCTGGAGTAGAACAGGACGTCCGCCATCCACGGGCCCGGGAGCGTCCACATCTTTGGACTCGTGGCGTGACCCACGGCTGTTCCGATCTCTGCTGGGAGCGGTTGGAGATGAACGGGACGCGAGCCCCGTCCGAGCGGCACCGATCGTGGAGCCTCGACACGGGCAAGCGCTGGGTGGCGATGGCTCAGACACACTCGCGGCCACGGTCGTGCCGCGTGTGGAGCCGGAGGGGGGGACTGCTTGACAGCCTCGGTGCGTGAGCCGACTGACAGACTGCGCCCGCGCGCCGAGCGGCGAGTTGTTCGCGTTCGCTGCGTGGAGATCGGCGGTGGCTCGCCGGTATCTGTGCAATCGATGACGAACGTGGACTCGTGTGACGTGGAGGCAACGGTCACTCAGATCGAGCGGCTGGTGCGCAGTGGATGCGAGATCGTCAGGGTTGCCGTGCCTCACAGGGATGCGGTAGCTGCGTTGCGAGAGATTCGCGCGCGCGTCGACGCACCTCTTGTGGCCGATGTGCACTTCGACCACCGGTTGGCGCTCGCGGCCATCGATGCGGGCATCGACAAGCTGCGCCTGAATCCGGGGAACATTCAGAATGCCGATCACATCGCTCGCGTCGCCGACGCCGCGGGGACCGCCGGGATTCCGATCCGTGTCGGCGCCAACTCGGGCTCGCTAGCGAAGCGTTTCCTCGATGCCTCCGGTCGCCCCACGGCCCGTGGTTTGGCGGACAGTGCGCTGGAGGAGGTCCACCAGCTGGAGCGACGCGGCTTCGACCGCATCGTCGTTTCGGTGAAGGGAGCGGACGTATCGATGACGGTGGCTGCCAATCGCAGAGTGGCAAGGGAAACCGATCACCCCATCCATATCGGGATCACGGAGGCGGGCACGGCGTGGGAGGGCGGGCTTCGGTCAGCGGTAGGCCTCGGCATCCTGCTTACGGAAGGGATCGGAGACACACTGCGCGTGTCGCTCACTGGGGATCCCGTGGCCGAAGTGCGAACAGCGTTCGCGATCCTGCGCTCCCTCGGTCTCCGTCAGCGCGGGATCACGTGGCACATCTGTCCGACCTGTGGGCGAACGCGGATTGACCTGCTACGACTTGCCGATGCCCTGCAGGCTGCGCTGGACGATGTGCTGGAGAGCCTCACCATAGCGCTCATGGGATGCTCGGTGAACGGCATTGGCGAGGCCCGCGATGCGGATGTGGGCGTCGTCGGAGGCGATCGGCGCGCCGCCGTGTACGTCGAAGGACAGCAGCTCCACCATGCCGTCGGTGAGGACGCACTACCGAGCCTGGTCGAATCGGAGGTGCGCGCGCTGCTCTCGCGGCGGTCGATCGCAAGACAAGCATCTGCCGGCAACGCGCGATCGGTCTGAATCGGGCAGCGGCCGATGCATTCTCACGGCGGAGGTGCTCGGGTTCTGCGCCGGGGTTCGTCGTGCGCTCACCCTTGTCGATGATGCACTCGCCTGTCACGGATATCTCTGTCCTTGGCGCGATCGCTCACAACGCGACCGTGGTGGCCTCACTGCGGGCTCGTGGCGCCGTGGTGGTCCGGACGCCCGACGAGGTTCGACGGGGGGGACCCGCCGTGATCACCGCGCACGGGCACCGCCGGAGCTGCTGCGGATGAGACTATCCCTCAGGTTGTGAGTGCGTTGGAGTCCATGCGCTAGGCTCTCGCGTCTGTCGCCTTTTGTTGCATGTGGTCGATCAGGGAACGAACATCGCATGGAGTGAGAACGCGCTGCGGGATGTCGGGAGGCGTGATGACGAACCTTCACACACTGGACAAAGGGATCGCGATCCTCGCCATGCTCGCCGAGGGGGGACGCACCCTTAGCGTTTCGCAGATCGCCGAGCGCATGGAGCTACCGCTGAGCACAGCCTACCGCTACGTCGCCACGCTCAAGGACCACGGTTTGGTCGAGCAAGAACCTGTCTCGGGAACGTACCGGCTCGGTTCGACGCTGCTGGAATGGGCGGCCACCGTCTCTCGACCGGGTGTGCGCGAGATCGCATTGCCGTTCATGGCCAAGCTCTCTCGTCGCTGTGGGGAGACGGTGATCCTCTCGGGGTTGCGAGGGCGCGAGGGCATATGCCTTGAGAAGGTCGAGGGACATCATGCGCTGCGGGTATCGCACGAGCGGGGTGCGATCTTCCCTCTCCACGCCGGCACATCGGGGAAGACGCTGATGGCGTATCTCGATCCAGACGATCAAGAGGACATCCTGAGCGGTGCCGACCTGCAGGGGTTCACCGAGACCACCATCACCGATCCGGGCGCTCTGCGTGAGGAACTGCGACGGATCCGAGCGCGGGGCTACGCGGAGAGCGATGGTGAAGTGCTTCGCGGAACGTATGGCATCGGCGCTCCAGTGTTCTCGGCCGATCAGCGAATCGCAGCCGCGATCAGCGTGTCGGCCCCACGGCATCGCCTGGAGGGGGAGCGGCGGGCACAGACCCTCGGCTGGGTCATTGCCAGTGCAAGGCTGATCAGCGCGGCGATCGGGAGCCAGGGCCGCAGTTGACATCACTTGGCCGCGGCTCGATGTCCTCCACGGCAGCGAGCACTGCAGCGACAGCCTCCTCCAGGCTCCCGTCGGTTCGGATGTGGCGCACCGGGGTGACGAACGCGCGCGTCGACCACCGCTCAGCGTGCAGAGGGCGACCGGCCGCTGCAAGGCGGCGCGCCCGCAGCTCTGGAGGGGCGTCGAGCCACAGCACGACGTCGATCCCTGTGTAGTCGACCGCCGAGGAAACCCCGAGCAGTGCGCCCTCGACAAGGAGAATCCGCGCCCCTGCGTCTCGGTGCTCCTCCACGCCCTGCGCGAGCGCTGCGGACACGGCCGGATGGACAAGCGCTTCGAGATCCCGGCGACCCTTCGCGTCGGCGAACGCGGCGCGAGCGAGTCGCTGGCGGTCGATACTCCCGTCCTCTCCGAGGATCGATCGACCATATCGAGACACGAGCTGATCGAATGTAGGCGTGCCGGGGCGATAGCTGTGCCAGGCGACGCGATCGAGATCGATCCAGGCGACGCCGGGGCGCATCGCGAGCTCCCTAGCCACGGCGCTCTTCCCGCTGCCCGGAGGGCCGCCCAGTCCGATCACCTTCATGATCCGCCAACCTACTGTTCCAGCAGGTGAGGATCAACCCTCAGCCCGACAATCGTTGCCGAACGCTACAGCGCCAGTTGGTTGGCGTTGCCGATCCAGCCTTCGTGACCGGACATGGCGCAGAGGCGGCATTCGCCTCGGGTGCGCTGGATGCCGAGGCGAGACTCGCCCGGGAGATGCCCGCCGCGCACCACACCGCCCGCGAGCTGGCCAGACAAACCTGTGAGATGCGGGCGTTTCGCGATGCGACCGCCCGGCGTCAGCACCTCATCCTGCGCAAGAGGGCCACGGGATGGGGCGACGCGCCATTGCGGGCCATCGTGCTCGCAACGCCGCGCGCTTCCCCGGCTGAAACCCCCGTTTCACCAGGGTGTACGTGGTGCGAGGTGATCACGATGAAGAGACGAATCCTCTCCGCTGCAGTGCTCGTCCTGGTGTTCTCCGTCACCTCCGTCGTCGCCGGACCCGGTCGGGTCTCACCGCTCGGCTTCGAGCCCAGTCCGTCTCCGAGCCCGCTCTCAGCGAGCATCTGGACGGACAAGACGGTCTACATCGTGGGTGACGTGGCACAGATCTACCTGACGCTGAGCGACGCGGCGTACGTGTACATCCTGGACTTCCAGCCCGACGGCGTCGTACGGCAGATCTTCCCCAATGGCTACTCGCAGGGCAACTACCTCCGGGCCGGCACGCACGTCCTTCCGGACGGTGCGTACCGCTTCGTGGTGGCGCCCCCCATCGGCGAAGAGCAGCTGCAAATCCTCGCCTCGAGCACGCCACTGGACCTGGTCCCGGGCCAGTACAACGAGGCATTCCCGTACGTGGCTCCGAATGCGGAGTCGGCGCGCAACAGCCTTCAGCCCCGCATCATGGGCATCAGTCCCGAGCCTCTGTGGGCCACTGCCTGGACCTCGTTCACCATCGTCTACAGCTACGGCTACGCGCCGCCCGCCGGCCCGACGCCGCCCAACCCGCCGGCCTACCCTCCCTTCTTCTCCTGGATGATGCCGTCCGGGCAGTGGATCTGGGAGGATGGGATGTGGGTGTACGGTGAGCCCAAGGGCGGGATCTACTGGACCTTCGACTCCGATGGGTCATGGAGGCTGCACATCCGGTTCCGCTTCGGAGGCGCCTAGAAGAGAAGATGCCTTTCCGGCATCGCCCACCTTACCGCCGCACGGGGGGGAGGTCGCGAACGCGGCCTCCCTTCCACTTGCCCTCCCCATCAAGCGACGGCTCTGGTACCCTGGGCTCGAAGAACGAAGGGGGAAGGTGTGGCGCGACTGGATTGGAGCGTCGATCAGGCACGCCTCTACCAGCTGTGGGCGGTCGGACTTGAAGGAACGTCATACGCTGCGGGAGGGGAAGGTGCCGCGCGATGCTTCCGCGATCTTGGCAGTGTGCAGCTCGATCCGCTGCCGGTGCTGGGTCGGAACCACGATCTGGTGCTCCAAGCCCGCGTGCCCGGTACGCATCCCGGCGATCTGCTGGATCTGGTTCACGGGAAACGCCTTGGCTTCGAGTACTGGGACAAGATGCTCTGCGCCATCGCCATCGAGGCGTACCCGCTGTCGCGCGGGCTGATGGCCCGCGCGGGAGACTCGTGGATCGAGCGCCGCGGAGCGCAGCTCGAGACGCAGAGCCCCGGCACGCTCGCATCCGTTGAGACGGCGATCCGGGAGCACGGTCCGCTGTCAAGCCGGGAGCTACACACACTCGATGTCGCCCAGGCTGAGCATCGCGGTTGGAAGTCGACGCGGGCAGCCAATGTGGCTCTCGAGACGTTGTGGAACCGTGGCCTCCTGGCGGTGTCGCATCGCCGCAACTTTCGCCGCTACTTCGATCTCGCAGAACGTGTGATCCCTGCGACCGTACGGGCGATCCCGACGCCATCCCCGAAGGAGTTTGAGCGCCGGGCGCTGTTGCGACGCGTGCGCTCGGTTGGACTGCTTCCGTCTCGTGGGAGCGCCGATGCGTGGGGAATGCTCCCGGGAGTACGTCGGCACAAGATCCCCGCGCAGCTGGTGGAGGAAGGGGCGTTGTGCGAGCTTCACGTGGATGGCGTACGGCAGCCCTACTACGCTGCTGCTGATGCCGCAGAGCGCCTTGCCACAGCGGAGCGATCGGAAGTGCCAGGCCGCGTGCGGTTCCTCGCTCCGCTCGATCCGCTCCTCTGGGCACGGGAAAGCCTGCGCGCCCTGTGGGACTTCGACTACGTGTGGGAAGTGTACAAACCGGCCGAGCAGCGTCGGTATGGCTACTACGTTCTCCCCGTTCTCGCAGGCACGCGCTTCGTAGCGCGCTTCGACGGGCGCTTCGATCGGCGAGCGGGGACCCTTCACGTGCTCTCCTACCACGAGGAGGCGCAGGGAATGCCTCTCAGCCATCCCGCCATGCATGCTGCCTTCCAGCGGTTTCTCGTCTACCTCGGCGGAGAACTGATCGCCCTGCCAGACGGCGGATGCTGGCAGAGGGAAGACGCGGATGAGAAGAGCACCTCCGGCGACTAGATCGGCATCTCGTAGATGCGCCATGTCTTGTAGCGCTGGCCGCCCATGGATGCTGAAGCGCGCAAGATGAGATCGTTGTCTTCGAGAAGCATCGATGGCTCGCAGCCTCGATAACCGTGGCACAGGGCATAGGACAGGATCTCGTGGTAGAGCACTGCGTCGACTCCGGCCTTGCGGAAGCGCGGCCGAATGCCGAAGAACATCAAGCGGACCAGCGGGATGTGCCGGCGCGTCCTCAGCAATCGCAGGATACGCGCGACGTCTGTATTGAGAACCCAATGACGGCGCAATCGAAGTGGGATATTGGGGTCGGGGAGAGCTCCGAGAACCGCGGCCAATGTCCCGTCGACGTAGGCGAACCGCATGAGCCCAGGATCGGCCACGAGGCGCAGCGTCGATGCCATCGCCTCGGCCTCTGCCTCCGTCAGCGGGAGGAAGCCCCAGTTCGCCGCCCACGATGCGTTGTAGATGTCGACGATCAGGTCGACTTCCTCGCGGCTTCGTGACAGGTCGATCGGTCGCGTCTCGATATGACGGCGCGCGCGGACGCGTTCGACGAGTGGCCCGATGCGTTCCAGAGGCTCCTCATTGATGTCGATCCAATACGCGTGGTAGTCCTTGACCTTGGACAAGCCGTAGCGCTCGAGCAATGCGCCGTAGAACGGTGGGTTATGGGTGAGCTCCACGGTCGGGGGGCTATCAAATCCGTCGATCAGCACGGCCTGGTAGGCCTCGTGGGTGGCGGTCGAGTACCCGCCGGGGCCGCGCATGGTGTCCATCTCTCGGTCACGCAGCCATTCGCGCGCGGCGTCAAGCAGTGCGAAGGCAACTTCTCGGTTGTTGCAGCTGTCGAACAGGCCGAAGAACCCGATGCGGGTGTCGTGGTACTCGTTGAATCGGCGGTTCACTGCAGCGCTGATGCGGCCAACGCCGCGGCGGTTGTCACGGGCGATGAAGTGCATGACCTCAGCGGTTCGGTGGTACGGGTGGCGAGAGGTGAGAAGCCCCTCAATCCCGAGAAGGCGGTTACCCAGCAGTTCGGCGCGCAGAGGGGGTATCCAGTGGGAGTCCTTCGCATGAAGCTTCCAGGGAATCCGAACGAACTCCCTGAGGCGACGATCCCCTAGCGGAATCGACTCGATCACGATGCCCATTGCACCTCCGCTCTCTATGCTCATTATCAGGGTTTACGAGGCCAGAGACCAAGGCCACCGCGCAGCCGCTCGTTTACGCTGAGGTTGCGGTCAGCGGTCTGTGCGTGTATTCCTCCGGTATGTCCGAGGAGAACGCGCCGGAGGGGGAGAAGCTGTTCCGCGTCCTGCAGGTGCACGCTGGAATATCACGGCGCAAGGCGCAGGAGTTGATCGCGTCCGGGGAAGTGACCGTGGATGGTGTGTGTGTCGACGACCCCTACGTTGTGATTCCGCGTGGACGTGCCATGGCGTTGCGCCTACGCGGCCATGCCATCGCTCTCGACCTACCTCAGTGGCGGGTCTATCGCTATCACAAGCCGGCGGGGATGCTGTGCAGCCACGACGATCGTTTCTATGGGAACACAGTGGGGCGTGTCCTGCGGGCGGAAGGATTCATCGGCTACACCTGGGCGGGACGCCTGGACCAAGACGTCGAAGGGTTACTCCTGCTCACCAACCACGGACGGCTCATCCATCGGCTCTCCCACCCCCGGTACGAAGTGGAGAAACGCTACCAGGTCTGGCTTGCTCATCCCCCCTCGGCGCGGGTCATGCAGCGCATGATCCAGCAGATGCAAGAGGGGATTTCCGATAGCGGCGAGACGTTGCGCATCGTGGATGCTCGGGTGGCGAAGCGCGTCTCCCCAGTGACCCTTGTCCTGACCGAAGGGAAGAAGCACGAGGTCAAGCGTCTGTTTGCCCACTTCGAGCTCAAGATCGAGCGGCTTCGGCGAATCGCCGTCGGTCCCGTCGCGCTGGGGTCGCTTCCCGCGGGCACGTTCTCTAGGGTCACGGGTCGCGAGGAAGAGGCGCTGCGAGCCGTTGCGGGCGAGGACTGACGGTGAGGCGTGAATTGCCTGCAGGAACGGCACAGCGCTATACTCATCCCATGAGAATCGGGATCGTCCAGGCGCGCTTCCCTCGAGGGGCAGTGCAACGCAACGTGGAGTCGATCTGCCATTTCCTCGGGGAAGCGCGGGCGCAGAGGTGTGGTGTCGTCCTCTTCCCGGAGGAGGCTCTGCATGGCGGACCGCACCATGGCCTGCCCCGGGACGTAGGGGCGCGACAGCTCGATTCCACAGCTCTTGAGCGCGTCGTCTCCGCGGCGGGCGGGATGTCGTTGGCTCTCGGGATTGACCGTCCACCGGCATGGGCGATCTCATCCAAAGGCGGCGCCCAGGAGCTTCTCCCCACGCGTTCGGCCGCGGTGATTGAGAACGGGGTGCTGCGTGTGGAGACGGGGAGTGCGAGGGTGGCATTGCCGGCTCTCCGCCTTGAAGCGTTGAACGCCGAAGTCCGCATCGGCGATCGGTGGGCACGAGGCGATGAGATAGCCTCCGATGGCCTGACGAAGGGGGCGTGGCTGGTGGCCCTGTCATCGTCGCCGTTTCGCTACGGTGATGACGCTGATGGAGGGTGCACCGTGCGCCGATGGGCAGCAACCCGCGGGATGGGGCTGGCGTGCGTGCGTGGCGTCGGCTTGCACGATGAGCAGATCCTGCGCGGGGGAAGCTTTATCGTTGATCCGACCGGGCGGCTTGTGATGCATGCACCTTGGTTCGAGGACGGCTTGTTTGTCGCCGACCTCGACGATTCCGAGGCAGCGTGGCCCGATGACACTGCCGAGGTGGTGCTGCGACAGGCTCTGGTGCGCGGACTTCGTGACTTCGTCGCCGATACAGGGCTTTCTCGTGTGATCATCGGTCTGTCGGGCGGGATCGACTCCGCAGTGGTCACCTGCTTGGCAGTCGATGCGCTCGGTCCTGATGCGGTCACCGCCGTCTTCCTTCCCAGCGAATTCACCGGTGAGGAGAGCCGGAGCGGGGCCTTCGAGATCGCACGCCGATTGGGAGTGGAGCTGGTGGAGATGTCCATCGAGCCGCTCCATCACCAGGCGCGTGCCGTGATGCCCGAGCTTCCGGTGGGATTGACGGACGAGAACCTCCAGCCACGCTTGCGGGCGGTGCTGCTCATGGGACTAGCGAATCAGCGCAACGCTTTGGTGCTCTGCCCTGGGAACAAGTCTGAGATCGCTGTGGGATACAGCACGCTCTACGGCGACACCGTCGGTGCGGTGGCGCCATTGGGCGATCTGTACAAGGCCGATGTCTACCGTTTGGCCGAGCAGTTCTCCGAGGCGATTCCTGTAGCAGTCCGTGAGCGCCCTCCTAGTGCGGAGTTGCGCTTGGGGCAGCGGGATGACGAGGATCTGCCGTCGTATTCGATCCTCGATCCGATCCTCGCAGCTCTGCTTGAGGAACGGGTGCGGCGCGACGATCTGATCGCCGACGGATCGGATCCTCGCGTAGTGGATTGGGTGATCGAGAGGCACCACGCAAGCGCCTACAAACGTGGGCAGCTTCCTCCCGTGCTTCGCGTTCGTTAGCGGTGTGTGCTCGGAGTGCTATCCTGGGGCGATGGCCTCGGCCTTCCATCGGGCACACATGCGCCGTGCTGAGACGAAGCGCCCCGGCAGATCGCCGAGGCGCTCGGTTCTATCGAATGGAACGCAGGCTACTCGACCCGAATCTCGATCGGAGCCTGCTTCTCCTTGATCGACTCCTTCAACGGGACGGTCACCCTGAGGATTCCATCCTCGAAGCGTGCCTTGATGGCGTTGCGGTCGATGAGATCCTTGGGCAGAGGGAACGAGCGCTGGATTCGCCCGTAGCGCCGTCCAATGCGGAAGTAGTGCTCCCTGTCGATCTCCTCGTTGCGCTTTGCCTCCCCGCAGACGACCAGCTGGTCGTCCTCGACCTTGAGTTGGATGTCGTCCCGCTTCATCCCCGGCAGTTCGGTCTCGAACACCAGGGCCTTGTCCTTCTCGTAGATGTCGGTCCGTCCGAACACGGGGGACACATCGAAGCCCACCGAGTCGAAGTCCCTGAAGAAGTCGTCTACCACCTGTGACAGCCCCGTTCCCAGGAGGAACGGCCTGCGTCTCAGTTCCGGAAGTTGCCTATTCATGGTCTTTCCCTCCCTGTTCTCCGGATTAGCAGTCTCTAGTATCGACTGCTAATTGCAGTGTAGCGAGGATGCCCCTCCTTGTCAAGGGGCTGGGGATCGTCGTACGCTGGGACCATGGTTGCGCGCGCACTCATCATGGTCGTCGCGGCGTATCAGCGGGTGGTGTCTCCGTTGCTGAAGCCTCGATGTCGCTTCTATCCGAGCTGTTCGCAGTACGCCCTCGAAGCGCTGCGGCGGCACGGTGCGCTCAAAGGGAGCGCGCTTGCCGTGCGCCGACTCATGCGCTGTCACCCCTGGCACCCAGGTGGGGTGGATGAGGTTCCCTAGGGGCTACTCCTCGGCGAACACGCGGGCGATTCGCGCCGCCAGGTCGGCATCGGTCCACACATCCACGGCGGTCATTGCCATCGCCTTCGCCGCGACGAGCATCGCCTTCTGCCCTGCCTCGGAGATAGACGCGGCCGCGAACTCGCGCGAGTGCCCGGCGACATCCTCGCCGCAGATTCGCAGGTAGGGATGGATGGCGGGAACGACCTGACTGACGTCCCCCATATCCGTCGAACCCATCGACCGATCCCCTGGAGGACATAGCGGTTCCCCGAGAGTGACGAGGTTGCGCACGAAGGCTTCCCCCAGGGCGCGATTGGGCTTCATCGCCTTGTAGGAGTGGCCGACGGGTTGAAACGAAAGCGTCGCCCCGGTGGCGAGCGCTGCACCCTGTGCGCAGCGCTCCAGCTTATCAAGCAGCTCGTCCCGATACGCGGTTTCCGCGGCCCGAACGTAGAACACCGCGGAGGCAAACTCGGGGACGATGTTTGGCTTTGCGCCGCCGTTGTCGATGATCCCGTGGATTCTCGCGCCGTCCTCGATGTGTTGTCGCAAGGCGTTGATCCCGTTGAACGTCTGAATCACAGCATCGAGCGCGTTGATTCCCTTCTCCGGGCTGCCCGATGCGTGTGCCGGCTTCCCCGTGAATTCGATGCGCACCTCGGTGATCGCCAGACTTCCTCGATCGACGATGGTGTGGGAGGCTGGGTGGAACATCATGGCGATGTCCACGTCGTCAAACACGCCGGCCTCGATCATGATCACCTTGCCCCCGCCCCCCTCTTCGGCGGGGGTCCCGAGGAACAGGAGCTTCCCTGGCAACTCAGCCTTGACGGCGGACAACGCGGCGCACGCGCCGAGGGCTGCGGCAGCAATGAGGTTGTGACCGCACGCGTGGCCGATCTCCGGCAAAGCATCGTACTCCCCAAGGATGGCGACGGTGAGGCCGGGAGAAACGCTGGGGTGTTCGGCGATGATCGCCGTCTCCATGTTGGCGGCGCCCAGGGCGACCTCGAAGCCGGCATCTCGAAGCCGTGAGGCAAGGATCTCGGACGCCATGCGTTCCTCAAACTTCAGTTCGGGGTTCGCGTGGATGGAGGCACTGACCTCGCGAAGCGCCGTCTCCATCCGGTCAACATGCTCGCACACCCGATCCTTGATCTCGCCCATCATGACTTCCTCCTCCTTCGTCCCGCGGCGGCTCGCGCGATGTACGGATCATAGACAGCGAATGAGCCTGGCTCCACCGCACGCATCCGCTGGCTTTGGCTCGTGCTGCCGTGACGGCGTGTGGGGCGAGCGACCCTGTATTTCATGGAACACTACGCACCATATCGAGATACCCAGACGACGCGTCGAGCACGCCCACAAGCTTTCGCTGCGCTCTGTGATGCGCATTACCGTCCTCGCCCCCGTCGGCATGCTAGGATCTGACCAGGTGTGGAGCAATGGGGGGGCTCGGGTGGCGAAACGCTCCCGCGGGTGCTCCTTGGGGAGCAGTGGATTCTGTACCTGCAAAGGAGGTACGGCGACATGAGGAAGTCCCTCGTACTCGCATTGGCGGCGGTCGTCATCCTGGGCGCTGCCTCGTTCGCGGACATGCTGTCGGGTTCTTGGTCGACGCAGGTCTGCATGGATGCGGTGCCGATCTTCACCCTGTTCACCTCAACGCTCACGGTAGAGTATGAGGTGTGCAACTGGGTGTTCGGCGCCGCGCTGGGCTTCGGTTTCGGCGGTTGGGAGACGGTGTCGTTCACTGCGGACGGTGTTCTCGGTGCGTTCACCCTTGGCTCCGAGATTGTCTTCGATCCGATCTCGGCGGCGTTCGTCTTGTGGGACAACACGCTGTCGATCGTCCTTGCCGGAGTCGAGCTCGACTTCGACTTCTACATGGACAACACGCCGTTCGTCGGCCTATCGCTCGGTATCTCGGGTGACGTCGGGCTGTGCACGCTGGGGATCGAGGCGATGTTCGGCGGCGACTGCTCGTTCGACTTCCTCGGGGTGTGCTTCGAGTTTGGCTTCCCGTTCGCGTGTGTGGAGTGGGTCGATGTTGAGGCTTGCTTCGGCTGCGGGACGTTCGAGGGGATCTGCTTCAGCATCACCGGTCTGCAGCTTTCGGGGATCGACTGGTTGATCTTCGACTTCGAGGTCTGCTTCGACGATGGCCCACTGGGCAAGTACTTCACGTTCATTCCTGATCTCAACCTGGGTGCGTACGACTGCATCACGCTCTACGCCGAGCTGGTGATGGGGCCCGACTTCGAGTTTGACGGGATCGACGTCTACGGGTTGGAGATCTACTACGAGTGGAACGGTGTGTACTTCCAGAGCATCACGAGCTTCGAGGCTGCGAAGAACCTGTCGTTGATCGGGTTTGCGGAGTACTGGGAAGTCATCTGCATCGGCTCGGTGGGTGACAGCTGCTGCGGCGGCGGGTTCGACTTCGAGATCTGCATCTACTTCGATGTCACGAGCACGTGGCTGTTCGACTGGGGCCTGACCGAGATCAACCTTGGGTTTGGCATTGGTTCGAACTTCACAGTGACGGCTTCGCTGCAGATCGATGCAGGCGGGCTGCTGCTGATGTGCTTGGGCTTCGACGTTAGCTGGTAGTCGAGCTCTAGTAAGAAGCAACAACGAGGGCCCCGATTCGTCG
>Ga0272441_10001054_pt1 | contig 59209 bp, 45 predicted proteins | sample SSMProp6N_FD_193582 | JGI IMG/M metagenome (GOLD analysis project Ga0272441, IMG submission 193582) | Marine sediment archaeal communities from Little Sippewissett salt marsh, Falmouth, MA, United States - SSM-Prop-6N | ecosystem: Environmental > Aquatic > Marine > Wetlands > Sediment ...
GTGTCGGTCTTCAGCCGGATGGTGACATCCGGTGACGCGTGCGCAAGGTTTTTTTCAAAGTGACGCAACAGGTAATCGCGGACGACAGGATCCTCGGTATCCAATGAGAAGGTGAATCTGCCAAAGCTTGTCCGGAGGGGTTTGCGCATAGATAAAAATCAGCGGCAACGCCGATTAGCGAAGCAGGCGTTGCCGCTGGCAAAAAAGCATGTATTTTACTGAATTCCACTGACTGGCGGCAGGCCAACAACACCAAAGTTGAACGATTCTTCAAGGTCCAGTTCTTCGACAACGGGTTTGACATAGATTTTTTCTGGAGAATCTTTCATTGTTCACCCCCTTTTTATTGTTTTTGCTTTTGTTGTTTCTGTTTAAAATAGTATCTTTGCTATGATATCGGTTTCTAGGGCATAACAGTACTTGCCGCTCCTGGTCTGCCGAAGTTAAACGATTCTTCGAGATCCAGCTCTTCGACCACGGGTTTGATATATATCTTCTTGGTGGATTCTTTCATTGTTTATTCCTTTTTTTCATACGGGAAGCTGCTTTTATTTTTAGAACCTTTAAAAACACCTAAAAACTACAATAAAAAAAAATAAAAAACAATAATAAATTATTGATAGTAATATTGACAGGTAAAACTACCATTATATCAGATAAGCCTTGGACTGAGAAGCGCCTAAAATCCGGGACAGTCCCGTTTGCGGAGGGTCAGAAGACTTTTACCTGTCCCCGGTAAAATATTTGGTCGTTTCCTGGTACACCACGTAACTCAGACCCAGCAGCCCCACCAGGTTGGGAATGGCCATGGCCCCGTTGGCCGCGTCCGAGAAATTCCACACCAGCCTGACCCGGGCAAATGACCCGGCAATGATCAGCAGGCAGAAGACGATCCGGTAGGGCAGGCGCGCTTTGATGCCGAGCAGAAACTCGATGCATTCCTCTCCGTAATAGGACCAGCCCAGCAGGGTGGAATAGACAAAGGCGGCCAGGGTCAGGGGAACCACATATCCGCCGATGCCGGGCAGAAAGGTTTGAAAGGCATGGGCGGTCAGGGCGGAACTTTCCCGCCCGCTCTGCCAGACCTCGGGAGAAATCAGGATGATGAATGCGGTCATGGAACAGATCACGATGGTATCGATAAACACTTCGGTCATGGCAATCAGCCCCTGACGCACCGGGCTGTCGGTGCGGGCCGCGGCATGGGCAATGGGCGAGCTGCCCAGGCCGGCCTCGTTGGAAAAAATCCCCCGGGCAAAACCGAATCGCACGGCCTGGGCCACGGTTGCGCCGGCAAATCCGCCGCCGGCCGCACAGGGGGTGAACGCATGCTTGAAGATCAGGGTAATGATATCCGGAACCGCACCGATGTTCAGTACCAGAATCAGAAGGGCAATTCCCACGTAAAAAAGCGCCATCACAGGAATAATTTTTGCGGTCACGGCGCCGATCCTTTTTATGCCGCCGATAATCACCGCCGCGGTCAGTACGGCCAGGACAATGCCGGTGGCGATGCCGGGAATGCCGAAGGCTTCATTAAAAGCCAGGGACAGGGAGTTGGACTGGACCATGTTGCCGATGCCCATGGAGGCAATCACGCCGAAAACGGCGAACACCACTCCCAGCCATTTGAGTCCCAGGCCACGCGATAGATATATCATGGGCCCGCCGGAGATGGTGCCGTCTTCCAGGTGCCGGCGGTATTTGACCGCGAGCACCGCCTCGCTGTACTTGGTGGCCATGCCGAAAAAAGCGCACACCCACATCCAGAACACGGCACCGGGCCCGCCCAGGGTGATGGCGGTGGCGACACCGGCGATGTTGCCGGTGCCCACGGTAGCGGAGAGAGCTGTGGTCAGGGCCTGAAAGGGGGTGATGTCCCCGTCATTTATTTCCGCCGAAGCGGGGGTAAAGATCATCCGGAGGGCCGCCGGCAGCTTGCGAATGTTGATGAACCTGAGGATAACGGTCAGAATGATTCCGGTGCCCACCAGGATCATGAGCATGAACGGGCCCCAGACAAAGTTGCTGACGGTTTTAAGGATGTTTCCGAGAGGTTCCATGAATAAGAAGTTTTTGCCGGTTCATTATTAATGAGGTCATGATTCTTTGCGGTAAACCCACTGTGTTTTTTTTGATTTCTGCTCGGTCTCCGCCGGGCATACCGGTCCGCTAAAAGTAGTGGCCAATGGCCAGAGAAAAACAGGGGCCGGTCAGATCGATGTCCATGCGGTTGTCGGTCTGGATGTCGATGGCTGCCGGCCGGCCGCCGATTTTCAGTCCGTCGGTCAGATGCATGTTGGAATGGCCTTTGAGCCGGTTCCAGATATAGAAGGCCGAAAAGGTAATGACCCATCCTTCCAGTTTCGGCGAGATATTTTCCGGGTTGATATTGAAACCGGTCATCATCTTGTATCCCCAGCCGTGGCCGTACCAGTTGTTCTTGACCCGGTTATAGAGCAGATTTTTTTTTCTGAGTTTAAAAACGGATTCGCTGCGAAACAGGGTGTAGCCCAGGCCGACGGCGATGAAGGGTTCGAAGATGTGGCCGGACTTGTATCTGTCTTTATAGTTTGTGGTGAACGGATAGTAGTAGAGGTTGGTCCATACCATCAGGTCACTGTAGCGCTGCCGCATTCGGATGCCCATTTCAAGCGGGGTGTCCGGAAAGGCTTTGCCGGAAGCGACCAGAGAGCCGGTGGTCCCGGAGACGGCAAGGTCGGCCTTGAAGTAGCGGGACAGGTCTTTCCAGAAAACAACGTCCAGGGTGAAGATGTCAATGGAATCCCAGTCCCTCAGGTTTGACCCGGTGAGGATATTGATGTCCCGGATCATGTGGCTGGCATTGGTGAGTTTGGGGTGGGCGTTGGTGATCTGAAATTTGACGCCGTCAAAAAAAGGAATTTTGATCTTTTTCTCCCGGGCCAAGGCGGTGCTGTCCATGATCAGGATCCAGGCCAGGATAAAGAGCGTAATTGTGAAATTCCGTTTTCGCATTTGCCGAAAGTTTCAGGAATCGGATTGTCGTTGGTTCCGGCAGAAACAGCTTAGGCCCGCTATTCTTTTCTGTCCAGCACGTTCCGTATGATTTCCGCCATTTCTCTGATGACCAGTGGTTTTACAACGGTCTTTTTCAATCCGACAGAGCGGGCTTTTTCAGCATCCGCCTTGTCGCTGAATCCCGTGCAGAGGATGATCGGCAGGTTCGGTCGAATCCGGAGCAGCTCTTCCGCCAGATCGAATCCTGTCATGCCGGGCATGCTTTTGTCGGTAATAACGAGATCAAACTTTTTTGGATTTTCGCAAAATGTCTTGAATGCTTCTATCGCACTGATTTCCGTGACAACGGCATAGCCCAGTTCTTCGAGCATTTCGCGGGCCACGTCCACGAGGGACTGTTCGTCATCAACGAAAAGAATATGTTCCCGTCCTTTCGGGAGTTCACAGTGGGCTATCGATTCGATTTTTTTGTTCTCATCCAGAACCGGCAGATAAATATGAAAGGTTGATCCTTTTTCCGGCTGCGCGTTAACCGTGATGGCGCCGCCGTGACTTTCCACGATGCCATGGACAACGGAAAGGCCCATTCCGGTGCCTTCACCGGGGTCCTTGGTGGTAAAGAAAGGATCAAATATTCGTTCCATGACGGCGGGCGCCATGCCGACGCCGGTGTCGGACACCTCAAGGTCAAGGTAGGGTCCTTCGGGAAGGGGTATCCCGGAGGTAAAATCGGCTTTTGGGATCACCGTATCTTTCAGGGTAACGCTCAGCGTTCCGGTGTTTCCCCGCATGGCGTGGGCGGCATTGGTGCACAGGTTCATCAGTACCTGATGGATCTGGGTCGGGTTGGCCAGGATCAGGTCCGATTTAACTTTCATGCGGCTTTTGATTTCAATATTCGTGGGGACCGTTGCCCGCATCAGCTTCAGGGTTTCCTTGATGATCAGGCCCAGGTTGACCGGGGACTGTTTTTCTTCTTCCTGCCGGCTGAAGGTCAGGATCTGTTTGACCAGGTCTCTGGCGCGCTCTCCGGCCTGGTGTATTTGTTCGAAACTGATCCGGGTCTTGGCATCGTCCATTTTTTTCTTGAAAAGACCGAGCTCGGAATATCCGATAATTGCCGTCAATATGTTATTGAAATCGTGAGCAATGCCGCCGGCCAGTGTTCCGATGGCCTGCATTTTCTGGGACTGGAGAAGCTTCTTCTCAGCGATTTTACGTTCCTGTATTTCCCGTTTCAGGTCTTCGTTGGACCGAATGAGCTGTTCCGTTCTTTTTCGGACCCGATACTCCAGCTCCAGGTTGATATTTTTGACCTTTTCTTTTTCTTCTTCCAGCAGGGTTTCCAGGTAAAAGTCCCGGCGCGCGAAAAATTCCATGGAATAGCAGGAAAACATACCGATGATGTTTGCGGAAATAAAGAAAAAGTTGTTATTGACCAAAACGGGTATCGGGGTGTCGCTCAGGAATACGGCAGCGATCTGGTAAGTGGCGACGATCATCCACCCGGCAAATGTCGCCCAGATAAACCTGACCCGGATGAAAGTATAGCCGTACATTAGAACCAGAATCAAGCCGGCATAGTAGGAGTAATTCACCGGAGGGGTTGCCAGAATAATCATGGCAATGATGCAGAGACCGCACCAGATCATGGCCGAGGCCAAAGCCGGCTGCACGATTTTTTTAAAGAAGGAGGTGTAAGACAAAACATAGAGAAGAAAAAGATACGGACAGATAAAAGCATACCGGATCAGCCAAAGTGTTTTTTTCATTTCCGGAAGAAGAATTGCATCGAGTATTCCGAAGACAGCAAAAAATACAATGGCCATGGGAAAAAAGAATCTGATCAGAACAACCGATTTCTTGAAATAGTCGTCGAGGAAAATCCTTTCCATATCTTGCGGAAAGGCCAGAGTGAAAATGTTTAAATTTATCTGGCGGAGGCCCTGAAGTGCAGCGGAAGCCGGCCGGGTGCTGCTCTTGGCGTTGTTTTTCATGTTGCTGACAAACAAAGTACCCCGCTTTCTAATCCTTCCTGAAAAACCTTATGTTTTTCAAGGAAAAATTATACACTACAACTTAAATCTATCGGATGGAAGCACGAATACTTAAATGATAATGTCTTCCGGTCCGGCAGAAAAGTATCAAATTCTTTGACGGGATGTTCCATCTTGATGCATCAGAACAGCCCGGGGGGAATTTATTGGTGACGCAGATAAAAAGAGACCGAAACAATTTCGGCCTCTTTTTTCCATAGACGGAGAAAGGAAAGATGAGTTATTTATGTTTGGTGATGATGGCAAAAAATATCACGCCGGTATGTTCTCTGACCACCTTGATCGAAATGTTGTCTTTTCCCATGCTTTTATAGATGAGATCCAGAAACTCAGGCTCGTTTCTGTGAATAAAATTCCAGTCGCCGTACCAGTTGAAGGTCAGCGGTTTGTTTCTTTCCCGGTCCTTGTAAGCGACAATGAGTTGACCGTCTGTTTTCAAGAGTTTGTAACAGTCCTTGAACATCTTGTCCAGCATTTTATCCTGAAGATAGTCTGCAATTCCGATACTGTATATCATGTCCAGGCTGTTGTCTTTTCCAAGGTCAAGGTCCTCCATTCTCAGGATGTTACCCTGGATCAGGTTTACATTGATACGGCCGGTATCTATTTCCGAGAGCTTACGGTCGGCAAAGGCAATGGCCTCCTCATCCTGATCGATGCACAGGATGTTGGCATTGCCTTTGTAATTGATCGGTTTGTTGAACAATTCACGGATTTCCCGGCAGCCGCCGGAAGCAAGGTTCAATATGTTAATATTTCCCTTCGTGTTGTTGTTCAGATATTTGTATAGCATATCTCTCATCATGTCTTTTCTGAGGCGAATGGAGACGGTATACGGGAGCCCGAGACAATACCAGTCGAAGTATTTTCCAATCCCTTCGGACAGTTCCCTGTTGTTATAAGCGGTTTCGATGATTCTGTAATCTCCCGGATAACCGCGGGGTTTTTCAAGTGCCCTGCGATATATTTTTGACTGATAGATAAAATGTCCCAGAATGGCTCTGGTTCTCTGCTTGATTTGTTTTAAAAGTCCGATGTTGTCGCCGATGGCTTTTTCCAGTTCATAGGCTTTGGCCAGTGACTTTTTCTGTGTTTCGGCAAACCGGTTTTTAATTTCAGTATCATCCCTGCCCTCCTTGATCATCTGATCAAGGTTGATCAGTTCCTCAATCAATAATTTAATATCGATCAGGAAAAATACCTTGATATGCTGCTTGATATCGGAGTTGTCCGTTTTCGAGGCCATTTCATTGGCATAGTTTACCAACAGACCTTCGTTTAAAAGAATTGCTTTTCTGGAAACGCTTTTTTCTTTGCTGGTGAGGCGGTTGAAGGATATTCCCAAGAGGCCGGTACCGCTGTCTTCGTCTGTCTTCTGCCAGCGGATTTCTCCCTTTATTTTACTTCCGTTTAGAACCGGAATGCCCACGCTGATGTTGTTCTCAAACACGGTGCCGTCATCGGTGATCTCAATACAGACTCCTGAATCACTGATATCCCTGACTTTTCCGGATACGGTTTTACGGTTGTCGTCGATAAAGGAAACAGCTGTTGCGGCAACACGCAAAGCGTTTCTGCGGTCAAAATTCTTTCTTCTTCGCGTCAAAACATAAGGGTTGGTCCTTCTCTCATTTGCCAGAGATACATTTATACTGTTTTCCAACAGGGAAACCGGTTCAAGCGGGCTGGCTGTATTCTGCGATGTTTCCTGTAACATGGCTTTACCTTTCCGATGAGATTTGGTTGTTTGTAAGCCGGGGGTGTCCGGAAAATCGATTTGGGTGCCCCTCTTTTTGATAATTTAATTTCTGCAAAGGATATGCCTGAAGCAGGATCGGGCTGCTAAAAAGAGACTTTTAAACCGATTTTATTTTTTAACCTTTTGTTTTTTCTTTATAAAATTTTTTAAAAAAAAGAAAACAGGAAAAAAGACAGACTGTTTTTTATGTAAATACAAAAAATAAAAACAGGTTTTACCCAAAAAAGGGGGGAACCAGTCACAATTTTGACGCTCGGAGAGATTATTCCCTGTTATCGGTCGAAGGGCAGGGGAGCTGAAAAATTTTTTCCGTACTTTTCCAGTAATACAGGCAAAGTGTCCCCTGATAAAGGGTGGTAACGGCGATCAGGGTGATGTAAACGGCATTATAGATCCTGACCAGCATTTCAGTAAAGGCTTCCGGGGTCAGGTTCAGCCGGGTTTCTATCAAAGACTGCAGTTCCGCAGACATGAGCACCGAAACATGTCCGGGATCGAAAGACAGCAGTTTATACAGTGCGTAAGCGATTAATATTCCCATGAGCCACAACTGGCTGGCGATCAGCCATTTCTGGGAATCCGGAAAGGTCTCGATCAGGCGGGTCCGGCCGGTAAGCTCCATGGCACCCGAGGTTGCTATCGTCAGGCAGATGATCATGCCCAGCCAGCTTTTGCTGAAAAGACAGACCAAAAGGAAAAGTCCTGCAACCACAACAATGCAGCACCCGTTGATTCCGGATATTACCGACAGTTTTTTAATGATGCGATTTTTATCCAGGATGGGTTCCATGATCGGTTTTTGGGTGGTTTTTTTAGATTTTAATTCTATCAGGATTTGAGCCGCAGAGGCAACCCGAATTTTCCGGCCGCGGTTTTTTTTTACAGATTGTGGCGAAAGTTAAGGGGCTTCAGAAAAAAAGCGAACGAAATTAAAGGGTTGCGGTTTTTCGGATTGTGCTAACAAGATCAACAGCCTTAAGGGGCGCTTTCTTGAGGTGCAAACCATTTGCCGGGTAGTTGACAAAAAGGGTTTAATCGAATAGGTCTAATAGAAAAAAGGCAATAAGGGGGGGGAGAATGCTGCTGCAAAAACCTGAGGATATCGAGTCGGTTCTTTTGCTGAGTCAGCTTGAAGGGGTTCCTGTTCAGATCAGGATCAGGGGGACGGAAAATATTTACGAATCATCCATTCTCAAACTTTTCCCCAAGGGGGATACGGTTTTAACCCTGCCGTCAATGCTGATTCGTAAACTCGTGCCGGATCCGGGCAATGATATTCTTCCTCTGGCCAGGTTCTGCCATGTGGCATTTACCATACCGGATCAGCAGGACAGGACGCGGCTGCTTACCTATGATTTCAATTCTGTTTTTGTTCAAAAAGAAATCTGTCGGGACGAACCGGCATTCCGGATATCTTATCCGGAACGGCGAAGATATGACCGGGCAGTGCCCGACGGGGAAACCGGCATTCGGATTTTGGCCCGGTTTGCCGCCGGGGATGTTTCCGAGGGGTTGGTCAATATCAGCGCCGGCGGGGTGGGATTTTATACCGGTGCCGATGTGCCGGGAATGGTGCAGGGCGACCGGTTGCGTCTTGGTTTTGAACTGCCGGGCGGGGGGGCGATAAGAACGTTGTCTGTCCTGCGGTGGCTGCTGTGTTTTGATCCCGAAATGATGATTCAGGGAAGGTCCTGCAGGTATTACTGCGGTATTGAGTTCCTGGAGATTGACCGGGAATCCCGGACCCGGATTGCCGAATATGTGTCGTCCTGCAGCAGCAGGGCCCTGGACAGCCTGTTGCGGGAAAACGGCTTGATTGATGGTTCTGAAACAAGAGGGGGACGGGAGTGAACCTCTTTTTGTTTTCCGTTTTAGTCCTGATGGCCGTTCTGATTTACGTGTTGCGCACCCGGTTCAGGGCGCTTCCGCAGACGGTGTTTGACCCGCGGGCCGCGTGGCTGCGGGCCGGGGTCTATTTTTGTGCCTGTTTTCTTTTTTCGGGTCTGAGTGGAACCCTGACCCGCCTGGTTCATGATCCGGTGATCACTGCCGAGCAGTTATCGGATCCAAAGTGGATCGTTGCGGCGGCAGGGGCCTTCGTACTGATCTACGTGGCCTACTGGAGGATCTGGGCGCGATGGACGCTTTGTTTCGACCGGAAGACATATCTTTTTGCTCAGGTTGGTTTTGGCCTGTTATGGGGCGCGGCGACCGGTCAGCTTTTATTGTCGATTTATCATCTGGGAACACAGTGGGGCCTTTCGGGCTGGGGGCTCTGGCTGTTTACTTTTGTGGTGGTGGGGGCCTGGCAGGGCCTGTGGCAGGACCTTTACTGGGACGTATACGTGGTGCCGGAACATGATACGCCCTGGTCCATCAAAATGAAGGTGATGACCACCCACATTCCCAACGTGGTTTACTGCCTGACCTTTCTTTGTATTTATGAAAACTACCTGATCTATGTCCTGACTCAGATGTTTGCCCTGACCGGCGCGGCGGTTTGTATGCGCTATCCGCCGTTCTGGGAAAAGGAGCAAATTCTGGCAGCGAATACCGGGCCGTCGGTTTTCGGCGTGCCGAGATGTTCGGGATATGTGACGGATGATCCGGATCCTTACCAAACGGATCGGGAGAGGCGGAAGGGGATCTGATGGTGGTGTTTCGTTTGCAGTTTGCGGAATAAAACTTGGCTGATAAAGAGGTGAAAAAGCATCAAGTTGTTTTTGTGGAGTTTGCTGAAAACAGGTATCCGGAATTCAAAAAACAAGTCTGGTTTTTTCCGCGGATTGGGCGAGAAAAACTTTACGGCAATGGGGAGAGTCTCTGGCAAGTGGGTGCGACAAGGATTTTATGTGTCTGGTTTGACAATATTTTAAAACCGTCTCCTTCAGGGGTTGATTGAACGGCTGGTATTTTGAGAGCTGCCTGAAATATCATGTTAACATCGAGGCGGCCTAAAAACATAAAAAAAGGGAAGCCGTTTCCGGCTGCCCCTGCTGTGGATCTAATCTGTTGTCTTTAATTTATCACTTATCACCTCTTACCGACAACCTGATTTATATCGCTTTCCGGTTAAATTCAAAATAAAGTTTCTGTCCGTCAATCTGCGAATCAAAGAAACCGGGCCGCTTTTTTAAAAACCGTTTCAGCCGGGATATTTTCCGGCCTTCGTTCTTCAGGTAAGCGCGGTCCAGTTCAATCCTTGCGCTGATGCCGTCATCGGCAATGATGGTCCGAAATTTTCTGCGCATGTAAAGCGGCCGCAGTTTCAGGGTGTACATCAGCAGGTTGTTGATGAAGGCGCCCTCTTTGGCCTTGTTGGCCGACCGGCGGCTGTTTTTAAACAGCCGGTATATTTTGGCGTTGTGGGTGTTGTCCGACTTATGATAGAGGTGGACCATCCAGTCGCTGTCCCGCAAAAAACATATTTTTAAATTGCTTTCCTGGGCCCGGTGGCTGTAATCATCGTCCTCTTCGCCGTAAAGGCCGTAATCCTCACAGAAATACCCCAGTTTGCGGTGGGTTTTTTTCGGGATCATGAAGCATCCCCCGCCGAAAAAGCGTGTGTCCTGGACGGTGTCGCCACCGGACAGGGTTATCAGCGGAAAGTCCCGGTTTTGAAACTGCTTTAAAAAGGAAAAGGCGGTAATATCCACTTCCGGGTTTCTTTGAATAATACCGGACATTTCACTTGCCCAGCCCGGCCGTTTGATTTCAATGTCATTGTCCAGCTTAAAAAAGTAGTCGCTTTGTGACAATTCCCAGAGGCTGTTGGTGGCGCAGGCCACGCCGGTGTTGCGGTCAAAAAGCAGTAGACGATGGATTTTTTTGCTCCGGTACAGGTCCAGCAGGTACTCCCGGGTGCCGTCGGTGCTGTTGTTGTCGGCCACCATCAGGTTAAACGGCACTGTGGTGTATTTTAATATGGAGTCAATACACTTTCGGGTCAGTTCGATCCGGTTCCAGGTAAGAAGAGCGATGTCGATCAGCATCATTTTACGCGGCGCCTTTTAATTTTTCGCAATTTTGCAGCAGGGCAAGGGCTTCTTCAATGATTCTTTGTGCGGCCCTGCCGTCATTTTTGTTGGCAAAGAGCAGTTCGGTATAAAAATTTCTTTTCTTCGAATATTCACCGGGGCGGGACAGGCTTCTTGCGACGGCCTGCTTCATTTCATCAAGGTTGGTCACCTCGATGCCGATATCCCGCCATTTAAACTCAATGTCATCGGGATGATAGTTTTGATAAGATTTCCAGCCGGGGTTGTTAAACAGGATCACGGGTTTATCCAGGGCGGCGAATTCCATCATGGCGGACGAGACGTCCGATATTATCACATCGCCCAGGGCCAGAAACGGGGTAATGTCCAGTTCATCGGCAAAGATGACGCGCGGGTCTTTTTCGACCAGGTTCTGATACATTGTCTTGTGTTCCGGTTTGGCAGAGCCGTGGAGCTTGATGATCAGGGCGGTACGGTCATCGGGGATGACATTGTTGATCCGGTCCCGGACAAAGGGAACGGCTGACAGCTCATCGTTAAAGGTCGGGGCAAAGAGGATGTAGCGAAAGTGCGGTGGAAGGCCGAATTTTTTCAGGACGGTCTCCCTGGTGACGGTGCTGCTGAATACCCCGTCCAGCTTGGCCATGCCGGTGGCCACCACCGGCTTGGAAATGACCCGCTGCATAATGGTTTTATGATAGGGGCCGGGGACACAGACCAGGTCGGCCTGTTCTTCGCGCCGGGCGGTTTCGGTATTGGTGTAGTACTGTCCTTTGGAAAGAACGCCGTGGCCCACATGGACCAGCCGGCCGCAGTCTTTAACCCAGGGATAGACTGAATCGGCGATAAAGGTCAAGTCCGGGTTAAAGTCCAAGGGATTGTCATACATCTTTTCACCGAAGGCTTTCAGGGCCTGAAGTTCGCTGCCGGTAAAGCCGGCCCGGATTCGGGGGGCATGCGTCATGTACCCGAAGGCGATTTCCATATCCGGGTAGTTCTGTTTCAGCGTTTTGTAAATCGGAATAAGAACCGGAATATGGACATTTTTGAAAAAATAAAAAAGAATGCGATATTTTTTGACACTGATCGGTTCAGGATAATTATTGATCGTGCTCTTGATTTTCTCAGGCGATGATAACTGCTCTATAATATTAATATCTTTATCCAGTATTTCCTTAAATTCAGGGGCGTTACCGGGTAAGGACCTCAGATGCTTTTTGTATTCAATATCATAGTAGCGCATAAAAATACTTTTTGACATCAAGGGGATATTTGGCTTCCGGGTATTGCCGTGATCGAGGGTCCGAAGGAGTATCTCTGCGATGTCCGGGTACATATAGTTTTCAAGAATGCTTTGAGCGAATTTTACCATTTGATCTCCCGGGAGGAGGTCTTTTTGAGACCAGAAACTTTTAATGGCGGTCATGTCATCGGGTGGAATAGTGCTGTAGAGCAGTGAAAGAGAAATCCTGATCTTTGGGAGAATGTGCTGTTCCAGGCTTGATTCAGAAGCACGCAGGGCGGGTGCCAGCGCCGATGCTTTGACGGCATAAAACGGTGGAAGTTTATCCGGGTGGACGGTGGCTATTTTCTTCCCCTGAAATTTGTTGATAAAATCATATGCGATTCTGGAAAAGGGAATATCCCCCTCGGGTTTTATATAGTTGAGGTAGTTTATTCCCCGGCGATCAAGATTGGTCAGTCCGGTCAGGGCAGGGGTGTCGGGGTTATTCTGAAAAGTTTTGTAAATGATATAATCAAAGTTCTTATGAAGGCCGGTGGTTTCATCGATAAAAAGGATGATGTCACCGCCCGCGCTTTCAAGGCTTTCCATGACCGCCTGTTCTCTGCTGAAACTGCTGTCCATGTGAACGGTTTCGATATGTTTGAATTGGCTGAATTGACGGATCATTTTAATGAACGCGGCTCCCTCGGGTGTAGTGTTCCGGTTGATCAGAACCAGTTCATGGGACATGGCGGCATAGAACTGGAGGTTGTGAACCACCTCTCGGACCGCAAAAAGGTTGTTGTCTGTCAAGGTAATTATATCGGAGAAGAGCGGAAGTTCAGGCCCGGTGGTATTCGCTTCAATCAGGGCAAGTGTCTCCGTCCAGACATTTGCCGAGGCCTTTCCCTGAAGGTCGGCAAAAAGCCTTTTGGCATACGTTCTGCGCACGTCGGATTTGTCGTCTCCCGCTGTAATAAGCTTGTTCAGTTTATATTCCAGTTCATCAAAGTTCTCGACCTGAATTCCCAGGTCGCGCCATTTGTACTCGATATCATCCGGGTTATAACCGTGATATTTGTCACAGTTGGGGTTGTTGTAGAGGATAACCGGTTTATCCAGGGCCATAAATTCCATGTAGGCGGAAGACACATCCGAGACCATGATGTCCGCGCCGCCGATGTAGGGTGCGATATTCGGGTCGTTCACAAAATGCATGTTATCATGCTTTTTTGCCAGCTTCTGGTAGGCGGCCACCGTGTTGGCCAGGGTTGAACCGTGCAGTTTGATCAATAGATATCTGTCTGGGGTAGCCAGCGCTGAGATCCGGTCGGCAAAATGATAAACCGAGCTCAGGTCCATGTTGAAGGTCGGCGCGTAAAGAATGATTTTCTTTTCGGGATCGATTCCGAGCAGGCTGCAAAGATAGTTTCGGTCATATTTCCCTGAAAAGACGGGATCCATTTTGGGCATGCCGGTGGCGACCACCCTGGTTTTTAAATGTCCCTTGAACTGTTGCAAAGCGTACGGGCCGGGCACACAGAGCAGGTCGACCCAGTTTTCCCGTTCGGTCCACACGCTTTCGGTAAAATAGTAGCCCTTGGATATGGTACCGTGCCCCACGTTTACGATCTTTCCGCAGCCCTGGACCTTTCCGGCAATGGTGTCGGCGATAAAGGTGACATCTGCTTTCTGGGTGTAGGGACTCGCGGAGACGGTTGCTCCCAGCGAAAACAGCTTGTCGATCAGTTCGTAATTCTGTGCACCCAGGAGCTGGGGGATATCCGGCAAACACAGGATGATTTCCTTGATTTCGCTTCTGTCTTTCAGGTAGTGAAACAGGTTTTCAAACATGGGCCAGTGGACGTTTTTGTAAATATAAAACTGGACAACATACTGGTTCGGTGAGTGGGATGATGGTTTTGCCGAAGCGGGTGTAAAGTGTTTATTGACCAGGATTTCGGGAATCCGGAGATTCTGTTTCAGGAGTATTTCTTCATCTTTGCCGATGGTCTTGTAGCATTCCCTGTTGTGCCGGATCAGCTGACGTTTGGATCGATATTCTTTTTCATGAAATGACTGGAGCTGAGAATTCCGCGAGTGTTCTTCTTTATGGTATACGAAAAGAATTTTGCGGTGCAGTTTACCGGTAAACCCCTGCCGGGCAGCAGAGATAAAAAAGTTCCAGTCTTCGTAGCCCTGTTTGAATTCGGTCGAGAAGCCACCGATTTGTTCAAAAACTTCACGGCGCATCAGTGAAGTGACGGGCTGAAGGTTTTTTGACAGGGTATCGGTTAAGTTAAATTCCCGGTAGCTCCAGAACCTGTTGATTGAACCTTTTTGCAGGGTGACCGGGTATACCCAGGCGGCTTGGGGGAATTTGCCCAGGGCAGCTGTAAGCTCATCAAGGTAGGCCGGAAGAAGTTCATCACCACAATCCAAAAAGGTTATATATCTGCCCGATGAGAATTTAAATCCCTCATTTCGTGCATAGGATACGCCCTGGTTCGAAGGAAGTTTTTTGGTAATAATTTTATTATTGCCGCCAATCTTTAATGAGCTGATTTCTTTCCAGGTGTTATCATTGCTGCCGTCATCAATGATGATAAGCTCCCAGTTCTGATAGTTTTGCCGGATGACCGAGTCGATGCTTTTTTTGAGTCTGCCGCGGCTGTTATGTACGGCTATAATAATGGTAACAAGGCCCCGGCCGTTTTTAGGCGGAATATCCTGCTGCTGTTGATTGAGTTTCGTATACACTGCTTCCATGACTTTCGGGCTATTATAAAATTGAGCGGCCTGAAGCATTGTCGCGGGATCACTGTTTGCCTTCAAGCGGTTGATAAATCGATTTTCCCGGGATTCGCGCCATTTTTTGTCAGACGCCTTTTCGATATCTCTAAGCGCTCTTATGCAGGAGTAATCAAGGGGGTCGATCCTTTCCAGAACATGGTCGAAGCTCGTGACCGCTTTCTGCAGATCGTCTTTTTTAAAAGCGGTATCAGTATTGTGACAAGATTCTTCTGCTGAAGAACCGGGGTAAATCGGTTTCGGGGAAGGCTGCGGGCGGATGTTTTTGGCTGTGCGGTCAGTGGGGCCGGATGACAAAAAACGATTCAGTGTTTCCAGTTTTTCCGATACGCCAAAAGCTTTTTTAAAATCAGCACATAAGCCGATCGCGTCATTTTTCCTGCCGGACTTGAATAAGAGCAGCGCCAGGGTCCAGAAGTAGTATTCAGCATCCTTCAGGGAGACGCCGCATTCTGATGGCTGCTCCACCCGGCCGGAGACCTGCCGGAGCTTTGCCAGATATATGTTGTAATGGTGATCCAGCGCCTGTTCGGAAATGGTGCTATGATGGATAAAATTGTTTATGCTGTCTTCAGATGCGTCCGGATAGAGCAAGCCGTTATTTTTGCCTTTGGTCTTTTGGTTAAAATTGATAATTGCCCGGGCAGCCCGCTTTGATGCCTTGCCGTCGGTATAGGTATAAACCGCCTGAACGGCTTTCCGCCTTTTTTCTTTTTGCTCCGGCGGATCGCTTAGTGCTGTTTTAATCGCGGAAATCAGTTCATCCGGATGATTGCAGTTGATGCCCACGTCTGCGTGTTCCCAGTAGCGCAGGCCATGCTCAACATCCCTTCGATACCATGGCGCATTCAGGACCACCACCGGACGTTCGGTTGAAGCGAACTCGTAAAGGGTGGCCATGTGATCACATATATACAGGTCGGCTTTTTCCAGAACATCATCAAAGTTATTGACGATCTTGATATCGTACTGCTCATAGTACGGCGTCAGCGTATCAATCATTCTCGGATGGCCGTGGCCCAGAATCTTCCACTGCTTTTGAGCGGCGAGTTTTTCCAGCGCCGGTTTAAAATGGGGCCACGAAGAGCGGGTTTCCGGAACCGTTTGGCGGTCGAAATGGAAAGAAAGGGCGACAACCGGTCTCGGGTTGTCTTTTTTCTTAAATGTTGTGTGCCATGTATCAAGTTTGGGGCAGCCGACAACATGTTTTTCTGTTAAAGGATACCGCTTGTCAAAAACTTCGGCCATATGGTGGTTGGGGATAATATCCAGCACATAGTTTTTCCGGGGATAAAGATGCAGGGGCTGACCCAGGTAGGTCTGACCGCCGCCATGGGCGACAAAAACCATCGGCCGGATGACCTGCTGCAGGAACTGATCGTAAAAACTGGAGGTGACGAGCAGCCGACGGCTGAGATTAAGGTCCTGAATCAGTTTATCTGTAGATGCGTATATTTTGAGATTTTTGACTTTTTCCTTTTCCTTGAACCGATCTGCCGCATCAAGCAGGGTCAGGATATAGAAAGCGCCTTTTTGTTCAGCCGGTATCTTTTCCCAAACCGGCAAAAGATGGCTGAAGTTATGGTGCTCGCAGGCCAGGAAGTCGACGCGCGCCGCTTGCATTGCGCTGGGGCCGGTTCGCCATGGGGCTGTGTCCGGAGTTGTGTCGATATCCGGCGGTCCGGGGACTGCGGCCGGGACGGCCTCTTTCCGGAGGACCAGGTCGGTCCGGTGCTTGTGCTGTTCCCAGAACCTGAAATAGTCATGCCATCGCGGGTACTGTTGCAGCAGGTGCGCCAGTGTGGTTTTCTGGCGCGCGATTTTGTTTCGGTAGTGTTTTTTGTCGCGGGCGTAGTCATGATAAATAACAGGACCGGGACAGTAAAGCTGTTTGCGCAGATCCGGCTCGATCTGCGACAGTCGGATTGAAAGTTCGCGGCCCCCGTGACCGAAGGCGATGGCATCGTTCCAGCCGCCGACCTGGAAAAAGATATCGGCCGGGTAAGAGGAATTGCCTTCAAGAGAGGAATACCAGGGAAAAGGTTCGGGGCCCAGGTAGTAGTGTTCGGCAATGGCATTGAGCGGATTGTCGGTTCTGGGGGAGTAGACGCCCCGGACAGCAATAACATCATAGCGCGTGTGAGCCTTTATGTGTTCGCGGACAAAGCCGGCCGCCGGTATGCCGTCATCTTCAAGAAAAAGCAACAGTGGTGCCTTGGCAAAAACAGCGCCGATGTTGCGGGCCAGATACGCGCCGGTATTTTTATTTAATTTAATGGATGTATCAATAAATGGTTTTAAGACGTCAAATTCACTTTCTCCACCGCCATTATTCACAAAAATGAGTTCAAAGTTCTGATCACGCTGATGTGACAATGCCTCAAAGTTCTTTATATTGTCCGGATGCAGCCGCCAGGAAATGACAATGATTGAAATGGCGGGGGCATCGATTGTATTCAGCCGGTCCGCAGATTCAAAAACAGGTTTGTAAATATCATGTTTCTGTTGCCAGCCTTTATGTTTCAGTTCTTCTGCCAGGCTGTTGGTCAGTGACGGCCGGATATCTGTTTTTGGCAGCCGGTTAAAAATGGCAGCAAGCTCTATTGAAATAGACTTAATGCTGTAGTTTCGGGCGAGAAGGATTTTTGATTTAAGGCTGAAATTGTTCCAGGTAATCGGGTCGAGGATAAGATGAATGCATTTTTCAGCGAATTCCTCCGGGCTATCGGAAATAAAGCAGTGTTTTCCATCGATAAACGGAAAACCTTCCGAACCGATGCTGGTGGTGACAAACGGCAAACCGACGGATGCGGCGCTCCCGATTTTTCCCTTCATGCCGGCGCCGTAGGTCATGGGGCAGACAAACAGGCGATAAGCGCAAAGGGTTTTGTCCAGATCGTCGACAAAGCCCATGATTTTGACCCTGTCGGACGAGAGTGGCTCCAGTTTCTCTTTGGAATGGTTTCCAAAAATGTGAAATTCAATTTCCGGGATACGACTGGAAATTACAGGGAAAATATTATTGATGAAATGTTCTGCGGCGTCAATATTATGGTTAACGTTAAAATTTCCCAGAAAGCAGATATGTTTTGTTTTGCGAAAATCAATATTTTGTCCAGAGATATGATGAATGTTCGGAATGACCTCAATCTTCAATGTTTCCGAAATTTGCCGGCGAATGTCTTTTGCTTCGTCCGGGGTAACCGTAATGACGGTGTCACTGATGTTATACAGGTTCTTTTCCAGCTTTAAAAATTTATTGGCGGTTGAAAGGTCTTCCGGATTTTTCCCGGAGTTGTATTTTCTCAGGTATTTTTTATGATGAAAGTCCATGGTATCGGTGATGACAGAACAGCCGTGCTGTTTTAACCGGCGGGCAAGGTCAACGGTAAAGCTCATGTAGGGCAGGGTCCACAGATTGGTGATCCAGACCGTTTTAACTTTTGTATTGGATACCGTCTGTTCGAAAAGACCGGGATCCATTTTGAGATGTTGAAAGTTGATTCCCGGCAGTGCTTTAATATATTTTTTGTCGTTTCCGGTTTGTTTCGTATAAAGATACGTGATTTTATAATGATGGCTGCACAGTATTTTAAGAATCTGGTAGACGCGCAGGTTGGAAGACGTGACGTCGAAGCGCGGAACATAGTTGCTGATGAAAATTACCCTTTTGTTTTCGACTGATCTGTTTGATTCAGGCTGGTTGCAGTTTTCGACAAAAGGCATATTCTTTTTTGTTGCAGTGTCCGGAAAGTATATCAGCGCTTTCCGGTTGAAATGGCGATCAAAGCGGTTGCGGGCGCCATCGTGGTACCCATAATTGTTCTGTATGGCAATCAGCTCATGAAAAAGATCGTCGCGGTCTTTTTGTGTTTTGGCATTACTATGAATTAATGCGTTGGCCCATATTCCTTCGCCCTTAACAAATACCCCTTGTTGAAGCAGGCGCAGGTAAAGGTCGAAGTCCATGGCATAGTGGAGACTTGTGTCCACTCCGCCCGATTGAACAACCCTTTGCCGGTTGAAGAACCCCCCGGGCTGGTAAAACTGGCGGCCATTATAGTTCAGGCCGATATTTTCAGCCTCAAGACTGTTCGGGAAGACAATATTTATTGTTCTTCCATCCGGGGTTAATCGTCTGACTGCACCGATCCAGGCAGAAGCTTCCGGATGTTTATTGTAAGCTTCCGCGATTTTAAGTAAAGATTGCGGTTCCAGAAAGTCATCTGAATTAATCCAGTTAAAGACTTCTCCGGTACATTTGTTTAGGCCTTTGTTGATGGCATGGGACTGGCCGCTGTCCTTTTCACTGATCCAGTACGCCAGGTTATTTTCATAATGCTTTATGATGTCGACACTGTTATCCGTTGATCCGCCATCAATAACAATATATTCCAGGTTGGGGTAATTCTGGTTTAGAATGCTTTGAATGGTTTTTTCAAGATACTGGGCCTGATTGTATGATGGGGTTACGATTGAGATCCTGGGCCAATTGGTTTTTGTGTTTCCTGGGGATGATGAATTTTCCGTACACTTATGTTGAACCATGCCGGAAATACTGTCGGATTTGAATTCAGCTGTGAGCGTTTTGCCGGCAAAAGAGTCAAGAACGGTATTGGGGGGCGTATCCCCCCCGGGTGAAAATACGAATGCATCAGCCATTTCGTCTGGACGGGGTTGATTGTTAATACGTGTAAAACTTTTGAGATTGTAATACTCAGCAACAATGCCTGCTTCATTATGCTGTCCATTATTATACAATTCTTTGCAGGTAGACTCGGCAATATCCCTGATATGGGTGATATCCTGGCTTTGCTTTCCGTTATTAGTTTTCGATCTTATTTTTGATTGGTAGTGTTGATTAACTAAGGAAAAAGCTTTTTTTTGTTTCTGGAAATCGGGGCCTAATTTCTTGACTCTTTCATCAAAAATATGAGACGCAAAAGTATAAAGCTTAATGTCAAATGCATTATACAGCCTGATGTAATGGAGTGCTTCTTCGGAAATGTCCTGCACCCTGGGTCGGGAACGCGTGCTGTTTTCACGTTCATAGCAAATATTTTGCCAGTTAAACGCATTTTTCATGAGAAGCAGAGATTCATCAAACCGTTCTGTTAACCCGAATACGGTAAATTTTTCAAGCAGATTTGTTTTCGCACTTTCAAGTAACTCATCATTGCATTTTCTCAAAGGTGCTCCGGTGATGCCGGAATATCTTCGCGTCTGATTGTTGTCGATTTCACCTGTCATGCCCTCTTTCAGAAAGGATTCGAAGCTTATTTTTCTTGTCACAAGTTCTTTGTGCAGGTAGTGGCGGGTTGTTTCCAGAATGTAATAATAGAGGGAAATGAGTCTGGAGACCGGTTCGCGCAGAATCGTAATGTATTCGCAGGGTTGAGGCATCCATTTATGGACACCGTAGCGCATGTGTCCCCGCAGCAGGCGCAGACCTGTTTTTTCATGGGCCGGCAGGTTTTTCAGTTTTTGGAGAGAATTTGCCACACGCCCGCCATCGACTCTGAATGTTTCCTGCGCTGCATATTCCCGGTCCAGAATTTTGTTCAAGGTGGTCCCGGAGGCCTTAGGTTGGTGTAGAAAAATCAAACAGGATGAGATCTGGTCCGGCGCTGTTTTGCCTGGGGTCAGGGGAGCGGGATTGGCCCTGTCGGGAGATGTATGCCGAAGGATGGATTTTTCGTCGGACAGCGTCGATGCTGCATAGCTTTGCCGGATGTATTCAGCTGAGGGGTCGAGTTGCAGCGCAAGTTGAAAATGATGTTTGGCCTGAAGCTTGTCACCGAATTTCCAGTATGTGACCCCCAGGTTGTTATGTGCCACTGCCAGGTCCGGCTGTTGTTGCAGAGCCTGCTTGAACATTGAAACGGCCCCCGGAAGGTTCCCGGACCGAAACATTATTTCCCCCTGATCGATGAGTTGGCCCGTGTTCGGGAGCGCTTGCCCTTGCGCATCAAGCTGATCGAGCTTATTCGGAGACGCCGCATGTTTCGTCAGGCCCAGGGCAGCAGGTATGGGAATGCGCGACAGTTCTGCAGGGGCATCCGGCAATTGGGCCATGCACTTGTCGTAAAAAAGTTTTTGAAGTTGCGGCTGACCCATTCGTTTGGAGATGGCGCCCAGATACAGAAGGATGCGCCAGTGTTCAAAACCGTTTTCATGGGCTTTTTGCCAGGACTGCATGGCAAGCCGATCCTGGCCGGTGTGAGCATAATACAGGCCCGCCCAGAACAGCAAGTGGTGGTCATCGGGGTCGAAATTCAGATATGCCCGGATGCCGTGATAAAAGATCGAGAATTTGGATTTGGCGATGCAGTCGTCCAATTCGAGCAGTCTTTGCTGCGGCGCATGAAGATCGAGTGCCTGGCGGAATATGTCGCCTTCCTTTCCCAGAGATTTCGCCAACAAGGCTGCAGCAGAAAGCGATGCGGTTCTGGCGGAGATGTCATCGATGGTGAGGGGCTGCAGCAGCAGAGGGCGATCGCAGTCCTTGCCCCAGACATGAAGGCGCTTGGGCTGTTTCAAAAGCCATTCATAGGTTTCCTGATACTCCCGGGCGGATCGCTTTATGCCGAAGCGGTTACGGATGTGCTTTCGTGCATTTTCCCCAAGATGTTTTCGCAATTCGGGATCATGGTACAGTCGTTCAATGGCAGTGATGTATTCCTGAGGGGTCGTGACCACGAAGCCGTTTTCTTCATGGGTCACAGTCTGTTCCAGTCCGCCGTAGGGAAATACGACGGGTGGGATGCCGGTATACATAACTTCCTGCAGAACCAGATCGGTCGAAGCATACGTTTCCGGACAAAGCGGGTATCCAAAAACATCCATTTCCGAGATAGGGTCGCCAATGTTTTCAACATATCCCCTGAATTCAAATCGTTCGGCGACCCCACTTTGCTGAGCCTGCTTCACCAGTTTTTTTTCAGCTACGTTGCCGCAGATGATGAAACGTATGTCGGGAACTTGTATTGCCCGGCTCATGTTGATGTAATCCGGGTGCATTTTGACCCATGAGACCGTGCCGATATAACCGACATTGAAGGTACGGTGCGGCTTTTGCTCAACGGTATGGATTCGGGAAAAGTCCGTCCCGTGCATAATTTTTTTTAAACGCACAGGATCAAAATCCTGTGGCAACTCCTGCAGCGCGGGGATACGGTCATAGGACAAGATATTACAGTCTGCCATTTGGAGATGTTCAGGTAAAATGATATGCGGTGCGAGATGACCTGCCACATGATACCGGATCACCAGGCGTGCGGGCGGCAGGGGTTTGTGCAGAAACTCAGTAATGAGCGCGTTGTTCCACCAGCTGATCTGGATAATATCAGCGGCTCGGAGTTCTTCGACCATTTTTTGTTCTGATGGATTTTCAACCACGGGCACGCGGTACTCTCGGGCCAGTTCCAGACCCTTTGGTTGAGAGGGTTTGAGCGTGAGAATTTTGTGGCAGTGATGTGAGGTGCGTGCCGCTTCGTGTGCCAGATAGATGATTTCCCGTGCAGCGCCGCCGCCGGTCAGATTCTCAATAACATGCAGTATTGTGGGCATTTTGTTTTTCCCGGTTATTCGCGTAATGCAGGTTTTCGATCAGCCAGTTATAATTTTCATTTTTTACCAGCGCGTGGAGTTCGCGGGAGGTGAACAGACGTCGGAAATTGTTATCCATGCGAATTCCTTCGGTTTGATTGTAAAATTTGCGTTGAATCGGGTTGGAAATTCTTTCCTCTACCCCATGCACTGTTTTCAGGATTGCGTACCGCGGACCGATGTTTCCACCGAGAAACGCATGCGGCACGCGGTCAAACGATCTCATGTCCTGCTGAAACTCAAGGCCAAGGCCGTGCAGCAGGGGCTGGAGGGCTGCCGGCAGATTTTCGACCATATCTTCGTATTTGATGTAAATAAATCGGTGCTGCGATTGGTTGTTAGTAACAAATTCAGCGATGGATTCAAATTTGTGACACAGGTCTTCCACCAGATAATTGATGGCATAGGCCCTTCCTTTTTTCTGCCATTCCGGATTTTTTTTCCAGCGATGCATGAAATGCGAGGCGATGAGACGCAGGGGGTGTTTAGTCAAAATACCGAACGTGTAGCACAGTTTCGGATTCGCGCATGCCAGAATCCGGCTGAAGTGCTGGATTTCTTTGGAGGCATCTACAATGAAATGTTTTTTAAAGATCCGGGCGATCAGGGAATAAATGTTTTCATATGTTGCATGACTGAATAGAGGGTTTTTCCATTCCAGACCGGTTTTGGAGCACATCTCTGCGGCCACATTTACCAGATGATCCAGTTCATGCGGTTTTTTTTCAAATATCCAGCGAATTTCACCTGCGCCGAAAATATCGCTGTGGCAGTCGAGTATCGAGGTGAGCAGTGTGCTGCCCGAATAGGACGGGCAAAGTATCCCAATGACATTCAACCGGTTTGGCTGATATTCGACAGGGGAGTCCCCTTTAAGCATTTCTTCCAGCAGCCAGGCTGCCCGGACGTGTTTCGGATCGATATCCAGTAGCTGCTGGAGATTCAGAATAGCTTCCTGCCGTCGATTCAGGTTGGCCAGGACGAACGCCCGAGCATAAAGTTTGTGGGCCGAGTCCGGGGTGTGTTCGACACCGAGGAATTCAAGAACCTGGCGGTACTGGCCGGTACTTACCTGTTCGACTATCCGGGCCTGGCCGGCGGTTGATGGCTCATGCTTTCCGGTACGACCGGCTGTCTCAATTTGGTCGGCAATCTGCTTCAGCACGCGACGTCCGTTGCGGTATACATACGGTTCCTTTTTGAAGGTGCTGTCGATAGCCATCATCAGATTATTGTTTTCAAGCAGGCCCTGAAACCCTTTGGCCGTCCACACCTTGAAATCAGCGGGATTCAGTCCAAAATCGGACTGGATACTGTAACAGAAAAAATTTACAAAATACAGAAGCCAGGCACTCTGCCGCTGCGCCGGCGTGATGATTGCCGGATCGGATGTGGTGCAAAGCCTATTTATTTTCTCAAAATACTCAGCTTTTGTGGCCGCGTTTTCAACAAAAGACTGACCGGCGTAGTACACGTCCGTGCAGGTGAGTACCTTCTTGTTCATCAGGGCTGCTTCCATGCCCAGAGTGCTGGAGTAGGGGAGTACCAGGCGAGAGTTTTCCATCAAGCTGTAGGTGTTGACCGGGTCTGCAGCGGCGAAGAATTTGAAACGGGGGTTTTTACCGTACTTTGTCTCAAGTGTACTGCCCAGTCTGCTGCCCGTTTTGAATCTTTCGAACTGGCGTTCCCGGGGATGCTGCTTGACGGCTACGCTTGCTTGGGTGTTGTCTAGGATATGCTCGATTGTTTGGTCGAGCCATTCAAATGGGGAGGGGAAGATGCGTTCTACACCCAGAGATGCCACGTCCCAGAACATGTTCAGCGGCATGAGAACATCATATTTATTCTCGGTATGTTGCGCATAATCACAGGAAACAACCTGGGCATACTTTTTATTTAGGGCATACCGACGCCGATTGAACTCGTTTTGGGACCAGACGATGGCATGGATGCGGTCACGATGATCTTCAAACAAGTAGAATGGGCTTGCGGGATCGATCAGTTCGGGGGTTACCTTGCGGTGAGCGGGCGCAGAATTGCGTGCGATGCCACCCTGCCCGTTTGCCATGTCCAGGGAAAAACAGAGGATCTGGTTCTGGTTGGCAAAAATGCGATGTAGTCCCCCGTTGTTGTTGTAGACACTTTGGTGGATACAATGGGCAAAACGGTTTTCCCGGTAGAGTGTTTTAATTCTGGGAGCATTCTGAAGCATGCATTGCCGGGACAATTTCTCATATTGGGTCAGCGCCCGGTTGGGTGTGATGTTTCTTACGTTCCATATCGCGTTGATCTTGGCTAGTTTTTCGATAACAGGATGCTCGGTGTCTTTCAGCACGGTTGGTCTCATCGTACTCAACCGGATAATCCGGGCGTGAATACGTGGTGCGATATGCTTGATAAACTGAGCCAGCACTTCATTTTGTGAATCAAATTCCGGTTCCAGAAAGGGCAAGTCATCCCAGATGATGGTGACGGGTTTGTGTTTGTGCGCATAAAGAATTGCGATTGTCAGAGAAAAAAAGGGGATACCCGAGTTGTTGCGCGCTGCGACAACAACCCCATACGGACTTTCAGTCCGATCCGGTTTCTGGAACTCAGCGAACGGTACCGTCTCAACAAAACGCTGGTAGGCCTTTGTCATTTTTTCAAAGTTTGAACGGCCATAGTCGATATAGGCCGGGCAAGGGGGATTCTGGCCATGCATGGATTGATCAGGGATACAGTTCATTTGTTTGTAGAAAAAAGTTCTTTTTAAATGGTGCCGAAGGACCTAACGCACCGGTGGCTGGCGATGGACATAGTGGAATAAGCGTTTAGATAATGTGCTTTGTTAACCCTGTCCTGAAGTTATGTGAAAGATTGTCGGTGATAGACATTAATTGCTTCCAGCGGTCCATCCTCCATCAATTGGGAGATTTACGCCGGTAATATAGGAGGCCGCCTCTGATAGAAGAAATTGTACTGCCCCGCCCACTTCATCGGCTGCCCCTATCCGTTCCATCGGTACTTTCGCAGCGAGCTTGTCATGGAATTCTGGTTTATCGACTTTAATACTGTGCGGAGGGAATGGCCCGGGGCTGATTGCATTGACGCGTATGTTTTTTTTCGCCAAGTGGCACGCCAAGTATCGAGTAAGTTGAATCAGGCCGGCTTTACCGGCACCATAAAATGGTGGATTGTTAGATCCGCTATCGCCATAAATCCGACCATCAGGACTGACGATTCCATAGATGGAAGCCACATTGACGATGCTGGGCGTTTCTGATTTCTCCAGCAATGGCAAAAGTTTTTGAATGAGGCTGAAAGGTGCAACAATATTGCATTCCAGACTTTTGCGCATTTGATCAGTAGAGGTGCTTTCAATCGTACCTGCTGCCCCAGCATAGGCATTGTTAACCAACCCATCCAGTCTGCCAAAGATTTGCAAGATTTTTTCAAAAATTTGCCGTTGATCAACTTCGTTCGTCACATCGCCATCTAGTGGTGTTGTCCTGCCACCGCGATTTTTGATGGCCTTTGCCAAAAATTGAAGTTTTTTTTCCGAACGGCCGTTAATAAGTACATGCGCACCGGCATTGGCCAATTGGTGGCAAATCGAGGTGCCCAGGTGTCCAGCTGCTCCAGTGATGAGAATTAGTTTGTTTTCCAGTGTGAATGTTTTCATCTGAAATTTAATTGTCTCACTCAGGGAAAAAACCCTCGCCTTCCACGACATGTGGTTGTGATTTTCGACAGGCGAAGACTTTAGTTCGCACGGTCAGCAGTTTTTTACTATGTAATCCTCGTGAGAATTTCAGTGACGTTTTGTTTCTTGAACCGACTTGCAGTCGGGGGTAAATCTATCGCGACTTGTCAAGGTAGTAGATCAGTTCCACAAGGCTGGATTTAAAAGTTTCTCCGGAAGGTTCTCAAAACATTCTTCCACTTGCTTGCATTGCATTTTACTTAATGTTGAATTATTGAAGAGGACAACATTTTGATCAAGTTGATTTATATTTTCCATGCCCAAAACCAAACAGTCGACCCAGCTTTGAGACCGGACATAAGCAATACATAAATCAGGGACATTTTCCCGATTAAGCTTTGTGGCAAGAAAAGATATTTTATTAACAATATCTACGGAATTAAGGCCGGCAATTTCCGGCCATTTTGCTGCGGGTGATATTAACAATCCCTGCAAGAAGATGCTACGTGCCTGGACTATGACGTCTTTTCGTCTTTCGGCTTTTTCGGGGAGTCCCGATTGCTGGAAACGTCGATCTAAAATATTACACGGCAGCTGAACAAATTTGATGTCCGGATCGGCAATGGCCTGCAAAGCTTCTTCCGGATTTTGCACGGAGACCCCTAACCGGCTGATGGTGCCTTCCTGCTGAAGGTCTTTGAGGACTTTCCAAATACGCCCATTGTGGCTTGTCCGATGCTGCCAGCGATGAAGCAGTAAATACGGCAGCACTGGCATATTGAGCTTTCTACAGGATTTATAGATACTGGCTTCAACATGAGCTTTTATATCTTGATCGTTGGCACTTTCAGAAAGTTGCGTTAGAGGCGATAGCTTGGTGACAATTGTGACCTGAGACTGAAAGTCTCTGGTAACGATTTGACCAAGACACGTTTCAGCATCACCATAAGCAGCCGCAGTATCGATGTGTGTCACACCATGGGCTATGGCCCGTCGCACAAGCATCTTCGCTGTCTCAAATGAGGGTTGACCGTCGGTATTGGCAACTCCATAGGAAAGACCAAACTGCACTGTTCCAATGGCGAGTTCAGAAATATTCCCCTTTTTTGTAGAACGCTGCGGAATTCCCTGTGCCGGACCAATGGCATGCAGATGATGGCAAAGTTCCTGCCAAGTGGCCGTTATGGGATTCGATACTTTTCGAAAGACCGCTAAAATTTTTTGGTAATCAGCCCATGTGTCCATGGTGCAGCGGAGATGCGCCTGGCATTGTTTCAAATCTCTTGGCCGATAGACTTTAAGGCCATATTTGTGAATTATCCATGGCGTTACGTGTTCACAGTCATGGTCGTCAAAGGTTTCGGAATAGGCAGTTCTTAAGGTGCCGACTGAAAAAACTTCTACACTAAGACCATATGGTGTGCCGGTGAGTGCTGGCGGGTGCAGTCTTAGGCAGCCCTTCCCGTGCTCTTGAAATGCAAATAATGCTTCTTCAATCAATGCACCATCAACAAAAAGATTATCCCCAGTCAATCGCACTACCAGTGTGTCGTCATCAACTGCATTAAGTGCATCGTTGAAGCGCCCCAAAACATTCTTTAAATCACCCCTGAAAAAAGGAATCTGTGCTGCTTTGAGAATTGTACACAACTCATCATCGCTAGAATCGTTGGACGTAACGATTTTAACATCGAGCCCACTATTTGCTGCCCGTCTGGCACAAAGGACAGCCGACGGTATGCCTTGCAGCGGCAATAGCGCTTTGCCCGGTAAGCGGCTGGATGAAGATCGGCATTGAATGAAGACAATAGATGTCATGTAATCATAGTACTATGCAACTGCTGTAAAGCATGCTGGGCATGGCTATTGGAAAATAGAGTGGCTGGTGCGGGAGAACAGGCCCTACGGAACGTTACCGCTGATTTGTAATGACTAATTCAAGAGAATTCAAGTGTAAATCTCTGAGTTTGATTTGAGATGCGGTTGCCGGAAAAAGATGAAATTTTTTGTTCGACATGCTGTCGGTACTCATTTTACAGCGTTTGGACGGTAGTGGTTCAGATAGTCTAGGTCGGCATGCGATTTTTTCTTGAATTTTGCCTCTTTTTGCCTGCTGTTCAATGAACGGTTGTTATGTCACCACAATTTCGATCTGAAAATGAATAGCCAAGTTGTTTCAGGTTCAATCCTAACCGGGTAGATAGCGCCATGTTTTGATGTTCATACATGCAGACCAATACCTTTTTTTGTTCTGCACTGTAAGTTGTTCCAATCCTGGGCATCTTTTGCAGGAGGGCAAACATGACATCTTCAAAAAATTTCCACACAAAACGAGGATAATTTGCACGGAGCCATCCATCCTCATCAATTGCCCGTTGTGCTTTCCAGCCGCCATAATATGTTGACAATTTTTTTCGCGCTACATTATCGTTTATTTGCAAGGCGTTTGTTATGGTGTGCCCGTTAACGTTAAGCAAGTCCGAAAGCACTGATCGATGTGAAAGGATATCTTCGGCAGGGATAACATGGATATTGCTGACACCGAACGCATTTGCGTATTTCATATACAAATTATCATATTCAAGTGAAGACATGATCGATTGATGATAATTTTTAATCAACGTGTCGATCCACTCGTGAAATGGCAGGCGTTTTTTCAGCCATTTTTTGGGGACCTCGCGCGGCCAGCCCAGCGCAGCGTACATCATTCGATCGCTTTGCAAATAGATCGAAGGAATAATATCCCATTGATTTCTGATAGTAATCAGTACCCTAGCGAAAGGGAGTGCTTCGGCCAACCGATGAGCCAGTTGCTTGTGCAAAAGTAGCGGGACATTTACGTATGCAAGCCTTTCATCGCTTAAGACAAGTGTTCTGCCAAGTGTGACAGCTTGATCGTTCAACATACTTAATTTCTCGATTATTGATTTGACTAGCTTTTTATCGTCGGACCAAATGAGGTTGTATATGTCTTTGCCCGTAATAACAGATTCGGTATCAACTCGAAGATTGCGCATTTTTCCTACATTATAAAGCAAGTCATTGCCTTCAATCAGTCGTCTTTGAATGGTCGTTGTCGCCGTTTTCGGCATGCCAATGTGGATAACGGGGGCAGACATAAAATTGGTTTGATATAAATTACTGATTAGTAAAATGTCTTTCTGTCAGGGCTTCAAATGGCTTTGTCTGGCGGAGAACTGTGCGACCAATTACGGAGCGGTAATTCAGAGGATTGATCGCTTTTGCATTCTGTTTTGATGGTCGGGCTATTATTATTTCATCTTTACCGATAACATGACCTGGATCTAATGGTATGCGAGATAAAACAGCGCGGCGAACAATGCTATCCGTTCTATCGCGGTCGGACGCGTAAAGCTCCTCTGCGTTACCTGCCATTTCCTCGATAGTCCTAATCCGTTGCACCATATCTGCAAATTCATCAGGGTCGGCGCTAAAAAAATGATCCGGGCCCGTCATTTTTTTGTCCAATGTCAAATGTTTTTCTATAACAACTGCGCCCAGAGCAACGGCAACAGCCGGGGCTTCCGTTCCAAGGGTGTGATCAGAATAACCCACCGGGACCCCGCATTTATTTCGTAAATATGCAATACTGCTTAACCCGCATTGGTTAGCCGGTGTAGGGTATTTAGGAATGCAATGGAGCAGCGTGATTTGGCAATTGTGTGATGCGTATATGTTGACCACCCTTTTTATTGATTCAATATCCGCGTCACCTGTCGAAACAAAGGCGGGGATGCCCTTGGAAGCCACCTCTTCATGAAGCATTCCATTGAGCAAATTGCTTGAACTTATTTTAATTTTACTAAATCCGGCACTTTCAAATTCAACAAGTGCGGTGACATCCCCAACCGATGAAAAGATATCAATTCCTAAATCTTGTGCATATAATCTGGCTTCAATCATTTCCTGAACAGTTAACCGCGCTTTTTTTTGTACATTGATGAGCCAATTATTGTTGCTGATTTTGTCCGGGTGGTTTATCTGTAATTTTACCGCATGTGCCCCGCTGTTTTTTGCGGCGGAGAGTAATTGCTTACATAGCTCAATGTCTCCATTATGGTTTATCCCCAATTCTGCAATAATAACTGTTTTCATATGGCTATATTTCTATAAACTCATGTTGCCAGTAGCGAATAAAGCGCAAAGGTTTGTTGTTCCCGGGCAGCCGGGGAAGAGATCGAAACGATCCTTCGAACGCGTAGGTCATCATTTCGTGGTAGTAATTCACGCCTACCCCTACCGTAATCGGCAGGGTGGCATCCAGGCGAATGTTGGTTTCTATGATTTTCACCTGCCCGTTTGCATCGCGACCGCACTCCACCTGCAGGAAATAATCGGCCTCAAGTGCAGCGGCAACACGACGTGCGTAGTCTTCAATGTCGGCGTCGTACACAATGTCCGCCAATTGAGTCGGAGGACTCACCTTTGGCTCGTGACCGTTGCAGCGGATGACGGTACATACCGCATTGCCTCGAGAAACCAACATATCGCTGCTATATTTGTCTCCTGGCAGGTATTCCATCAGTATGTATTCGGAAACGTGCTCCGGATATTGCAAAAACAAAGCCTCAATCTGTTCCAACGTTGCATATCCTTTCAACCCATTACAGAATGCGTTATATTCGTTTGCCTTTTCTGAGAGAACACGAAATCCCCTGCTGCCCCTGCCAAAACGGGGTTTTATGACCACTTCGTTGTCAGGATAACCGCACGCCTTGGCAAAACGCACTATATCGCTGGATTTCTGAGGAGAAGCGTAACGGCCGACGGGAATGCCGCTTGTCTCAAGGCGAGTAACCAGAGTGAGTTTATCGCTTGCGATTATACATGCTTCATGTGACGAACAGGCCACTTTGCAGTTTCGTTCTGAAAGATCACCGGCGTGTTTCGATAACACAAGTGCCTCTTCATCACTCCCCGGAAATATTAGATCTATATCTTCTTTTTCGATAACCGCACAAACTGCTGACCAGTATTCGGTCGCAGCTCCCATGGGGAGTTCATGAAACGCATCACAGTACTTTGGCCCCAGTCCATTAGACAAGTTTCCGGCTGCGCCACCGATGATTCTCACATCATGATCAGGATGCTGCTGCATAAGTGATAAAACCGCAGGACCTACCTGGCTGTTAGCACATGTTAAAAGAATATTTTTTGTCATACGTCACAGAAAGCAGCTTCGCTGCTGATTGCCCCCTGATCTGGTTTGCATAATGGCAGCTTGTACAGTTTAATATCTTCACCACCGATCATTTTAAAGCCGGTGCTTTTCATGATAGCGGTTGATATCTTGTTGTTTGGTTTGACCTTCGCCAGTATTGAATAATAGTAGCGGCCAGGAAAATGTTTGATGCCATCGCGCACAAGTATTTTTCCCCAGCCGCGGCCACGCACAACTGGATCAAGAGAATAATCCAGCCAGGCATGGCTCTTTTCAGTATCAAGTCTTATTTGTCCAACGGGGAGACCGTTTGCCACGAGTACCCAAAGATGAGATTTTGGGTCTCGTAAACGGCCATGAAACCAGGCGCGGTGTTCGTTCAGGGATATATGTCCTGAATTGATGGCACTCGCACGGACCGTTGGTTCGTTGGTCCAGTTGTAGTACAGAATCATGTCACATGCATTAGCCGGCCGGAATATCAGTTCGGTATGAGATGTCGGACACATTGATTCAAGAACCCGCAGCGCGCCATATTGATCGATAAGTAATTTATCCTGCATAAAAGAATCTGTATGAGATGATAACTGTTTGACCAGTGTGTCGATTTCGTGTGTGAGGGACTTTGTCTCAATTTTAGACCATTCCTTTCCGTAACGACCCACGCCAATGGATGTCAGGCGATCAATAATGCGCCGCTGATTATCCGCTAAGGCCACCAGGATCATTGGTACATTCAGCAAACAAAATTCCCAGCATGTACTGCCGCCGGCACAAATGGCCACATCCGCCCACCGTATCAAGTCCGGCATATTCTGTGTGTGATTGATGAGTTGATAATTAATTTGTGCTTCGCCCTGCATCGGCGGGACTTTGCCTTCGACGTGGAAGGGAAATGAGGTTATCGCCATTTTCAAACGCTCTATATTTTGATTGGCCGTACCTGCCAGAATTTTTACATTCAATCCTTTGATTTTTGACTTGTTCAATGCCTCAATAATCTTCAGCGTTACATTGTGACGGTCCGCTCCCCCCATGGTCACCAGGATGTTTGGCCCGTTGGTACAACTTGTGCCGTTGTTTTTTTTAAATGCATGGGAGCGTTGGTTTTGATTCTTCCAATCCGTCTCACAAGGCCCGTCTATTATTGCAATTAGCTGTTTGTCGTGCAATTTTCTTGTCTGAGGGTTCTTTTGTTTTACTATTCTGAATTCTCGTCGAAACAAACAATACCGAGGCCCCAGTAAAAGCTTCGCGTCAGGGTTTATATGATAGGCATATTCCGCTGCGCCAAGATTTTGGTTTAGTAGTATGTCGCATTCGTATGCCGGAAGATGGTTGCAATCATCAACGACCAGCAGTTTGAATCCTGCTGAGCGGATAGCACAATGATATGTAACATCAAAAGCGTAACCATCTATGACAACCCAGGTCGTTTGAGCATGGGGTAAATTCTTTAGGCGGTATCTTGTAATTGCTTTCAATGTTTGTTGAAAATCCTCTGAACTGCCGGGGGTGGCATTAATGAGGATGACTTTAAATCCTTCAACTTGCAATTGCTGCATCAGACCTTTCGGAAGTCGGGCACATATGAATACCACATGCGGTTTATCGCCATTTTCATTATGCGCAGCCCTTTCCCCGCCGTTTGCATGCATATCCTGCCAGGCCTGGGCCAGTGCCAGCATTCGCATGATGTGGCCGGTGCCTATCTCAGAGGAGGCGTCGCACCGAACAATCAAAATATTGCGCATTTTATGTCCCGATGTAAATAATTGGCTTGCCCGAGATGGTAATGGACAAGTAGTAGCAGAATAAATCTTAAACTCAAGTTGTCAGACGAGCGGCATTCAGGGATAAAGTTATTAAGTCGGTTTTGGTCTAGGGAATGAGTTTGTCTCCCAGCGTTCTGCAGGTTGCTGAATTTGCTGAGAAAGATGCTTGTGTGTTTGCGATCTGCTTAGATAAAAAGCTCTTTTTGGGTCAGCGTGCAGGATCAATGGATTTGTCGCCCTGAAACGAACGCTTCAGCGGCGTTCAGGCCGGCAGATGCACCGCGCCATCGGGCAAGAGCCTTCACGGCTTCGATGGATCGGGCGTGCGGAAATGCGCGCATTTCCGAATCGTATACGCGCAGTGCATTAAGCTTTTTTTCCAAAAAAGAGGTTCCTTTATCCCTTGCAGAGATATCGGTAAACCAGGTGGGATTAAAGGTTATGTGCGTGTCCGGGACCTGCCAGCCGGTGCTGGACGGAATTTCCATAAACAGCAGGGTGCGCACTGCTTGTCCGGGATACGGCCGGCAGGCGGTTATCACGGCTTCACAGGTAATACGGTGGTCAATGTTCAGGTCGCCTCCGTGATGTGTGTACACGATAGAAGGCTGAATCTTGGATATTACCGCCTCAATTTTTTTGATCAGATCGAGCCGGGGGACCGTATCCAGCCGGTTGTCGGGCAGGCCCAGCAGCATTACACCGTGCGCTCCCAATAGTTTTCCGGCTGTTTTGGCTGTTTGCGCCAACTGTCCCAGTTCTTCTTTTCGAGTTGATATGTCCCGGTTTTTGTCACGGCTGGTCAGACCTTCTGCCAGGATTAAAATATGGACCTGATCACCCTGCGTGGCGTGCTTGGCGATGGTACCTCCGCAACCCAGAACTTCGTCATCGGGATGAGCGGCAATGATCATGATGGTTGACATGGCAGTTCCAACTGGTTCGGGATGTTTGTTCGTGAGGTCCATATGATTTTTGAATGTTTGCCAGTGTACACGCGCAGGTGTCGATATGCTTTTCGTGCATGCCTGGCCATATCGGTAGAGAAAGAATGGTCCGGTACACTCGTTCTGCCTGAGGGCACAGGCCGGGCCCGGTGCCGAAACGTTTTCGATAGTATGTGTGCAGGTAAACGGGTTGGTAATGCACGTTGACCCCGATTCGGTTTTCACGGAGTCGTTGAAACAGTTCATCCCGTCCACACCCGAATCGGTCGGCGTTAACGCGGACCACGTAAAGATGAAAAGCATGCTGCGTGCCGGGCCGGCGCGTTAAGGGTGTAATCCCTGCGATTGCGCCGATATGTTGGTCGTAAGCGGATGCGATTGCCTGCCGGCGCACCACGAACCGTTCCAGCTTTCCGAGTTGGGAGATGCCCAGCGCACACTGGAAATCGGTGATACGGTAATTGAATCCCAGTTCAAGCATGTCGTAGTGCCAGGTACATTCGCGGTTTCGCTGGTGGTGGTCTGCGGCGATGCCGTGGTTACGAAAACGACGTATACGCGTGTTGTATTCAGTGTTATCCGTTGTGATCATACCGCCTTCGCCCGTGGTGATGTGCTTGACCGGGTGAAAACTGAAAACGGTCAGATCCGCCAATGCGCCGGTCCGCTGCTCATTATATTTTGCCCCCAGGGAGTGGCACGCATCAGCAACAAGCTTTAAATTATACTGGGCGCTAATTTTTTGTAATTGATGATAATCACATGGCTGACCGGCATAATCGACAGCGATAATCGCTTTTGTTTTTTTTGAAATTTTATTGATGACAGATTTAGGGTCGATTAATAATGTTTCAGGATCAACATCTGCGAAAACAGGCTTTCCCCCCTGGTATATGATACAATTTGCCGTTGCTGCAAATGTTATTGCCGGGACGATGACCTCGTCACCGGGGCCGATATCCAAAGCGTACATGGCACAGTGAAGGGCTGCAGTTCCGCTGTTTACGGCGATGGCATACCTGGAGCCGACATGGTCGGCAACAGCCTGCTCGAACTCGTCAATTTTAGGTCCGGTAGTTAAATAATCAGATTTTAGAACATCGACAACAGCCTGAATATCGTCCTGGTCTATAAACTGTCGGCCGTAAGGAATACAGCAGCCCGTGTTCTTTTTTGCACTGAGCGATTCGGGGTTAATCTGTTGAGCAGTCTTTGGCATTATTTTTCACTGTTTCTATAGTTGCGCGGATAGTTTGTTTGTATCCAGAGAATTGAGTATGGATTGCTTTTCAATATTATGAATGGATGCAAGGAATTTAGAAAATAATTCTGAACCCAGATCCGGCGTTTCCGCGGTAATGTTTCTTAAGTCATTTACAGACAGCCACATTTGGTTATTGCTGCTGCTGTAGTGAAAGTTATCCTTGAGTTTTTTACCGTCTTTATAGTTTTTTTGTTTCCACCATGAATAGTTCGGCATGATGACATACATGCCCTCATAATCAATGGTGTTTCGACCTTCTTCTTCGGTTAGTAGCATTTCATGCAGTTTTTCCCCGGGGCGAATCCCGATAGTTTCAATTTCGCATTCAGGGGCGATAGCCTCGGCCAGATCCACCAGTTTCATGCTGGGAATTTTGGGAACAAATATTTCCCCGCCCTGCATGTGTTCAAGCCCTTTGAGAACCAGGCCGACCGCCTCTTCCAACGTCAGCCAGAAGCGGGTCATGCGGCTGTCCGTAATGGTTATTTTACCGGTCTTTTTCTGTTCCCTGAAAAGCGGAATAACACTTCCCCGACTGCCGATAACATTTCCATAGCGGACACAGCTGAAGAAAGGGCCTTCAGGTTTTGAATAAGAATTGCCCTGGGAAAATATTTTTTCTGCACAGAGTTTTGTCGCCCCGTAAAGGTTTACCGGGTTCACCGCTTTATCCGTGCTCAGGGCGATGACTTTTTTGACGCCGGCATCGATAGCGGCATCGATGATATTCTGTGCGCCGTTCACATTGGTTTTGACCGCTTCAAAAGGATTGTATTCGCAGGAAGGTACCTGTTTTAATGCGGCTGCATGGACAACGATGTCCACACTGCTCATTGCTCGCGTGAGCCGGTCCTTATCGCGGACATCACCGATAAAATATCTCAGGCACCGATTATCAAAACCGTTCATCCGCATTTCATGCTGCTTCAGTTCGTCTCTGCTGTAGATCACCAGTCGAGATGGTCTGTAAAGATTTAGAACAATTTTGATAAATTCTTTTCCAAAGGAGCCTGTTCCGCCGGTAATAAGAATGCTTTTATTATTGAGCATTGTGCACCTCAAAATCCATATAGTTTATTGTATTAGACGCGCTCCGCCCCTTTGGGGGACAGTTGAAGAAGTGAACTAAAGTACTTGTTTGGTTTTTAAGTACACTTCGTCCCTTTGGGGGGCATGACCCTTAAAATTAAAATTTATTTAAACTCCGAACGCTGAACTCCGCATTCCGAATTCAGACGGCCTCTACCATATCCGCTTCCACATCCAATGCGAAAGACTGGGAAATGGTGGTGACGTTCAGAGCCAGCCGGTACTGTCCTTTTTTTTCTATGATAATTCCCTCGATTCCCTTCATAGGGCCGGTTTTTACCCGGACCTTCTGGCCCTGGGCCAGAAAATCATAGGGATAAACCGGTCCGCCGGTGGAAAGGGCTTTTTTGATCTGGGCCAGTTCGTTGAGCAGCCGGTCCTGATCTTTGACCGCTATGACATTGGCCACCTGGTTTGAGGTGAAGGCTTCATAACGATCTGTACTACTCCCTTTCATAAACATGTAGCCCGAAAACAGGGGAACATAGGAATAGCGTTCACGTCTGCTGCCGGCCTGACGTTTCTTGATCAGGGGCAGGTAGTAGCCGATGCCTTTTCCGGACAGGAAATTGGCCAGGGTCTTTTCCCGCCGGCTCTTGGTATGGGCGACCCACCAGGCAGTGCCGTTCACCGGTTCGTCCAGGATATTGGCCGGGAAGAGCGGGTCAGGGTTTTGTTCTAAAGTCAAAGCCATTATCTCTCGCAGAGTCCGCAGAGTTCACGGAGCTATATGTGTTAAAAATCTTTTTCTGTATTAATCTTTTGTTTAGGACCTTTTATAAGTAAAATCTTGTTAAAACATTATTTCTCGCAGAGCCCGCAGAGTACGCGGAGTAAAACTTATGAATCTTTTGGTGTATTAATAATTCTTGTAATTCCTTTTGTAAGGATGACTTCATTAAAGTTTATAAGCAGTCCAAGTGGTTTTTTTGCCAGTCTTAGATAAGTTAATAACTGTTTTTTATGAACGTTTTTTACCTCTTCGACTGATTTTAATTCGACAATAATCTGATCTTCCACCATCAAGTCAATTCTAAAACCTTCATTATGTACTTTCTTCCCTTGATAAAATATTGGGAGCGCCACCTCTCTTTGTGACTTTAAATTCATGTTTTTGAGCTCAATATCCATGCATGACTGATAAACAGTCTCCAGTAATCCCGGCCCCATCTCTTTATGGACATTAATTGCTGCTTTAATAACCTGTGATGATAGTTGTTTTGAAACCATCTTTTCTCGCTGAGTCCTCAGAGGACGCTGAGTTAGCCTTTGAATTTATTTTTGAACCGTGTTTCTAAACCTGCTTTTCCTTATCTGAAAAATATCTCTGTGAACTCTGCGAGCTCTGTGAGAGCAATCAACCATTTGCTACCTCTGAGCACTCTGCGTGCTCTGCGAGAGGTCCGGGTTCCAGTGTTTCGCTCAGTTCTTTTATTTTGCTGATGGCATCCTGGGCGGTTTCGTAGATGCCGCTGATTTCCGCGGAATAGGAATCCAGAAATATTTTCAACTCTGCTTTTCCTTTATCTGTCAAATGGTACTGCTGGGTGCGGTTGGTTTCCCCGCTGACAATAATGAGCCCATTGGTCAGGAACTCTTTAATATAGTTGTTGACCATGGAACTGCTCAGATGGGTGACATGGCCGATCCTGTGCTGGCTGATCTTTGCGTCATTGCAGATGGCTGACAGAATAGACAGTCTCCTGAGTTCCTTGCTGGGGGTCAGAAATTTTGATGTGATGGGTTCAAACATGAATTGTCCATATCTGATTAATATTTTTTAATATTGCCGGGGGTCTCGGGTTTCAGATGCCGCCGCCTGTTTTCTGTAGTTCTTTCCATTCATTGACTATATGGTCAGCAAATATCGGGCCAAAATAAAAAACAAGTAATTAAAGAGTCTTAGCGGTCGTGAATGATGTGAGCCGGTTAAAACCAGGGGGTAGATATGGCAAAAAATCGGCAAGAATTGCCTTGATCTCTCGCAGAGTCCGCCCCAGTGGAATAAATGAAAGATTCCACAGGACAGGCAGATTTCGCAGAGGAGGGTGAGTGCTCTGCTTAAGGAGCATAATGACAAAGGAATAATTTTAAGAGCATCCCAACCTTGTCGGTATTTGAGGAGCGCTGACGCTTGAAGGAAAAGGAAAAATAAAATCTTATCAACGTAAAGAATCTCAGTCTGTTTTAGCTTTTCACCGCCGTTTTTCTCCGTGTGCTCAGTGGCTCTTTGGTGAAGATGCTTTCCGCTTTGAAGTCACAAGGATCAAAAGTCCGATCACGGAGACCAAAACGATCGAGACCAGGCAGAGAAAGAGGAACACGCTTTCGATGCCGAAACCGGTTTCAATGATCTTGATGGCTTTGACCGACAGCGCGCCCACGCCGAAGGTGAAAATGAACTTCAATCCGTAGGCGGATGAGTGGAATTTCTCCGGAGTGAGCCGGGCCACCAGCGTGTTTTCAATGGGCTGGGTCCCCAGCAGGAAGAAGAAGTAGAGCATTCCCAGGGCAATCAGCGGCAGGTTGGCGGTTCGAGCCATTAAAAAAACCACCGGGATAATGATCATATGCATGAAGATGTAACAGAACCTGAGATCGAATTTCTCCGCGATCCGGCCGCCGAACAGCTGGCCGAAAATACCGGCGGTCAGAATAAGGGTGGTGGACAGGGTAGCCACCAGATTTTCAGTGAGGGGCAGTCCGCTGACGGAGGCGCACCAGGAGAAAATGCCGGTGTTTTTCAACTCAAAATAGGCCGGTACGGTCAGGGTCGATCCCCGGTAGCATATTCCGGCCAGCATCATGATGCACAAAAGAATGATAAACGGCAGGACACCGGCTGCAGCCGTGTTATTTGCTGTGGCCGCCTTTATTTTTGTTTTGGCATTGGGCCGGTATCCGGAAAGGAGAAAAAGACCGGACAGGTTTATCATTCCCAGAAGGATAAAAACGGTTCGAAGGCCGAAGCAGGCGTTGAAAAAACCGGCAAATACCGCGGCAGTAGCAATGCCGAGGCTGCCGAAGACACCGTTGACGGCCAGGGTCCTGCTGATCCGGGGCATTTTTTTCGAGATCAGGCCCAGGCCGGCCGGATGATAGATGCCGGAAAAAATTCCCAGTCCCATCATGGACAGGGCCAGCCCGTTGACGGATCCGACATAAACCGCCGCCAGAAAACAGCTGACGGCCGATCCCAGGTGAAACAGGGTCAACAGCGCCCTGGCGCCAAAGCGGTCGGCGGCCAGTCCCCAGGGCAGGGCGGTAAGCCCGTACATCAGGTACATCCAGAAGGAAATTTCGATGGCCCTGCCGAGGGTGATGCCCAGATGAACGGACAGGGGCAGTACCAGGGCCGGAAAAACCAGCAGGTTAAAGTGACTCAGAAAATGGCTGAGGCAGGTGATGGCCAGTATTTTTTGTTCTTCAATTTTTGTAGGAATATATGTGTTCATATCATTGTGTAACCAGGATGTGTACTGTATTATAAGGATGAACGTTCAACATTGAACATCGAACGTCCAACGTTGAATAAATAATCAATCACAATATCGTTGACCTGTCCTCCGTTTCATTTAATAGCAGTTTTTATATTCACAATTGATGGGAGCAATTTAAGGATGAACGTCCAACATTGAACAACAAAAATAAAATTTGAACGTCCAACATCCAACACCGAACGTCGAATGTTGAATGCAAACCAACATCAAAAACCAAACTGTTGTTCTATTACTTGTTTTATAGCATTTTTATCCATTATTCGATGTTGAGCGTTCAATGTGAGTTTATCCCGATTCAGAGGGGATGTTCATTTCTTTTGCTTTCCCGCGGTTTTGATGCTTGCGACAAAAATCTTAATTAATTCTTCAGTTTCAGTTAAAAGTTCTTCAAGTATTTTCGGGTTTTTAAGCAAAGGAACCTTTTCAATCAGCCGAAGCCACCGTTGGGTTTCTCTGAGTTCCTTGAGAGAAACACGCAGTTTATGAACAAAATCTTTTGGCGATTCTGCGGCCTGAGCCTCACCGTGGTTTGGGTAAGGAGATGTGCCGGATCGTAATAACTGGCCTGCTATATGATTGCCGGTTCGAGTGCTTGGAAGGGGTTCAACCAGCTTTATAATGCGTACTGAAAATTCAAGCAATCGTTCTTCAAGGTCATATTTTTGTGGCATCGTCACTTCCCCCATTTAAAGTTTGATGCTTTATGTTCGTATTATTTTGTTTGCTGTTTGTCTTCTAATTATTCGACGTTCGATGCTGGACGTTCAATGTTCGATGTTCAGTTTTTTATTTAATCTTCGCAATTGTAATTCCGGTCCCGCCCCGGTCCGCAGCCGCCGTGCCGAAATTGCTGATCGAGATATGCTCTGCGAGGAAGTCGTGAATGGCCTTCATCAGCCGCCCGGTGCCGCGGCCGTGAATGATTTCAAGGGTGTCGGCCCCGCCTAAAACCGCCCGGTCAATGGCCTTGTCCACCACGGGCAAAGCGTCGGGCACCCGCAGGCCGATGACATTGACACTGCTGCTTTTGGGAACGGCCGGTTTTTTATCCGTTGTTTTTTTTGCGGTTATGTCCGCTTTCGGTGGGCTTTTTTTGTTTTTTGCTGCTGTCAGCTCGAGTTCATCATAACCGGTTTTGACCGTCAGGTGGCCCGCCTTGATTTCTGCTTTGCGGGTTTTATCATCCGCCGTGATTACCGTGCCGTTTTGCTGCAGGTGGGTGACCCGGACGGTCTGACCGGGCGCAAGCTTCTCCGGCCGATGGGCGACCCGGTTTTTCGGGGGGAAACGACGGTGAAGCTTTTCCCTGACCGCCTGCAGGGTCTCCCGGTCGGTCTCCGGGAGGGGTCGAGTATCCTCCGGACGGAGAACGTGTCTTTTTTTCTGCGCCTTGATAAGCCGGGCCAGTTCTTTTTCACTTTCGCGCAGGAGTTTTCGGGCATCCTTTTCAAAATCTTTCAGGACCCGCTCTCTTCTTTTCTTTATTATTTCAAACAGGTTTTCCGAAGCCCTGAGCTGTTTTTCGGAAAAGGCTGTAATTTTTTCGAGTGCCTTTTTTTGCTCGGCCAGTTCCTTCTGGGTCTGTTCCAGGCCGTGGATCAGGTTGGACTCTTCCCGGTCCGACATGTCCACGCGGTTAACCGCTCTGTCCAGGACTGATTTCGGCAGGCCGATATTTCTGGCGATGGCCAGGGCGTTGCTGATGCCGGGAACACCGTAGACCAGTTGGTAGCTGGGTTTCAGGGTTTCCGGATCAAACGCCACCGATACGTTTTTGACGTCGCTATTGCTGTAGGCATAGGTTTTGAGGATGTTCAGATGGGTGGTGACCACGGTGAAGCTGCCACGTGCTTTCAGATCATCGAGAACGGCCACGGCCAGCGCACCGCCCTCGGTGGGATCGGTGCCCGAGCCCAGTTCGTCGAACAGGACCAGCGAGGTATTCTCGGCACGGGTCAGGATCTCTTTGGCCCGGGCCATGTGAGCGCTGAATGTGCTGAGGCTGGTTTCAATGTCCTGTTCATCGCCGATATCGGCAAAAATGTTTTTAAAGACCGGAAGGGTGCTGCCCTTTTCCGCGGGCAGATGAATGCCGGCCTGGGCCATGAGAACAAAGAGCCCCAGGGTTTTCATGCTGACCGTTTTGCCGCCGGCATTGGCGCCGGTGATGACCAGCGCCCGGATGCCTTTTTCCTTGATAATGTTGATGGGAACGATGCCCTTGCGGTTAAATTTCCAGGTTCCGGCGGGCGCGTCGTTTTCGGTCTCGGAATTATCTTTTGTTTCCGTGATAAACCGGGAAATCAAAATAGGATGGCGGCAGTTTAACAGGCGGATTTCTCCGTCCGAATTTATTTCCGGTTTGATACCGCCGAGCGCCCGGCTCAGCAGCGCGCGGGCATGGACCAGGTCGATCTGTTCCAAGATATCTAGATCGGCCAGAATGTCGTTTTCATCAGCGCTGACCAGACCGGTCAATTCGGTCAGGATCCTGATTTCCTCGTAATAGGCCTCCTTGTGCAGCACCTGAAGTTCATTGTTCAGGTTGACCACGGACATGGGTTCGACGAAAAAGGTGGCCTTGCTCTGGGACTGATCATGAACCACGCCCGGGATCATGTTTTTGCTGTCGGTCCGGACTGGAATGACATAGCGGTTGTTCCGAAGGGTGATAAAGTCATCCTGGACCGCCTGCTGGATATCGTGGTCATGAATGATTTTCTCCAGAAGGTTCAGGATGTTCTGACGCAGTTTGCCGAGGCGGCTGCGGATTTCGGCCAGTTCCGGGCTGGCACTGTCCAGGATTTTCCCTTGGGTTGAGATGCATTTTCGAATCCGGCCGGTCAGCTCGGACAGGAGAATGATCCTTTCGGTTTTGCCGTAAAGCAGGGGACAGGTTTCGGCATGACCGGCAAAAAAGTTTTTGATGATTCGCGCGGTATCCAGGGTCTGTTCGATCTGCAGCAGGTCTCTGGCCTCGAGGCAGGCGCTTTGCACCCGCGACTTTTTGACCGTATCGGTAATATCGTAAACGCTGTTTAGCATGAGGGGGCCGGAAAGATCAATGACCTTCCGCATTTCAGCCGTTTCATCCAACCGTTGAACAACTGTTTTTTCGTCATGGCCGGGCATGATGCTCCGGCACTTTTTTTTACCTCTGGAACAGGCGGCAAAAGAGCTGAGAAATTGGCAGACCCGATCAAATTCGAGAACTTTAAGGGAATGGTTGTTCATAATTGCAACGAGATTTTTTTATGGTTCCTTGTTTAAAATTTTTACGGCAAGTATAAATGTTTATTCAAAATCCATGAACATCGAACATTGAGCGCTGAACATCGAACGTCGAATAATAAAAAAGACACACAAAAAACAAAGAAAATACGAACATTCAACATCGAATAATGAATAGAAAAGATTACGAAACAAACAGTAAAAACCGGTTGATCTTATAAGGTGTTTTTTATTCGACGTTGGACGTTCGATGTTAAGTGTTGGACGTTTATTTTAGTTTTTCTTTTAGTTTTTTCAGGATATTCCGGTCGCTGGCAAAAGGAAGATTGTCCGGCAGGCGGTCCAGATCAAACCATTTCAGGTCGACGATATCGTCACAGGGCGCTATTTTATCCGTGAGCAGCCTGACCGTAAAGCTGATATTGATCAGGGCCGGGCCGTTGTCCCCGTAAGTGTCCGCGAGCATGCCGATAAGGTCCAGTATTTCACAGTCTGCGCCGGTCTCTTCTTTGACCTCTCTTTTCAGGCCGTCCATGGGATCTTCGCCATAATTCAGAAATCCGCCGATAATATTCCAGCCGCCTTTAAACGGGTTGACGCCCCTTTGGGCCAGAAGAACCCTGTTTTCCGTGTCCACCGGTACAGCGCCCACGCAGGGACTGGAATTATGGTACAGGACAAACCCGCACCTGGCGCATACCTGGCGAAACGGGTCGGTTTTGCTCAGATCCCCCTTGCAAAAAGGACAGAAACGGTAGGGCGGGGTCGGATAAATCTTTTTCATATCAGGAACAAGATTGATAATAAGTTATTATCATGATCATATTTGAAATGGGGTGATGTGTCAAAACTTAAGTATTTGCGGGGCCGGCAAATATTCTTTTTTCCGATGCACAACCGTCTGAAAAAGGATGACAGGAGCTAAAAAAAACAAGTAAATACAGACATATTTTAAGCATCTTGACAGGTTCTTGCCGTATATATTATACTAATTTGTTCTGTGGGACGGTTATGAAAATAAATATCATTATAAATGGGAATCATGTAAAAAAGGTTGAAAGGGGTAAGGCATATGAAAATACTTAAAATTGATCACCTGGGTATCGCGGTAAACAGCATGGATGAAGGCAGCAAGTTCTGGACAGATGTCATGGGCATGGCCTGTACCAAAACCGAAACGGTTGAAGAGCAAAAGGTGACCACCGGTTTTTTCCCGGTTGGTGACAGTGAAGTGGAACTCCTGGAATCCACTTCTCCGGACGGTCCGGTGGCCAAGTTTATTGAAAAAAAAGGGACCGGTTTTCAGCATGTGGCCTTTATGGTGGACGATATCGATGCGGCGCTTGAAGAATTGAAAGCAAAAGATATAAAGTTGATTGACCAAACGCCCCGGATCGGTGCCGGCGGTAAAAAAATTGCCTTTCTGCATCCGAAAGCAAGCGGCGGGGTGCTGGTGGAACTCTGTCAGGAGTGCTAACCGGTTTTTTTCTGAGATTTTCATGTGAAAATAGTTTGTGCAAAGCTATCAACCGGAGAAGCGGAGCAGTTGTTTGGCCGGTTGCAACGGACAGATTAATGAATTAACGAATTTTGAAGCGAATCAAGGAGCTTATTATGGCAAAACACCCTGATAAAGAAAAATGGGAGGCCCTGGCCGAGAAGGAACTCCGGGGGAAACCGCTGGATTCACTGACCTGGAAGTCGCCCGAAGGCATCGATATCAAACCGCTGTATACGGCGGAAGACCTGGAAGAGATCGAATTTGTCAACACCCTGCCGGGAATGGATCCGTTCGTGCGCGGTGTCCGGGGCACCATGTATACCGGCCGGCCCTGGACCATCCGTCAGTACGCGGGGTTTTCGACGGCCAGAGAATCTAATGCGTTTTATAAAAGGAACCTGGCCGCGGGGCAGAAGGGCCTTTCCATTGCCTTTGACCTGGCCACGCACCGCGGTTATGACTCCGATCATCCCCGGGTGGCCGGTGATGTGGGCAAGGCCGGTGTGGCGGTGGATTCGATTGAAGACATGCAGGTCCTGTTTGACGGCATCCCGCTGGACCAGATGTCCGTGTCCATGACCATGAACGGTTCTGTTTTGCCGGTCCTGGCCGGATACATTGTGGCCGCGGAAGAGCAGGGGGTTTCCCAGGACAAACTGGCGGGAACCATTCAGAACGATATTTTAAAAGAGTACCTGACCCGGAATACCTATATTTACCCGCCGACACCCTCGATGCGGATTGTTTCGGATATTATCGGTTACTGCTCCAAGCACATGCCCCGGTACAATACGGTCAGCATCAGCGGTTACCACATGATGGAAGCCGGCGCCAATTCGGTGCTGCAGACGGCTTTTACCCTGGCGGACGGTCTGGAATATGTGAAGTCCGCTCTGGCCGCGGGTATGGATATTGATACTTTTGCCGGTCGTCTGTCTTTTTTCTTCGGTATCGGAATGAATTTTTTCATGGATATTGCCATGCTGCGGGCGGCCCGGTTCCTGTGGGCGGACCTGATCCGTCAGTTTAATCCCAAGAACCCGAAATCCCTGATGCTTCGGACTCACTGCCAGACCTCGGGCTGGAGCCTGACCCAGCAGGATCCCTACAATAATATTATTCGGACCACCATGGAATGCCTGTCCGCGGTGCTCGGCGGGACCCAGTCGCTTCACACCAATTCTTTTGACGAAGCGATCGGACTGCCCACCGATTTTTCCGCCCGGATTGCGCGCAACACCCAGATCATTGTTCAGGAGGAATCCCATATCTGCAAGGTGGTGGATCCACTGGGCGGTTCCTATTACGTGGAATCCCTGACCCATTCCATTGTTGAGGAAGCCCGCAGGATCATCAAGGAAGTGGAGGAACTGGGCGGTATGGCCAAGGCCATCGAGTCCGGCATGCCCAAGATGCGGATTGAGGAGTCTGCCGCGCGCAAACAGGCGCGGATCGACCAGGGCAAGGACGTAATCGTGGGGGTCAACAAGTACCAGATCGAAGAGGACAAAGAAATCGATGTGCTGGCCATCTCCAGTACTGTGCGTGATGAACAGGTGGCGCGTCTGAAAGAGCTTCGGGCCAAGCGCAATGCAGCGGATGTGAAAAGCGCGCTTGAGGGCTTAACCAACTGCGCGGCCTCCGATGGTAACCTGCTCGAAGCCTGCATTCCGGCGGTGCGTGCCCGGGCCACCGTGGGAGAGATTTCCGATGCCATTGAAAAGGTGTTCGGCCGCTACGTGGCCACCACCCAGTGTATTTCCGGTGCCTATGCTTCTGAATACGGGGACAGCGAGATCATTGTCTCGGTCAGGAAACGTACGGATGAATTCGCCGAGAAAGAGGGCCGCCGGCCCCGGCTGCTGATGACCAAAATGGGTCAGGACGGACATGACCGCGGGTTCAAGGTTGTTGCAAGTGCCTATGCCGATCTCGGATTTGATGTAGATGTCAGCCCGATGTTCCAGACTCCTGCCGAAGCGGCCAAGATGGCCATTGAAAACGATGTGCATGTCGTGGGCGTGTCGAGCCTGGCCGCAGGACATAAATATCTTGTTCCGGAGGTGATCAAGGAACTCAAGGAACAGGGCGGAAAAGATATTATCGTAGTCGTGGGCGGGGTGATTCCGCCGGCGGATTATGATTTCCTTTATGAGGCCGGGGCAAAGGGGATTTTCGGACCGGGAACCGTGATTACGGATTCGGCCAACAAAATTCTGAATGCGCTCGAAGAAAGGCCGTAAGGGTGAAAGACCCGCAATACTATATTCAGGGGGTCTTGAACAAAGACCGGCGGGTGCTTTCAAAGACCATTACCCTGATTGAAAGTGCCCGTCACGATCATAAGGTCCTGGCCCGACAGATACTGGACAGCCTGGTTCCCCATGCCGGCAAGGCGGTCCGGCTCGGTATTACCGGGGTGCCGGGTGCGGGGAAGAGCACGTTCATCGAGAGCTTCGGCATGTACCTGATTGAAAACGGTCACCAGGTCGCGGTGCTGGCAGTGGATCCCAGCAGCTCCCGCAGCCGGGGCAGCGTGATGGCGGACAAGACGCGCATGGAGCGATTGTCCATTGAGCCGAATGCCTTTATCCGGCCGTCTCCTTCCGGCGGCACGCTGGGCGGTGTGGCCGGCAAGACGCGGGAGAGCATGATGGTTTGTGAAGCCGCGGGATTTGATGTGGTTATTGTCGAAACCGTAGGTGTGGGGCAGTCTGAAATGACCGTTGCTTCCATGGTGGACTTCTTCCTGGTATTGATGCTGTCGGGCGCCGGGGATGAAATTCAGGGGATCAAGAAAGGGGTGCTGGAACTGGCGGACGCGGTAGCGGTCAACAAGGCGGATGGTGATAATATTGAAAAGGCCGATCGTGCCCGGAAGGAGTATGAATCCGCGCTTCATTTGCTGCGGCCGGAAACCCCGACCTGGACGGTGCCGGTGCTGACCTGCAGCGCTCTCAAAATGACCGGCATAGACAGCATCTGGAAAACCGTTCTGGATCACCGGCAGAAACTGACCGATACGGGTGAACTGGTTGAAAAAAGAAAAAAACAGGCGGTTGACTGGTTGCGGGCGCTGATGGAAGAGGGCATTCGGGAGTGGTTTTATAAAAAGCATCATGTTAAAAATCGGATGACAGCGCTCAACCGGGAAGTCGAAAAAGGGTCGGTGTCACCGACCTCGGCGGCCGCGGAGATTTTGGAAATGCTGGATAAATCGTCATAGACATTTCGGTTTGAACGGCTTAAACAGTTTAAACGATTTATCAGGGGAGTTTGTTGATGAGTGATGAAAAAGTGCTGAAAGCCGCTGTGTCGGCAGTGTTGAATTATATTCGTGAGGAATCGCTGGAAGCGCAAAAGACGGGGCAAAAAGCGCTGTGGGGCATCAGCGGCCGGCAGGCCCAGATGCAGTCCCGGGCACAGGTGCAGCAGAAAGCTTTTTACGGCTGGAAACAGCGGTACTAATATAGGGCCGATTTGGCTTTTATTATTGACTGTTTAACAAACTATTCCAAACAGGTAGCTTGGTCTTCATTTTTCACAAGTAACCTGTCAAAAGTGAAGACGCGACACCTGAATTACTTTTATAATGTTTAACTGTTCAGGTTTGACCCCATCGCCTAGAGGAAATATCTGCGCAGGATCTTTGGAATGCTGAAGACAAAATGGCGGTGAGGAACTTTTTTAAGAACTTCACAGCAGAGATACTCCCCGAATTCCACCACCCGCTTCTGATGGCAGGACGGACAGAAATGACGGCGCTTGTCCCGCTTGCAGCGGGATTTCCGCTGCGCTCCAACACAAAAGCCAGCAGATATTCATGACCGCAGTCGCTGCATTTTACTCTGGCGAAGCCATTGTGCAGTATGCCGCAGTCGAGATACCGATAAACGACATCCTTTACATACGGGCGAAAAAACCCGTATTGCCGGGCAAAACGATCGTCACAGACCTGCTCAAATGTTTCGAAATGGTCTTCAATGCACTGGTAATATTGAGAATTTTGCGGACTGTGCGGCCGGTACTGATCTGAGCGCGTATCAAGAGCCGGTTCTGTCATTGTTGTCCTCCATATAAAATATAACGCATGTTATATTTAATGCAATATTGAAAGTAAATTATTAATAAAAAAGCTTTTAAAATAGATCAATATATAATAAAAAACACTACATGTTGGGGGGGCAAAAAAACAAGCTTGTACAACCGTTGCCATTCCCGGGAGATTTGTCATTTCAGCAGGCTTAACTTGCAAAATAGAAATTGGATGCTATAATACAAGATATGATCGGGCGAACGATTGAAAAACTGGTGCGGGAACGGCTCTCAAACTCTCCGGCAGTGGCCCTGGTGGGACCGCGTCAATGCGGCAAGACAACCCTGGCCCGGGTCCTTGGCGGACACTACTTCGACCTGGAACAGGAACCCGAGCGCCTGCGACTCGATCTTGAATGGGATTCTCTCAACTCGGGAAAGAAGCTGGTGATCCTGGACGAGGTCCAGTCGTGGCCAAACGTCTTCCCCCGCCTGCGCGGGGCCATCGATTGCGAGCGAAAGCGTATGGGCCGTTTTCTGCTTCTGGGTTCCGTATCCCCCTCTTTGATGGTGCAGGTGTCCGAATCGTTGGCAGGAAGGTTGTCCCTCGTTGAACTGACGCCGTTTTTGCTGACGGAATTGAAGACCAAAGCTTTACAGAAACGGCAATGGTTCTGTGGCGGCTACCCGGACGGCGGCATTCTCAAGGCCGGGCAATATCCCCGATGGCAGCTTGACTATGTTTCCCTTCTGGCTCAGCGCGACCTTCCGACTTGGGGCCTGCCATCCAGGCCGCAGACAACAGAGCGCCTGTTGCGCATGCTGGCCGTTCTCCATGGACAGGAATGGAATGCGTCTCAGGTCGGCGCAAGCCTCGGGCTCTCCTACCATACGGTCAACAGCTATCTGGACTATCTGGCGGGCGCGTTCCTGATTCGAAGGCTTCTGCCTTATCAGGTGAATATCAGAAAGCGCCTGGTCAAAAAACCCAAAGTCTACTGGCGCGACAGCGGAATTCTCCATGCATTGCTGAATGTGTCCAATGACAAAGCCCTGCTCAACCAGCCGTGGGTTGGCGCAAGCTGGGAGGGGTTCGTTATTGAACAGGCCATCGGGACTTTAACCGCACACGGTGTTTCATTCGAAGCATATTACTTCCGTACAAGCGATCAGCACGAACTTGACCTCGTTTTGGATTTCGGCCGGGAACTCTGGGCTGTTGAAGTCAAACTGACGTCCGAGCCCGGGATTGCCGACATGGCGAAGCTGAACAAAACAGCGGACATGATTCAGGCCCATAAACGGTTTCTTGTTTCCCAAACCATTCGCCCAACAGGTGACGGTGATCGGATTTCATGCGGGTTGCCTGATTTTCTCGACCATCTCATATGAAAAATATTTTTTATTGACACAAAAATGGCTTTATCCTATGGTGTTTTCATTGTCCGGTAAACTGTTAATTTTATATCAAATTTCAATATATTGAGGAGGTGCTGCGGTATGCGTCGCAAAGTATCAGTTATCGGTGCGGGGAATGTGGGAGCCACATGTGCGTTTCGGATCGCGGAAGGCGGATATGCCGATGTGGTTCTGGTGGATATCGTTGAAGGACTGCCCCAGGGCAAGGGGCTGGACATGCTGGAGTCCTGTCCCATTATCGGTTCAAGCGTCAACATCACAGGGACCAACGGTTATGAAGAGACTGCCGGTTCCGACATTGTGGTCATTACCTCCGGTATTCCGCGGAAACCCGGCATGAGCCGGGATGACCTGGTGGCCACCAACAGCAAGATCGTTGAGCAGGTGACTGAAAATGTGGTCAAACACTCGCCCGACTACATCATTATCGTGGTGTGCAATCCCCTGGATGCCATGACCCAGATGGCGCTTCACGTGAGCAAGTTTCCGAGAACAAGAGTGTTCGGCCAGTCCGGGGTACTGGACAGCGCCCGTTTCCGTACCTTTATTGCCCGGGAACTGAATGTTTCCGTTGAAGACGTGTTTGCCTGCGTGCTGGGCGGACACGGGGATACCATGGTCCCGGTGACCCGGCTCTGTACCGTGGGCGGTGTTCCGATTTCCGATCTTCTCCCCAAAGACAAGATCGATGCCATGGTCGAACGCACGGTCAAGGGCGGCGCCGAGATCGTGGCCCTTTTAAAGACCGGCAGCGCGTTTTACGCGCCGGGCGTGGCGTCCGCCCAGATGGTGGAAGCCATTATCATGGACAAGAAGAAGATTCTGCCGTGCGCCACCCTGCTTGAGGGAGAGTACGGGATCGACAATATCGTGGTCGGTGTGCCGGCCAAGCTGGGCAGCGCCGGTATTGAAGAGGTGATTGAACTGAAACTCACCGATGATGAGTCCGCGGCCCTGAAAAAATCGGCGGATGCGGTAAAAGGCCTGCTCGGGGTGATGGGAATCGGCTGAGTGCGGAGGTTTGCGTGACGAATGCGGAGTTTCGAGTGCGGAGTGTTAGAAAACTGAACATTGAACATCGAACACTGAACATCGAACGTCGAATAATAAAAGTTTGAGATTTGAATATGAAAGAGATAACAGCTGATAAAATAATTGATACAGTTTCCAAGTTGTGCCAGGACGCTAATTTTTATCTGGGCGAGGATGTGATTGCCTCCATCAAGCAGGCAATGGACCGTGAAGACGGCGAGGCCGCCAGAGAGGTGCTGACGCTGATCCTTGAAAACGCGGACATCTCTGCCAGGGAGAATATCCCGCTGTGCCAGGACTGCGGGGCAACGGTGGTGTTCATCGATATGGGACAGGAGGTTCACGTGACTGGCGGTGACCTGTACGCGGCCGTGGCGGAAGGGGTTCGCCAGGGATACGAGGCCGGATATCTGCGTAAATCCATGGTCAATCAGCCGTATTCCGACCGGCTCAATACCAAAGACAATACCCCGCCCATTATCCACACCCGGATCGTTTCCGGAGACAAGATGAAAATCACTGTGGCGCCCAAGGGCGGCGGCAGTGAGAACATGAGCCGGTTTACGGTACTGAAACCGGCTCAGGGCCGTCAGGGGGTGATCGACTTTGTGGTCACTGCAGTGGATGAGGCCGGCAGTAATCCCTGTCCGCCGATCATCGTCGGTGTGGGTATCGGCGGTACGGCCGAGCGGGCCATGGAACTGGCCAAGCGCTCTCTTTTAAGGGAGGTGGGTAAACCCAGTGACGATCCGGAAAACGCCGCGCTCGAGGCCGAGCTTTTTAAACGGATCAATGCTCTGGGCATCGGTCCCCAGGGCTTCGGCGGAAGGACCACGGCGCTCGCGGTTCATGTGGAGACATTTCCCAGCCATATTGCCAGCATGCCGGTGGCGGTCAATATCCAGTGTCACAGCGCCCGGCACAAGGAAGCTGTTCTTTGAGGGTTTTTAAAACCTGAACGTCGAACATTGAACACAATTGAAAAACTGAACATCGAACATTGAACGCTGAACATCCAATGTCGAATAATAAAATAAAAAAGACGAACAGCAAACAATGAAAATACGAATGTTTAACATCGAATCATGAATTAAAATAGAAATCCAGATAAACAACAAAAGCAATTTGAGGACAGCAAGGGTTCCGGCAGGTGTAACGGAGCCCTTTTTTTATAAAGTATAATGTCAAAGTTCAAATTAAAAATATCAGATGAAATCCAAAATCCAAATGGCAAACAGTTGAGCTTTGGAATTGGACATTTATTTGCAGTTTTTTTTTCAGAAGGCGCGACCGATTTATTCAGGACATTGATGCAGTAATTATTAAGGTTCTCTCCGGCCAGCAGTGCTTTGATGGACAGGGCTTTATGGAGTTTCTGACCGGGACGCAGCTGGAATTTGCCTGAATAATGTTTATCCGCGGTGGACGGGAGAAGGGGGGGCGTTTGGTTGATTTCTGAACCGGTATCCATGGGCCGGTACAGGTGTTTGAACCAGCTTTAAATAAATTGACAATATAAAGTACATGTACAATAATATGTACATATTTTTTATTTTGGAGGTGTTAAAATGAGAGCGATTTCTTATACCCTGGCCCGGGGCAACCTGGCGCAAACCATGAAAAAAGTCTGTGAAGACCATGCGCCGGTGATTATTACCCGTAAAAACAATGATGCTGTTGTCATGCTTTCTCTTGAAGATTACGAGGCGCTGAATGAGACCGCTTATCTGATGCAGAGTCCGAAAAATGCCGAACGGCTGCTGCAGTCTATCGAGCAGCTGGAGAAGGGAAAAGGCAGGGAACGGAGCCTGGCCGAATGAAGCTGATTTTTTCCGAAAATGCCTGGGAGGATTACACATACTGGCAAAAAACGGACAAAAAAATCGTAAAACGGATAAATGAGCTGATTAAAGATATTCAAAAGAATAAATATGAGGGAATCGGAAAGCCTGAACCTCTGAGGCATAACCTTTCCGGATACTGGTCCCGCCGAATTACCAGCGAACATCGTCTGATCTATAAAATTGAAAAGAGCGAAATTCTGCTTGCTCAAATGCGATACCATTATTAACTTACGGATCTTGAATTTTGAACCCATCTGTGCTGTTTGAGAAAACCGGTCTAAAATTACTGATTTTTCTTGCAAAAAAGCAGCCATCGTGTTAAAAAAAAATCTTTCCTAATCATACTAGGCACTAATAAACCATTGATTTTTCGGAGGATATGATATGTTTGTATGGGTGTTCCACAGAATCAGCGGACTGATTCTGATATTTCTGATCGGCTTTAAAATGTACAGCGGTTTTGGTGTGGCCGGCGCGTTCGGAGAAGATGTGGTTCCCTACTGGACCCAGCTGCACAGTAACCTGGGGGCGGATCTGGTGGTCATATTCCTCTTTATTTATCACAGCCTCTACGGTCTGCGGACCTGTCTGATCGATCTCGGGGTTAAGAAGGAAAAAGAACTTTTCTGGGGACTTTCCGCTATTGGTCTGCTGTTTTATATTTTTGTCTGCTTCATGTGGCTGTTTGACTAAACGGGAAGCTGTATAACCTGATTCTAATTCCAAGTAGAGGATATAAAGGCTCATGATGAAACATGATGTATTGGTAATCGGTGCAGGACTGTCGGGGCTTCGGGCCGCGGTGGGGGTTTCGCAAAAGTACGATACCGCGGTGCTGACCAAGGTGCATCCGGTCCGATCGCATTCCGTGGCGGCCCAGGGCGGGATGAACGCGGCCCTGGCCAATGTGGAGGGATCCCGGGACGATACCACGGAAAAACATACCTTTGACACCGTAAAAGGCAGTGATTATCTGGCGGATCAGAACGCGGCCCGGGTCATGTGTGAACAGGCGCCGCTTCTGGTCTATGAACTGGAGCACTGGGGCTGTCCCTGGAGCCGGCTGGAAAACGGAAAGATTGCCCAGCGGCCGTTCGGCGGAGCGGGATATCCGCGCTGCTGCTACGCGGCGGATCGCTCCGGGCATATGGTGCTGCATACCTTATATGAGCGTTCTGTTCAGGTGGGAGTCAAGGTTTACGAGGAATGGCTGGCCCTGGCGCTGGCGGTTGATAACGATCGGGTCCACGGGGTGGTGGCCATGGAAATGTCTTCCGGCCGGGTGGCGGTGATCAGCGCCAAGGTGGTTGTGATTGCGACAGGTGGATACGGCCGGATTTTTTCCCGGAGCAGTAACGCCCTGATCTGCACCGGTTCGGGAATTTCACTGGCCTACGAGGCCGGGGTGCCGGTGGAGGACATGGAATTTGTGCAGTTTCATCCCACGACCCTGTACGGGACCAACATCCTGATGAGCGAGGGCGCCCGGGGCGAGGGCGGCTATCTGGTGAACAATCGGGGCGAACGGTTTATGGAAAAGTATGCGCCATCGGCCATGGAGCTCGCGCCCAGGGATATCGTGGCCCGGAGCATTCAAACCGAGATCAATGAAGGCCGCGGGTTCAACGATGAATATGTTCATCTGGACCTGAGGCATCTGGGCCGGGAAAAAATTCTCGAGCGTCTTCCCGGTATCCGGGAAATTGCGCTGGACTTTGCCGGGGTCGAACCCATTGATGAACCCATTCCGATCCAGCCGGGGCAGCACTATTCCATGGGCGGGATTGACACCAATGTCCATGGCGAGACGCGGGTGAAGGGGCTGTATGCGGCCGGGGAGTGCGCCTGTGTTTCCGTTCACGGGGCCAACCGCCTGGGCGGCAATTCGCTTCTCGATACCACGGTATTCGGAAAACTGGCGGGTGAAGCGATTCCCGGCTATCTTGAGGGCGGGGTCAGCGATCCGGATGAAACGGTGCTGAACGCGGAGCTGAAAAAACAGGAAGCGCGGATCGCGGAAATCGTTTCCCGGGATTCGTCCGGGGAGACCGTGGGGACCATTCTCAATGAAATGCGCGAGACCGTATTTCATAAGTGCGGTGTTTTCAGGGAGAAAAAACTGCTGACCGAAGCTTTTGCCACGGTAAAGGACCTCAAGGAAAGGTATAAACGGGTGACGGTTCAGAACAGTGCTTCGCGCCGGTACAACCCCGGTCTGATGAATGTGCTGGAACTGCGCGGTATGCTGGACATGGCGGAGCTGATTGTCGGCGGGGCGATTCCCCGGGAAGAGTGCCGCGGCGCCCACTGGCGGATCGATTTCCCGGGCCGGGACGACAAGAACTGGCTGAAACACACCATTGCTGAATACTCACCGGATGGACCGGTGTTCAGTTACACAGATGTGGAGATAACGGATTATGAGCCCAAAGAACGAAAATATTAATTACACATTCAAGATTTTCCGCTTCAATCCCGATACGGACCCGGCACCCCGTTATGATACCTTTATCAGGGACTTTCCCCGCGGCACAACGGTCCTGGAGGCCCTGCTGGCGATTCAGGAAACGGATGATGACGGCCTGGCATTTCGCTTTTCCTGCAGGAGCGCGGTATGTGGTTCCTGTGGTATGCTGGTCAACGGCGCACCGGTACTGGCCTGCCGGACCCAGCTGGCCAGCCTGATCGGCGACCGGGTGCTGATCGAGCCTTTGCCCAATATGGAGGTGGTCAAGGACCTGGTGGTGGATATGAAGCCGTTCTGGGAGGCCTATCGCAGAATCGAACCGTGGCTTCATGCGGATGAACAAAAAGAACCCCGCAAGGAAAGACATCAGCTGCCGAAACAGGTCAACAAACTGGATCCCTATATCAACTGTATTTTGTGTGCCTGCTGTTTCGGGGCCTGTCCGGTAGTGAACCTGGAGGACGATTACCTGGGGCCGGCCGCCATTGCCAAGCTGTTCCGGTTTATGGAGGATTCCCGGGATCAGCGGGGCGAGCAGTTTCTCAGCAGGGTGGACAGTCCCCGGGGGCTGTGGGCCTGCCACACGATTTTCAGGTGCATCGATGCCTGTCCCAAGGACCTGAGACCCACCGATACTATTGAGGCCCTGCGGCGACGGCTGATTAAATACAGGTTTAAAAAATTTTTCCGGCTGGTGAAGTAAGGAGGCAAGATGAAACTCAAGGAATCATTACTTTCGCGACGATGGTTTTTGACCGGTCTGATCGGCGGTGCGCTGGCCTTTCTGACCGCATACATTGCAAACCCGGTGATGCGCTTTCTGTTCCACAAGAAAAAGCAGCCCCTGCCCAGGGCGGTGAAGATAGCGGTTGCCGATATTAACAAAATGCCGGTCAATTCCGCCGCCTATTTCAGATACGGACATATGCCTGCGGTTCTGCTGAAAACCGCGCAAGGGGAACTGCGGATTTTTTCCGCCAAGTGTACCCATCTGGACTGCAATATCCAGTACCAGCCGAAAAGTCATAAGTTTTACTGTGCCTGCCATGACGGGTACTTTAATGATATGGGGGTGAACATTCAGGGCCCGCCGCCGCGGCCGCTGCCCGAGTTTGATATGAAGGTCGACGGCGAACAGCTGGTGGTGACTTTTGATGAAAAAAAGAGCAGAAATCTCGTATAACGTTAACCTGGTGGAAGAAAAAAATGATTAATGTCGTCGATGAAATCAGTCAGCGTATCGGACTGGGGTCCATTCTGATGCTGGCCCGGAAAAAAATGGTTCCCATGCACCGCCATTCCATATGGTATTACATGGGCGGATTGCTTCTGTTCCTGTTTTTGATTCAGCTGGTAACCGGCCCCCTGCTGCTGTTTTTCTATAAGCCGTCGGCGGAATCCGCCTACCAGAGCGTCAAGGAGATTATGGTCAATGTGCCCTACGGCTGGCTGATCCGTTCGGTGCACCACTGGGCCAGCAATATCATGATTGTCGTGGTTTTTGTCCATTTCTTTTCAACCCTGATCGTCAAGGCTTATCGGAAACCCCGTGAGGTAACCTGGCTGACCGGAATGGTCATGCTGCTTCTGGTCCTTTTTCTGGGGTACAGCGGATATACCCTGCCTTTTGATGAACGGGCCTTTTTTGCGCTGAACGTGGGGACCGAGATTCCCGGCGCCATTCCGGTGGTCGGAGAGTATGCCATGGAGTTTCTGCGCGGCGGGGCAACGGTCGGCGGTCATACCCTGAACCGTTTTTTCGCGCTGCATGTGGGCATTCTTCCCCTGGCCCTGCTGGCGGTGATTGCGGTGCACGTGCTGCTGGTGCAGCTTCACGGCATGAGTGTGCCGGTATCTGTTGAAGCGGAAATGAACAAAAAGAAGAAAACAGTTCCCTATAAGCCCATGTTTCCCCACCTGTTATGGCATGATGTGGTGAATTGCCTGATTCTTTTAGGGATTGTGGTAACCCTGGCGGTGATCTCGCCTTCGGGGCTGGATCCGGATATTGATTTTCTGAAACCGGCGCCGGAGGGGGTAAAACCGGACTGGTTTTTTCTCTGGGTATACCAGATCCTCAAGTGGATTCCCACCTATGTCATGGGTGTCGAGGGGGAGGTCTTCGGTATTGTGGCGCTTTCCGTTGCCGCCGCTTTTATCACGCTGGTGCCGTTTGTGGACCGGAAGTCCCAGCGCAACAAGCCCAGCTTGATGTTTACCGTTATCGGTGTCGTCAGCCTGATTGTGTTTGTTGTCTGTACGGCAATCGGGTACTATTTTTAATTTATCCAGGAGACGATTATGAGCCGTTTGAACATATCCGGTTTGTCAAAAATAATGTTGGTAACTTTATTGTGCTGTCTGGTCTCTGTAATAGCACTGGGTGTCACGTCCGTTTACGGCAGTGAAACCGAGACCGCGACCCTGGATGCCGTGGAAATAAAGGATGATTCGGCGGAAAGTTCCGCCGAAATTACCCTTGAAGATGTGCAGAAATCAAGAGAAATCGATAAAAACCGGGTTTACGGGCTGATCGGGCTGTGGGCGGTGATTGCGCTGTGTGTGTATCTGATCAACATGCAGCGAAAAGAGGATGAAAGGCTGTATCTTGAAGGATATTACGATAAAGAGGAACACTGACCTTGCAAAAGTATTTTTTACAAATCATTTACTTTTCAACCCGGAATATTTATAATACCCTGCTATATATATAAGCAGGGTAATTTATTGTTACAGGACCATGAAACTGGGAGGTGTCAAAATGAAGCATTTAAAAATATCGGTGATCTGTTTACTGGTGGTTTCCGTTGCTGCGGTTGCGGTTCTGTCCGGCTGTACCGCGGGCAAGGCTATTGACAAGCGCAAGATGAATGTCACGGCAAAGATGTCGGATACTATTTTTCTGGATCCTGAAATGCTGGAAAAAAACAACCGGGTATATGTCCGCGTGACCAATACGTCCAACTTTCAGGAGATCGATTTTGCCGAACTGTTGCGGGTGAAGATTGCCGGCAAAGGCTATACCATTACCAATAAGCCTTCCGAAGCCGGATACATGATCCAGGCCAACCTGCTTTACATGGATGCAGAAAGAGACACCATGACCCAGGAGGGAATGCTGCTGGGCGGTTTTGGCGGGGGGCTGGCCGGCAGTACTATCGGACACGGGCGCGGTTCCATCGCTGCCGGTGCTGCCGGAGCGCTTGCGGGGGCTGCGGTCGGCGGACTTCTGGGGTCCATGGCCGGTGTCGACACGTATCTGGGTACCGTGGACATTCAGCTGAAAGAACGGGTGGACGGCGGTGTCACCGGTACGATGAAAACCCATGCAAAACAGGGCTCGGCAACCACCCTTTCAACCACTCGGGATGTTAAATCCTCTTTCCAGGAATACCGGACCCGCATCGTGGTGAAGGCCGAGCAAACCAATATTAACCGGCAGGAAGCCTGCCAGGCCATCATGAACCGGCTGGCGGCGCAGGTTGCGGGAATGTTTTAACCGCAGGGGATGAAGGGGCAAGGGCCCGGGGCGTTCAGTGAAAGCCTGAGAAATTCGCCTCATGATTTTTAAAGCTTAAACCGTTCAAACCGAATGTTGTAGCCTCTGTGTCGATGGATGCAGGGGCTTTTTTTTCAGGAGATGCGGTTTGATGAACCGGGAAGGGGTTTTACGCTTTTCCATGTCGCGACAAAATCAAATTGTCAGTTAATGGCAAAAACAAAATGTCAGTAAAGATTAAGCAGCTAAAAGGATATGATCATTCTTGAAGCCGCACCTTT
>Ga0272441_10001057_pt1 | contig 59027 bp, 32 predicted proteins | sample SSMProp6N_FD_193582 | JGI IMG/M metagenome (GOLD analysis project Ga0272441, IMG submission 193582) | Marine sediment archaeal communities from Little Sippewissett salt marsh, Falmouth, MA, United States - SSM-Prop-6N | ecosystem: Environmental > Aquatic > Marine > Wetlands > Sediment ...
CCTCGGTCTCGAGCTACGTGGCTGCTTGCGAGCGCGTCTTGTCGGACGCCGGTCTCAAGACGTATCTGCATGCCTACGGGACTAATGTTGAAGGCGAGTGGGATGCGGTTTTTGCGGCCATCAAGCGCTGTCACGAAGTCGTGCACGAGATGGGCGCGCCGCGCGTCTCGACGACAATCCGGCTCGGGACGCGTACCGATCGCAACCAGACGCTGCAGGACAAGGTCGACAGCGTGGAGACCGAGCTCGGACAGTAGACCGGCCCATGCGGCGAAGTGGCGTCGTGGGCATGACTTGCGACGCCGCTGAACTACGAATACCTTTGGAACCTGAGGCGAACCTCGCGACGAAGCCCCGCGGTCGGGCCTGTCGAAGGCGTTTCTATCGAGCATGAGCCGATGGCGATCATCGTCCCCCGCGACATCCTGGAGAAACCACCGGCGACGCTCACGGCCGCGTTGCTGGAGTCTGATACGGCGTTGTTCCTGCGTATGGATCCGTGGGACTTGGGTACCCTGCCGCGCAGGTGCTCAGCGGACCTGAGGTTGGGCGTCTGGGACATCGATGACGTGCTGCTGTTCGCGCTGGCGCTGCGTCTGGCGCACAACGACACGACGACGTTCGATTGCATGATCGACATCGGTCAGCCGAGCGGCATGCGTGTCATCGACGGTTTCAGCAACCAGGATCATCTGGACGTGCACGTGATCACCGACACGCTGGCCAGGAGCTTGCGTCTGGTGAATGCGGACCGCACCACGGCCAGCCGAATCGCGCAGCGGGTGCGATCGCATGCCGCGTGGACGGTGGAGGACTTCCGGCGAGCCGCGACGCGCCTCAACCGGCTTTATCCAACTCCACACTCGCTGTGGTGGAGTTGCGAACGATCGACGGAGACGTAGTGCTGTGGGTGAGGTTGGTGTTTTCTGTTGCTAGGGTGGATCCTGGAGGTTTCCGTGGCAAAACGTGTGAGATGGGGGCTCGTGCCGGGTATTTGTGTTGGGCTGTGCGCGCTGATCGTGTCGGGCTGCGCCCCGTGCGGGTTTCACTTTGACGTGGTCGCGGATATGCGCGGGTACACGCCGCCCGAGCATCCGGGGGAACAGTATTTCGCCGGGGTCTGCCGAGCGATTCAGGCAGCAGGGCCCGGCGACTTCATCGTGGTGCCGGGAGATCTTGATCCGCCGGAGCGTGTTCGGGCCACACTTGATGCGGAATTGGGGACGGACTACGTGTGGTACCCGGTCGTGGGAAACCACGAACTGGAGAGGCCGGAGGACATGGTTTACCTGCGAGCGATCAACGCCGACGGCGCGACGCTTCCGGGAATCGTTCACCAGGGGCCGCCAGGGACCATCGAGACATGCTACTCGTTCGACCATGAGAGCGCCCACTTTGTCGTGCTCAACCAGTACTACGACGGGCAGACCGACGCGGCGCTCGACGGCGACGTATGCGATGCGTTGCTGGCGTGGCTGGCAGAGGATCTGGCCGCCAACACGAAGCCGATCGTGTTCGTCCTCGGGCACGAGCCGACCGTGGCGGTTGGAGACCTGAGCAACGGCCGGGTCCGCCATCGAGGCGACTCGCTCGACAAGTACCCGGAACACAACCACGCCTTCTGGTCGCTGCTGCGCCAGCACAACGTCGTGGCGTACATCTGCGGGCACACGCACAATACATCGGTGGCGAAGGTCAACGGCGTGTGGCAGATTGACGCCGGCCATGCGCGGGGACTTGGTGATAAGGGCACACCGAGCACGTTCGTGAAGGTGTTCGTCGAGCCTGACGGCGTCCGCTGTCGCGTTTACCGCGGGGACAAGGACGCGCGCACGTATCGGCCGGTGTTTGAGGAGACATTGCGGTAGGCATGTGACCTGATCTTCGCGTGATGGCACTCAGCCGCGCGGCGGTGATCACTCGAAATCGGCGATCGCTCGCAGAAGTGCCTTCGTGATGCCCGGCTCGCTCTGGCTGTGGCCCGCTTCCTCGACGATCACGAGCTTTGACTTCGGCAGCAGGCGGTGCAGGCGATAGGCTGTCGCCGGCGGGCAAAGCACATCGTACCGGCCGTTCACCATGGTGATCGGGATGTCCTTCAGGCGGGCAGCGTCATGACAGAGCTGGTCTTCCTGGAGGAAGCAACGGTTGGCCATGTAATGGTTCTCGAGCAGGGCGAACGCGTACGGGTTCCAATCGTCGTCCACGCCCAGGAGCTGCTTGTCGGGCCAATGCAGCCGTGACATCTTCAGCTCGTAGCGCGTCCAGGCCACGGCGAAGCGGCGTCGCACGGCGGGATCGTCCGATTGCAGGAGGGCCAGGATCTGTTTCGGCTCCAGCTTCTTCCCCGCCGAGGCGAGCGCGGCTTCGAACGTAGCGACGGTGTCCGGGAAAAGCTTGCGCACCCCCCCGCCGTAAAAATGCTCGATCTCCGCGTCGGTCGCTGTAAACACGCCGCGCAAGACCATGCCGGCGACGTGTTCGGGGTGTTTCTCGGCGTAGGCGAGTGCGAGCGTGGACCCCCAGGACCCGCCCAGGATGCGGATTCGGTCGAGCTTGAGGTGTCGCCGCAGTCGCTCGATGTCGGACACGAGGTTCTGGGTGTTGTTCTCACGCAGCTCCGCAAACGGGCGGCTGCGGCCGGCACCGCGCTGGTCGTGGAGGACGATGAGGAACCGCTGCGGGTCGTACAGGCGGCGCATGTTTGGATGACAGCCGCCGCCGGGTCCACCATGCAGGACGAAGACGGGCTTGCCGCGTGGATTGCCGCAGAGCTCGTAGTAGACCTCGTGCACGTCGCTGACTCGCAGATAGCCGGTCTGAAAGGGCTCGACGGGAGGGAAGAGCTCGTCCGGCTGGCGTTCCTGAGCCGTGGCCGACGGGATGAGCATCGCAACGGCGAGGACACACGGGATGGAATACCTGCGGCTGTTCATGGACATACCTCTCGGGCTGAGGAAGATCGCGGACGTGCATGCCGGCACGATCACACGCTACGTTGTCGGCTTGTACGCCTCCACGACACCCGTCATGCCGCGCGGCGCGTCCGGCTGGACGAGCCGCACGCGCGTGAACCCGGCGGCGGTAAGGGCGGCCTCGCAATCCGCGAACGTGTAGACGTTGCCACCTTCCGTCCGCACGAGCATGTTGACGGCGAAAACGGCGCCGCGCCGTGGCTGCGTCCGATCCGGGCTCATGACGTGGTCGCGGATAACGATGCGCCCGCCGGGAACGAGCGCGCGATGCACTTTTTTGAACAGCTCGACGTTCTGCGTGGGGCTGTTCTGGTGGATAATGGCAGAAAGGAGGGCGAGGTCGTGGTCGCCGGGCAACTCCTCGCGATAGAAGTCGCCGGCGACGAGATCCACGCGTGAGAGAAGACCCGCCGCCTGTAATCGCTCGCGCGCCATGTCCACGACGTCGGGCAGGTCGAAGAGCGTGACGCGCATCTGGGGTGAGGCCTGCAGAAATGCGATCGTGTAGGTTCCGGATGCCCCGCCGATATCGAGCAGTCTCCGGGCGGAACCGGGCTCGATCGCAGCCACGATGGCCGGGGCCCGGGGCCCCGCGACGACCTGCATAGCTCCGATGAAAGCGCGCTGGTTTGCTTCGCTGCGCGGTCCATGTGCACGAGCGGTAGCCGCGGCGTCGCCACGCACCATCCCCGTAAGCTCCGACCAGCTTCCCCACAAGCCGGCGGAATGCAGCACCATGGGCAACACGGAGCGAGGTGCGTCCGCCGCCAGGAGCGCCGCCACGTCCGGCTCGCAGCGATAGTGGCCGTCGCGCTTGGTGATGAGCTGCATGCCGGCCAGGGCGTCGAGCAGGATCGTCATCGGTCGCTCATCGGCGTCGAGGCAGTTGGTGACTTCGCGCGCGGTCAACGGCGCGTGCGACAAGAGTGAGAAGAGGTCCAACTCGGCCGCGGTGAGGAGAACGCGGCATTCCATGAAGTTCCGCGCCAACTCCAGGATCGACTCGGGTGTTTTGTCCATGTGGCACCGTGTTACGGGCGTGCTTTTCCCCACCGTTTCACGGACAGCGTATCACCGACGGCGGTGGCGGCGTTTCTTCCTCTCCTGGGCGCGAGGACGGTACTTGGTGGAGCCTTTCTTGGCCCGCGGCATGGCGCCGTCGATCATGCCGACACGCGCCATCTGCTGGGTCATCTTGAGCCGGCCACCAATCCCCATGCCGGCCATCTGCTTCATCATGCCGCGCATCTGAACGAACTGCTTGACGAGCCCGCTGACGTCCGTGGGCGCGACGCCGGCGCCGCGCGCGATTCGTCGGCGGCGAGAGGCCTCGATGAGGTCGGGGTTTTTGCGCTCCTTGAGTGTCATCGAGTGAATGATCCCCTTGAATCGGTTCAGGTCCTCCTCGGGGAGGTCCATGTCTTTCATGGCACTGCCGACGCCGGGGATCATCTTCAGGATGGACTTCATGGAGCCCATCTTGCGGAGCTTGTCGAGTTGCACGAGGAAGTCATCCAGGCCGAAGACGCCTTTGGCCATTTTCTCCTGCTGCGCCTCGGCCTCCTTGGCATCGAACTGCTGCTGGGCCTTCTCGACGAGGCTGACCACATCGCCCATGCCCAGGATGCGGCCGGCAATCCGGTCAGGATGGAACTCCTCCAGCGCATCGAGCTTCTCGCCGATGCCGATGAACTTGATCGGCTTACCGGTGACGGCCTTCACGGAGAGAGCGGCACCACCGCGCGTATCCGAATCGAACTTCGTCAGAATCGCGCCGTCGAGCTCCAAACGCTCGTCGAAGGCCTTGGCCGTGTTGACGGCGTCCTGCCCGGTCATGGCGTCGAGCACGAGGTAGATCTGGTGCGGGGAGGTCGCATTGGCGATCTGCGAGACCTCGCGCATCATCTCCTCGTCGATGGCCAGCCGACCGGCCGTGTCAAGGATCACGACGTCGCGATCGAGCTTGCGTGCCCGGCGGACCGCGTTGCGACAGACCTTGACGGCGTTCTGATGATCCCGTTCGGTGTAGACGGGGATGTCAATCTGCCGGCCGAGGACCTCCAACTGGTCGATAGCGGCCGGTCGCTTGAGGTCGGCAGCAACCATCAGCGGCTTCTTGCCCCGCTCCATGCAGTAGCGTGAAAGCTTGGCGCAGGTGGTCGTCTTGCCAGAGCCCTGGAGACCGGCCATGAGGATGATGGTTGGCGGCGCGGATACGAAGGGGATGCGTGTCTCGATCGGCCCCATCAAGGCGACGAGCTCGTCATGGACGACCTTGACCAGAACCTGCTCGGGCCGGAGGGTCGAGATCACCTCCACACCGAGCGATTTCTCAAGGCAGGTATCGCAGAAATCGCGAGCCACGTGGATATGGACGTCGGCCTCGAGCAACGCCGTGCGCACCTGCTGCATCGCCTCGCGCACGTTGTCTTCACTGATCCGGCCGCATCCCCGCAGGTTGTGGAAGACGCTCGTCAGTCGTTCACTTAGCGCATCAAACATGGAGGTTAGTCTAGCCTGCGAACGGCCGGGGATAAAGCCGCCGCGGCCAGACGGCGTGAGGGTGACCGCAGACGGGCGGAAGGTCGGGCACGCGGACATGGGCAGGCGGGCCGTGCGCGGCTAGCGCTCCCCCATTTCGAGCAGGACCATGGTGACGTCATCGGCGGGGTGCAGGGAACCCTCCTGGCACTCCAGGTAGTCGCCAAGGGCACCGATCATCCCGTTCGCCGACAACGGAGCCCATTGCTGGATCTGCGGCGTGAAGGCGGGCTCCTCGTTGTTCTCCTTGCCGGGGACGATGACGAGGTCCTCGATCCCATCGGTGTAGAAGACGATCTTGTCGCCCGGTTCGAGGGTGAACGAGGTTTCCTCGAATTCCGCCGGGACGTCTACGAGCCCGAGCAGGCTGCCGCTCGACCGGATTTCGCTGATTTGCCCTCCGCGCCGGATGTGCAGCGGGTACGGATGGCCGGCGCGCGCGACGCGGAACTCACCCCGTCGTGTATCGATGACGGCGTAAACGGCCGTGACGAACTGCGAGTTGGGCAGTTTCTGACGCGCGAGGCACGCGTGCAGGTGACGGAGTGCGTCGGCGGGCTGCACGATGCTGTAGGAGTGGCCGTTGACTCGCTTGGCCTCCAGCGCCTGGCGGAGAAACATCGTGAGGAGTCCGGCGGCCACACCGTGCCCCATGGCGTCGGCGACATACATGCCGATGTGGTGCTCGTCGATGCGGAAGACGTCGTAGGTGTCGCCGCTAACCCATGTCGCCGGGCGGTAGTACACCTCGAACTGGTACGGTCCGACGCCGGGCAGTTTTCGCGGGAGGAAGTCACGTTGCAGGCGTCCGGCCAGCCGCATTTCCTGGTCGATCTCGCTGAAGTAGCGGTTGAGCTGCTCGCCGAGGCGATGCAGGTGGTGCAGCTCGCGTTCGAGTCCCTTCACGATCGGTGCATAGCGCGCCAGCGTACCGACCTTGGCGACGACCTCATCCAGGCCGACGTCGGAGTCGACCCATTCGACGAGTGCCCCGCCATTCGGGACCTGCGAGTCACCGGCACCACAGACGAGTGTGGCCACGTTCTTGGATGCCAGTTGTGACACGAGGCCGGTGAGGGCCCCGTTGGAATCCGGGGATTTCTGCGGGTCGAGGAGCACAACCGCGAGATCGCTGTCGCCCGGGTCAACGCCGGTGCCGGTCGCGTCCGCCAAGGCCATCCGTGTCGATGCGAAGCCCTGGCCGCGGAGACGGCGGTCCAACTCCCCTGCCCGATGCGGCGCCGCGTCAAAGACCAGCACGTGGGGCATGGCATTCATAGGCTACGACAATCTTTCCTTGCAAGACTCGCGACGGCCCAACGCAAGGTCCGCTTCACTGACGAGTCCGGGTGCAGTGGTTCTCCTCCTCAGCATTCGTCCGGAACCGGCCACGGCTTGATCGTGAAAACGGTATCCGGCGTGGATTCGGTCGCGCAGGCACGCGGGCGTTATCGGCCATGGAGCGGGTCTATTGTGAACGAAGCAGACGAAGCCATCGTTCAAAGCGCGAGATCGCGCAATGAATGAAAATGATTCACCGCAATAGGGTAAACGGGTCCGAGAAACGCTTGACGACAAACGCAGGAAACGGTTAGTAAATCGCTTGGCGAGCGGGGAAATCCCCCGGATCCGAGTAGGGCCGTAGCCAATATCGTACTCGGCCACGAGACGCGAACAGGATGTTCAGGTCGCCGCGCGGAGCGACGTTGAACCGGGAAGATACGAGATGAGCATCTATTTGGGCATCGACGTGGGGGCGGTCAGTGTGAACGCTGCGCTTGTCGTCCCCAGGAACAAGAGCCTGTCTGCCATCAGCCAGACCGACACGGAGGAATGGCTGCGTCCGTTGAAGACGCCAGACAAGGCCGATGTCGCGGTGTGGGTCACCGATTATCGGCGGACGCACGGCCGGCCACTCGAAGCGACGGGCGAGGTGCTGGCCGAGCTATTGGCGCGCGTCGGGACCGAGGAAGTGGCGGGCCTCGTGCTTACGGGATCGGGGAGTCGGCTCGCGGCCGAAGTCCTCGAAGCGCGCACGTGCAACGAGTTTCAGGCCTGCGCGCGAGCGATGGACCTTCTGCACCCGGAGGTCCGGACGGTTTTCGAGATGGGCGGAGAGACGAGCCGCTATCTGCAGTTGGGGCCGGACCCGGCCAGCGGCACGCTCGGGATTCTCGACTACAGCATGAATGGCGACTGTGCCGCGGGGACGGGGGCGTTTCTGGACCAGCAGGCGTCGCGGCTGAAGTACGCCATCGAGGACATCGGCACGATCGTCGACGAGGCATCGCGGGCGGCGCAGATCGCGGGGCGCTGCAGCGTCTTCGCCAAGAGCGACATGATTCACGCACAGCAGAAGGGGTTCGCGCCGGCCGAGGTGTTGCGCGGGCTGTGCAACGCGGTCGCGATCAACTTCAAGTCGGCCGTGGTGAAGGGTCGCACGCCCGAGCCGCCGGCAGCCCTGCTGGGTGGTGTGTCGGCGAACACGGCGGTTGTCCACGCGTTGCGAGAGGTATTCGAGCTGTCCGAAGAGCAGTTGTTCGTGCCTCCCGGAGCGGACTCTCTCCCGGCTGTAGGTGCAGCGCTGGCGGCCGCGGAGGCTTACGAGGAGCGGCCGTGCGACGTGCGGGCACAGCAGGCGAGGCTGCAGGCCGCGACACAGCGGGACGGGAAGGACTTCCCGCGGATGCAGCCGTTGAGCCTGAAGCGGGTCACGCAACTCGGGAACCAGGTCCGACCGTACCAGTTTCCAGAACAGACGCCGGTGGATGCGTTCCTGGGCCTCGACATCGGCTCGGTGGGCACGAAGCTGGTGCTGATCGACGACCACGGCGACGTCATCCACTCGATATTCACGCGGACGGACGGACGCCCCATCGAGGTGGTTTCACGGTGTCTGCGGGAGATGGAAGAAGCCGTCGGTTGGGGTGTGCGTGTCCGTGCGGTCGGCTCCACGGGCAGTGGGCGCGAGCTCATCGGGGAACTGGTGGGCGCCGACAGCATCAACGACGAGATCACGGCCCACAAGACGGGCGCCACGTTCACCGGTGACCGACTGCTGGGCAAGCGACCGGATACGATCTTCGAAATCGGCGGTCAGGACAGCAAGTACATCAGCCTGCAGCCGGAGGGCAGCACGTCGTCGGAGTCGATCGTGGTCGATTTCACGATGAACGAAGCGTGTGCGGCGGGCACGGGCAGTTTTCTGGAGGAGCGGGCGGAGGAGCTGGGCGTCTCGATCAAGGGGGAGTTCGCGGAGATCGCCCTCAGCTCGCGGGCACCGATCAAGCTGGGCGAGCGCTGCACGGTGTTCATGGAACGGGACGTGAACTCGTACATGCAGCGCGGCGCGAATCGCGCCGACGTCATCGCCGGCCTCGCATACTCGATCGCGTACAACTACATCAACCGTGTCGTGCGGGGGCGTCACATCGGCGATTGCATCTTCTACCAGGGTGGCACGGCATACAACAGCGCCGTCGCGGCGGCGTTCAGCATCATCTGTGACAAGGAGATCATCGTTCCGCCGCACAACGCCGTCCTGGGCGCCATCGGTGCGGCGTTACTGGCGAAGGAGAAGGTGGCTTCGACCGGGGGAAGCACGCGTTTCCGCGGCTACGACCTGACGCGGGTGAACTACACGCTCCGCGAGTTCACGTGCCAGGGCTGCGGGAATCACTGCTCGATCCAGGAGTTCAATGTCGAGGGTGAGAAGACATTCTGGGGCGACAAGTGCTCCGACCGATATCGCAAGCGGACGAAGACCAACCGCAAGCCGAGCATCCCAGATCTCGTGGCGCTGCGGCATGAGTTGCTCCTGGCGGACAACCAGCCGGAGGCCCAGCACCCGAAAGCCCGGATCGGCATTCCGATGGCGATGTACACGTGGGATCTGCTGCCGCTGTGGCGGCGCTTCTTCCAGGACTGTGGCTTCGCGGTTGTCGTGTCGTCGGAGACCAATCGGCGTACGGTACGGCTGGGGAATGACTCGGTCGTCGCGGAGCCGTGTTTCCCGATCATCGCGGCGCACGGGCATGCGGCGGAGCTGACGCAACAGGGCGTGGATTATCTGTGGCTGCCCAACCTGATCACAACGGAGGATCGCTTGCCCGGCATGGACAGCTACGTGTGCCCCTGGGGGCAGACGCTGCCGTTCGTGGTTCGCCAGGCGCCGGCTTTCCGCTCGTGGCGTGGGCGCATTCTGTGTCCGACGATCTGGATGCAGTACGGGCCGGATTTCGTGGAGAAAACGCTGGTGCGCGTCGCCGCGGACCTCGGGGTGCCGGCGCGCGTCGCGAAGCGAGCGTTTCAGGCGGCGTATGCCGCCCAGCAGCAGTTCCGCAGCGCGTACCTGGAAGCCGGCGCGGGCGCGTTGGCGGCGCTCGAGCGCGCCGGCGAAAGCGGCATGGTTCTCGTCGGCCGCCCCTACAACATCCACGACGCCGGCATGAGCCTCTCGATCGCGCGCAAGCTGCGCGATCATTACGGCGTGAATGTCATCCCGATTGACGCATTGCACCTGAGCGACGTCGATATCAGCGACATCTGCGACAACATGTACTGGTCTTACGGGCAAAAGATTCTGGCCGCCGCCAAGCTGGTCGGTCAACATCCCAATCTTCACATCATCTACGTGACGAACTTCAAGTGCGGGCCGGACTCGTTCGTGAAGGGCTACATTCGGCCGGCGTCGGGCAAGCCGTTCCTCACGCTCCAGTTCGACGGTCATTCGAACGACGCAGGCATGATGACGCGATGTGAAGCGTATCTGGATAGCAAGGGAATTCTGCGATGGTGGCGAACGTGTCGGAGCAAACCAGCGGATCAAGTCTTGCCGGCCGAACCCTCTACGTCCCGCAAATGGCGTACGCCGGTGCCCGGTTAACCGCAGCCTGCTTCCGGGCAATCGGGATTGATGCCACGGTTGCGCCCGATTCCAACGAAGACACGCTCGAGTTGGGCGGGCTCTTCAGCAGTGGCGAGGAGTGCCTGCCGCACAAGGTCACGCTCGGTGATTTTCTGAGAGTGTGCCGCGAGCCCGGGTTCGATCCGAAGAAGACGGCGTTCTTCATGCCGCGCGCGCAGGGGCCCTGCCGGTTTGGCCAGTATGCTCCGTACCTCAAGCAGGTGTTGACCGAGCAGGGCTACGGGGACGTCCTCGTGGTCTCACCGTCCAGCGCCGATGGTTACGACGGCATCGGGGATCATGCCGGCGAGCTGATACGCACGGTCTGGATGGGGATCGTGGCCGGGGACGTAGTCACGCGGTTCCTCCACAAGACGCGGCCGTACGAAACTCACGAAGGTGACAGCGAGGGGGCCTTCCACGAGACGATTGCCGCGTTCTCGCGCGTGCTCGAGGAACCCGGCGTTCCAATCAAGCAGCGGCTGACCCGGCTGGCGAGCGAGGTCACGCGCATGCGCGATCGCTTTCGCGCGATTCCGGCCCGCTATGTGAAGGGCCGGCCGCTGATCGGCATTGTCGGCGAGATCTTCTGCCGGCAGAACACCTACAGCAACGAGGACACGATTCGGCAGATCGAGAAGCTGGGCGGGGAATGCTGGCTGTCCGACATCGCCGAGTGGATCTGGTACACGAACTGGTCGCGCGAGGCCGACCAGCTTCGCCGGCACAACCGGCTGCACCCGAAACTGCTGGCCTACAAGATCAAGTCGCACGTCCAGCGGCAGTACGAGCACACGCTCCTGGCGCCGGTGCACGATGATCTGAAGGGCTACGAGGAGCCGGACGACATCCGCGTTGTGCTGGACGCCTCGGAGCCGTATCTGCCCGCCACCGGGGCGCTGGGCGAAATGACTCTGAGCGTGGGGAAGGCCATCTACCTGTACCGCAAGGGAGCCGATGGCATCATCGACATCAGCCCGTTCACGTGCATGAACGGGATCGCCAGCGAGGCGGTGTACCCCGCGATCAGCGACGAGCACGATAATCTGCCGATCCGATCGCTGTATTTCGACAAGGTCGGCGTTCAGGTCGAACGCGATCTCGAAATCTTCCTCGACCTGGCGCGGGCGTACCAGCGTCGAAAACGACAGCCACGGATATACCCGGATATCTTCGAGTGAGTAGAATACCGCCGGCGCGGCACACATCTGGCACGCCGAACAACGCGGCTGTGCTGAGGCGCACACCGCAGCCGTGCCATTGGTGGTTCGAGCGGAGCATCGCATGAGGCGCGAGGAAACGGATGGGCTACACCAAACGGGCGACCCGCCCCGCCCGGCGGTGGACAGCGAACCCCCGCCCCAGGACGGCACGCTCCGCCCGCACGTTCCCGAGCCGGCCCCAGCCGGCGTACGTCCGGCACAGCAGCGATCCGGTGTCCTGCACCGCCCCATCGACACGATCTCACGTTCGCCGGTTCAGGCCGAGCATGCGCTGACCGAACTCGAGCAGTACAAGGCCTCGTTGCGGAGGTATGCCCCGGTCCAACGCGGGCGCGAGGGGTTGCCGTGGCCGGGACAATGGCGGTGTGACCGGTGCGGGGAGGTCGTGCCGGGTCGGCTGGCGTATGACGAGCGTGACGACGCGGTGTATCTCGAGTGTGAGTGCCCGGCGTGCGGCGTCTCGCGCGAGCGTCATCATGATGTGCTGTTTGTCCGCCATCCGCGCCAATCGGCACACCCCCGGCAGCCGACGACGACGCACACGGGGGCGTCGATCCACCCCATTCTCACCGGCCTGCCGAGAACGGTGGAGACGCTGTGCCCGGAGTGTGGGTGCCTGATCCTCGGTCGCTATTTCGTCATGGATCGCGCGGTCTGGATGGAGAAGACCTGCCCCGAACACGGCTATTTCAGGGACAAGATCAACAGCGACGTCGATTTGTATCTGCGAGCGTCGCGGGCGGGTTTCGAGGATGAGCGCGGCGTATACCGCCCGCAGGTGCGTGGGGCGCGCGCCTGTCCGACCGACTGCGGCCTTTGCGAGCAGCACCACAGTGCCTCGTGCCTGGCCCAGATCGACCTGACCAATCGGTGCAATCTGCGCTGTCCCGTGTGCTTCGCGAGCGCGAACCAGACGGGGTACGTCGCCGAGCCCGATTACGACATGGTGGTCGAGTACCTGCGTTCACTGCGCGGGCAACACCCCTACCCCGCGACGGCGATCCAGTTCACCGGGGGCGAGCCGACGCTGCACCCCGATTTCTTCCGCATCATCAAGACCGCCCACGAGATGGGCTTCTCGCACATCCAGATCGCGACGAACGGGCTGAAGATCGCCGAGCTGGAATTCGCCGAGCGAGCCGCTGCCGCCGGTTTGCACACGCTGTACCTGCAATTCGACGGGCTGCACGACGATCAGTATCGCCAGCTTCGCGGTCGCCCGCTGCTGGAGACAAAGCTGCGCGTGATCGAGAACTGCCGCAGGACGGGGATGAAGGTCTGCCTGGTCCCGACGATTGTGAAGACCATCAATGATGACCAGGTCGGCGAGATCTTCGATTTCGCGCTCAAGAACATCGATGTGGTCAGCGCGATCTCGTATCAACCGGTATCGTTCACGGGGCGGATTGACCCGGCCAAGCTCGCGCAGCAGCGCTACACGCTGGGCGATCTCGCGCACGACCTGGCTCGCGCGAGCGGTGCCGACCTCAAGCGCGACTTCTTCCCGCTGAACTTCATCGCGCCCCTGGGCCGGATCATGCAAACGCTGGATGGCAAGCCGAAGATTCGGCCGAGCTGCCACAGTGACTGCGCGTTCGGGACGTACTTCTTCGTCACGCCGGAAGGACGGGCCCTCCCGATGCCCCGGCTGTTCAACATTGTCAAGCTGTTTGACGGCCTCAACGAGCTGGCCGCGCGCATCGGCCGGCAGCGTCCGAACGGCAAGGCGAACTGGAAGGACAAGCTCGACATCGCGCTCACGTTCCTGCGGAGCTATCGCTGGAGCGAGCGGGAGTTCAGCGTCACCCCGTTCAAGTTCATCAAGGCTCTGCGAGGGCTGACCAACAAGCACGTCGGGCGCGGCCAGGCCGGCCAGAAGACCTATCGCACGCTCATGGCAGCCGGGATGCACTTCATGGACCGGTACAACTACGACGTTGAGCGGATCAAGCGCTGCGTCATTCTGTACAGCACGCCCGACGGTGTGTATCCGTTCTGCACGATCAACGGCGGCCCCACCTACCGCCCCTACCTCGAGAAGATGATCGCGCGATCGACCGCGAAGCCATCCGCCAGCGCTTCGCTGTTCCGGCCCGAGTGATCGTTGTGGCGGGCAGACCGGGTCGCGGCAGCGCTGCTTGCTGCGTGGGGACGATGCTGCCGCTCGACGGCCGGTCGGGTTGCGGTTTTCAATCAGTCTTTCGCGGGCCAAAGCAGTAGACGACGCCGTCCTCCGTGCCGATGACGAGGTGGCCCTCGCCGACTGCGGGCGACGCCGAGATCGGTCCGCCGGCCTCGAAACGCCAGCGCTGGCGGCCGGTCTTTCGATCCACCGCGTAGAGGTTCCCGTCCTCGGAGCCGACGAAGACGCGATCGCCGACGACAACGGGGGATGAATCCACCCGCCCCCGCGTAACGAATTGCCAGCGTTGGCGGCCGGTTTGGCGGTCGAGCGCCCGCAGGCGCTTGTCCCGTCCGCCGATGATGACGAGATCGTCGGTCACGGCGGCCGAAGCCATGTAGGGGAAAGCACGATCGGGGTCTTCAAAACGCCACAGGACGCGTCCAGCCCGCCAATCGACGCCTATGATCTGGGAATCGTAGAGGCCGAGGTATGCTTGGCCGCCGCAGGTCGCGACGGCCGACGCGCTGACCGAACCGAGTGGCACCTTGCGGACGACCGATCCATCGGAAAGCCGGACCACGTGCAGGTGGCCATCACAGGCAGACGCCAGGACGTGTCCGTGGCTGATGCCCGGCGTTCCGTGGATGCGTTCACCGGCATCGACCTTCCAGAGGAGCTTGCCGTCGGCCACGTTGAGGCAGTAGAGGTTCGAGTCATAGGATCCGAAAACGAGGCGATCGTTGCACAGATTCACGGATGACACGATTCGATCTTCGCATTGGAAGGTCCAGCGGAGCTTGCCGGTCTGCACCGCACAGGCGCGCAGGAGACCCGCCTCGTCGCCAAAGATGACCAGGTTTTTGACGACCGTTGGTGAGGATCGAATCGGCTCGAGACCCTTGTGTTTCCAAAGGCGTTGGCCATCGCGCAGCCCGATCGCGGAAAGGGTACCGTCGTCGGCCCCGATGAAGACCGTGCCGTCCACAATGGCAGCCGTGGACGACGTGGCCTCGCCCAGTTCGGACCGCCAGCGGAGAGACAGTCGCTCGGGCAGCTCGCAACCGGCGACGCCGGTGAGATGCGGGTCGCCGCGGAACATGGGCCAGTGCGGGCCCGTGGCGGTGGCTGGGGCCGTTGTGGCCTGGGTCGTGGTGGCGCGCTGGAGAGCGAAGCTGGAGCCGGCCAGCAGGAGCGCGCTCAGCAGCGGTGTGGAAACTTGTCGCCACGTCACCATGGGCTACGTCCTTCTTTCCAGAGTATGTTACACTCCGAATCTGTAGTTTGCGGGAGGAGTGCGGTGTTGCAAAGGCGTGCATTCACGTTAATCGAGTTGCTGGTCGTCGTGGCGATCATCGGTGTTCTATTGTCCATTCTGCTGCCGTCGCTGTCTGCGGCGCGGAATCAGGCCAAGCTGGTCAAATGCCAGGCGAATCTGCGGTCGATCGGCCACGGCGTGCAGTTCTACTTCGGGGAGTACGACGACAGGTTTCCGAACGCGCTGTTTTACGGCTGTCTGGGGTATCGCGGGCGAAGCATGATGCAGGCGTTACTGGGCAGCCAGTTGCCGGTGGATCAGAGGCCGATGAACGGCTACTTCGCGGTTGAGCGCGACCCGCTCGACGAACAGGACCAGGCGGGGCGGACGCAGAATCCGCCGTTCGCGTGCCCCTCGGATCGCGGCGATGCGCACCGGTACAGCGTGCCTCCCTACAATCTGCCGGGCACGTTCTTCATCGAGCACGGGGCGAGCTACTCGTACGCCAGCGACAGCGAGGACGTGCCGCAGTTGCCGTACCCGGTGCCGACGTTCGGTGTGCAGAGCTGTCGCAAGCTCCGGCTCAGCCAGATCCGCTATCCACACAGGAAGATCGTCTTTGAGGAGCCGGTCTTCGTGCCGGTCTATGATCTGAGTGATGGGCGTGCAAACTGGCATGATAAGAAGCGTGCACACGGCAACGTGTTGTTCACGGACGGGCACGTGGACTTCCTGCATCCGCGTATCACCGAGATGTACGCCATCCCCGACGAGAATGAGACCTACTACTAAGGGCCCCCGGCTGCCGGTGTGGAGCAGCAGACAGGGGAGTCGAACCGCATGAGCATCGTGCACCTCGCCGCCGGCGCAGCAGGCATGTACTGCGGGAGCTGCATGCATGACAACCGGCTGGTCGCGGCTCTTCGCGCGCAGGGACGGGACGCGGTTCTTGTGCCGCTGTACACGCCGCTGCGAACCGACGAGGCCGATGTAAGCCAGGGCCGCGTCTACTACGGGGGAATCAACGTCTATCTGCAGCAGATCAGCCGGCTTTTTCGCCGGACACCGTGGCTGCTGGACCGGCTGTTCGATTCTCCGGTGTTGCTACGCCTGATGAGCCGGCTGGCGAGCACGACCCGGCCAGACGACCTGGGGGAGATGACGGTCTCGGTGATGCGGGGCGAGGAAGGGCCACAGCGCAAGGAACTCGCCAAGCTGATCGCCGGGCTGCGCCGATTGCGGCCCACGATCGTGCACCTGCCGAACCTGCTGTTTGTGGGCCTCGCGCGACCGTTGAAGGCGGAGCTGGACGTGCCCGTGCTGTGTACGCTCGCGGGCGAGGACATCTTCGTCGACCGGCTCCCGGAGCCACATCGCCAACGGGTGCTGGAGCTGATCCGCTCGGGGAGCGAGCACGTCGACGGTTTCATCGGGTTGACGGACGCCTACGCGAAACGAGCCGTGTCGCATTTCGGGATTCCGAGCGAGCGAGTACATCGCCTGCCGCTGAGTATCCGCACGACGGATTTCGACCGGTCCGCCGCCCCACCCGCTACGCCGTTTACGATCGGCTACCTGGCGCGGATTTGCGAGGACAAGGGTATCGAGGAACTCGGCCGTGCCTTTGTCCGCCTGCGGAACGACGGGCGTGATTGCCGGCTGCGCATCGCGGGCTTTCTGGGCCGCGGCGATCGGCCGGTGTGGAAACGCGTTCAGAGGATGCTGTGCGAGGCCGGTGCCGGCGACGCCTTCGAATACGTCGGCGACGTGACGCGCGAGGAGAAACTACAGTTTCTTCATACGTTGCACGTTCTGTCCGTCCCGGCGATGTACCCCGAATCCAAGGGGTTCTACGTGCTGGAGGCGCTGGCGGCCGGCGTCCCGGTCGTTGAGCCCAACGACGGCTCGTTCCCCGAACTCCTGGAGGCGACGTCCGGAGGGCTGCTCTTCGAGGCTCGGAACACCGCGGCACTGGCGGACGCCCTCGCTCGCCTCATGGATGATCCGCCGCTTCGGCAGCGGTTGGCCGAAGCGGGTCGGGCCACGGTGCACAGTGAGCACACGACCGATAAAATGGCTTCTGCCGCGTGGGCGTTGTATACGCAGTTCATGTAGGGTTCGACGTCTGTGTCGTCGCTGGTGCGATGATGGACCGTGTGAAGGAAGATGCTGGAAGCTGAATCCATTGCGAAGGACTACACGACTCGCGCCGGCACGCTGCCGGTCCTGCGCGATGTGAATCTGTGCGTCGAGGCCGGCCAGTCCGTCGCCATTCTGGGGCCATCGGGTTCGGGCAAAAGCACGCTGCTGAACATCCTGGGGACGCTGGAAACACCGACCAGCGGGCGTGTGGCCTTGGACGGCACAGACCCGTTTGCGCTGGGCGAGCGGTCTTTGGCCAGCTTCCGAAACAACCGGATCGGCTTCGTGTTTCAGGATCACCACCTGCTGCCGCAATGCTCCGTGCTCGAAAACGTGCTAGTGCCGGCGTTGGTGCATCCGGGCAACGCCGACGCTGAACGGCGTGCGGAGCTGTTGCTGCAGCGCGTCGGTCTTGTCGATCGAGCGGATCATCGGCCGGCGGAGTTGTCGGGGGGGGAAAAGCAGCGTGTGGCTGTGGCTCGGGCACTGATCAATCAACCACGGCTGGTGCTGGCCGACGAGCCAACCGGCAATCTCGACCACGCGACGGCCGAACGCATCGGCGAGCTGCTCGTCGATCTCCCGCGGGAAGAGAATGTGATCCTGATCGTCGTGACGCACAGCGACGAACTGGCGGCGTGTTTTGACGCGCGCTACGACCTGTGCGAAGGCACCCTTCGTCCGCGGTAGCCGGAGGCAGCCCGTGCGCCTGATGACTCTGCACCGCCGGAATCTCGCGCATCACTGGCGAGGCAACGTCGCCGTCCTGCTGGGCGTGATCACGGGTTCGGCAGCGCTAACGGGGGCGCTGCTGATGGGGGACTCGATGCGCGGCAGCCTGCGGACCACGGCACTCGATCGGCTCGGCAACGTGAGCCACGCGGTGCGCGGCACGCAGTTCTTCCGCGAAAGCCTGTGCGACGAGATCGCCGCCGTGCCGGACGTCGAGGGCGGCTTGGGACCGATCTGCCCGGCGATCATGATCCGTGGCAGCGCCTCGCACGCGGATTCGCACGCGACGGTCCACCAAATCGGCGTGCTCGGTGTCGACGATCGCTTCTGGCGGCTTGCCGAGCCGGGAACACACGCGACAACGAGCGGCACTGGTCGAACGGTGATTCTCACGGAGCCGCTGGCGGAGGAGCTTCGTGCGAAGCCGGGGGATGATGTGCTGCTCCGGATGAGGCGTCCGGCATCCATCTCACCCGAGACGCTGCTGGGGCGGCGGGATGAGACGGGGCTGGCCGTGCGGCTGACGATCCGCGACGTGATCCCGGCCGAGAGCCTTGCGGCCTTCTCCTTCGACGCGCGTCAGACACAGCCACGCAATGCCCTGGTTCCGCTGGGCACGCTCCAGAGGACCCTGGGGCAACGCGAGCGCGTCAATACGCTGCTCGTCGGAGGAAACACGGGGGCGCCGCAAGATCCAGGTCAGAGCGAGCGACGCCTGGCAGACGCCCTTCGACAATGCCTCAGGCTCGACGACATCGGCCTGCACCTCCGCACAAGCCCGAGCCACGGCTACATCGCGCTGGAGAGCAACACCTTCCTGGTTCCGCCGATGGTCGAGCAGGCCGCCAGTGCGGCTGCGGAAACGATTGGTGCCCGCACATCAGCGGTCTTGTCGTACCTGGCGAACACGATCGGCACGTCGGCGGGGTCGGGGCCGAGCGTGCCCTATTCCGCGATTGCGGCGATTGAACCGACGCCTGAACTGTGCGCCGTGTTGCGGACAACGGCGGGCCACGCCTGCCCATTGCTGGAAGCTGGCGACATCGTCTTGAACGAATGGACGTATGACCAACTCGGTGCGCACGCCGGCGACGATGTGCAGCTCACATACTATGTCACCGGGCCATTCGGCCGGCTGGAGGAGCAGCAGGCGACTTTCCGGCTGCGGGACATTGTCCGGCTCGCCGGCGGAGCGGCCGATGCGGGCTTCACGCCGGCGTATCCGGGCGTCACCGACAGCGACGACATCGGCGAGTGGAATCCGCCGTTTCCGATCGACCTCCGCCGGATTCGTGACGAGGACGAGGCGTACTGGGACGAGTATCGTGCGACGCCCAAGGCGTTCGTGTCGCTGGGGGACGGCCAGCGTCTCTGGGCCAGCGGGCATGCGCGCCTGGGGCAGGTGACGTCGCTACGGGTCTACGTCAGCGAGGGCGGTGAATCCGGACCAGACCCGTTCGCCGAAATGCAGACCCGGTTCGAGCAGGCACTTCTCGCACGGCTGGAGCCGGGGTCGGTGGGCGTTCGGATCGATGCCGTTCGCGCGCGGGCTCTGGAAGCGAGCGAGGGAGCCACGGATTTCGCGGGGCTGTTCGTCGGCTTCAGCTTTTTCCTGATCGTGTCCGCCGCCCTGCTCGTAGCCTTGCTGCACCGGCTGAGCGTGGAGCGGCGGGGTCGCGAGATTGGGCTCCTGCTGGCGGCTGGATATCCGCGGCGGACGATCCTGCGTCTGCTCATGTCGGAGGGAGCTCTGATCGCCCTGGTGGGGGCAGGTGTCGGGCTGTGGGCGGCGCGCGGTTACGCGTGGCTGATGCTCGCCGGCCTGCAATCGTGGTGGTCAGACGCCGTCAGCGCGCCGTTTCTGGAGCTTCACGGCGAATCGACGAGCTACATCGCCGGCTATGCGGGCAGCGTGGCGGTGGGGCTCGTATCGATCTACTGGTCTGTGCGCGGGATCACGCGTCTGACGCCGCGCGCCCTCCTGGCCGGCAGCACCGGCCCAGCACCAGGCGGCGCGCGTTCAGCCAAAACGCCAAGCGGCGGCCGGGGCATGAAAGCGGTCACGCTCGCCGCGCTGGGCGTGGGGAGCCTCCTGGTTCTGACCTCGCTGGCGACGGACAGGATGCCGAAAACGACCGCGTTCTTCGGGGGCGGCACCGCCCTGCTCATCGGCTTTCTCGCCGGCCTGGCGTGTTGGCTGAGGACGGAGCCGGTCACGGCACTCCGGCCGACGGGGCGGCACATCGTCGTACGTCTGGGCCTGCGGAACGCGCGGCGTCATGCGGGCCGTAGTCTCCTCACCGCGGGTCTCGTGGCGTCGGCCACGTTCACGATCACGGGGCTTCAGGCCATGCGGCGTGCCCCCACCACCACCGAGCCCGGTCGCGAGACTGGCCGGGGCGGCTTCACGCTGTTGGCGGAGGCGGATGTGCCGATCGCGGTCGACCTGAACACCCCCTCGGGGCGCTCCACGATTGGCGTGTCATCCGCCGCGGACGCACTGCTCGCGGGCACGACTTTTGTTCCTTTTCGCCTGCAACCTGGCGATGAGACCAGTTGCCTCAATCTCTACCGCCCGACCCAGCCGCGTCTGCTGGGTGCCAGTGCAGCGATGATCGCGCGCGGCGGGTTCCGGTTCGCCGCCGCAGAGGCCGAGTTCGAGAGTGAGCGAAACAACGCGTGGACGCTGCTGGAGAAGTCGTTGCCCGGCGACGTGGTGCCGGCCATCGCGGATGAAGCGGCGGCCCGCTGGCAACTTCACCTTCAACTCGGGGACGAACTGACGGTGTCGAACGAAGGCGGTCGCGACGTGCGTCTGCGACTGGTCGCTCTTCTGCAAGGCAGCGCCCTGCAGGGCGAAGTAATCATCGCCGAATCCAACTTCACCGAGCTGTTTCCGTCGGCCACCGGCCACTCGTTTTATCTCATCGATGCCCCGGCTGAGCGGGCGGCGGAGGTAGAGCGAACGCTGGAGCACGAGTTGGCCACCTTCGGGTTCGCGGTGGTACCCACGTCGCGCCGGCTGGCGGAGCTGTACGCCGTTCAAAACACCTACCTCTCCACGTTTCAGACGTTGGGGGGTGTGGGGCTTCTGCTGGGCACGATAGGCCTGGCCGCGGTTCTGCTACGGAACGTGTGGGAACGTCGCGGCGAGTTGGCGTTGTTGCGAACGCTGGGCTTCTCGCGTGTGGCAGTGGGCACGCTCGTCATCGCCGAGAACGCGTTCCTCGTGGCGGCGGGTCTTGTCATCGGCGTATCGGCCGCCGCCGTGGTCATCGCGCCCCACGTCGTCCAGCGGTCGGCTCCAGTGCCGTGGGGCTCGTTGTTGCTGCTTTTTACGGCGGTTTTTCTGGCCGGACTGGCAGCGGGCGTCGTTGCGTTGGCCCCGGCTCTGCGGGCTCCGCTGCTGCCCGCGCTGCGTTCGGAATGATTGGGGGCCCGGTTGGGCACCGGCACGCAGCCGGTGCCAGGGTTTGTGGCATCGTCGAGGTCGGTTATCCTGTCCGTCGAGTCGGGCACTTGGAGCAAGCACATGCAAGCGCAATCACGCTATGTACCTATCGCCGTCACGCTGGCCGTGATCTTCGCGCTGGCCGGATTCACGCAAGCGGCCGAATGGCCGAACTGGCGTGGGCCCAATCACGATGGCATCAGCCAGGAGAAGGGGTTCGAGACCCGCTGGGAGAGTCCACCGCCGAAGGTCTGGGAGGCAGACCTCGGAGCGGCCTACAGCACGTTCACGTGTGTGAAGGGTCGCGTGTACACATGCGGTACGAAGGACAAGCAACAGGTGCTGTACTGCCTGGATGCAAAGACCGGACGGGTGACCTGGGAGACGCCCTTCGAGTCCGAGTATCGCAGTGACCAAGGGAGCGGGACGCGCGCGACGCCGACAATCGACGGCGGCCGCGTCTACATTCAGGGTGGGCACGGCTACCTGGGGTGCTTCAAGGCTGATGACGGCAAGGAGTTGTGGAATCGTCGTTTCAGTGCGGCACCGAAATGGGGCTACAGCGGCTCTGTGCTGATCGAAGGGGACCTGGCCATCGTGATGCCGGGCGGCAAGGACGGTGCCCTGCTGGCGCTGAACAAGAAGACGGGCAAGCCGGTGTGGACGTGCGGGACTTCCGGCGCCGGATACGCGACTCCTTACCCGTTTACGTTCGAAGGCCGGCGGTACATTGTGGGCTTTCTGGCGAAGGAAGCGATGATCGCAGACGCGAAGACCGGTCGGCAGGTCTGGAGCATGCCGTGGGAAACGTCGTGGGATGTCAACGCGGCTTCGCCGATCTTCCACAACGGCTACCTGTTCCTCAGCTCCGGCTATGGCCACGGGGCGATCGTCGTCAAGCTCTCCAAGTCCGGGACGGATCTGACCAGCGCGAAGGTCTGGCAGAACGACACGGTGCAATGCAAGTTCCAGTCGGCGGTGCTGCACGAGGGCCACCTCTACAGCGCGGGTGAAACTGGTCTGAAGTGCGTGGAGTTCGCCACCGGCCGTGAAGTGTGGGCGCACGACCGTCGCGTGAAGCACGCAACGATCGTCGTCGCCGATGGCCATCTTCTTGTGCTTACGGAGCGCGGGCAGCTTCTGATCGCCAAGGCGAGCAAGACCGGATTCGAGCCGATCACAAGCGTGCCGCTGCTATCGTCGAAACGATCGTGGACGGTGCCGGCGCTGTATCGGGGGCATTTGTACGTGCGAGACCTGCATCATGCCGCCTGTTTCAAGCTGACGCGGGAGTAGAGGGCGAAACCGGCCGACACGGCATACGGAATCCAACGCGAAGCCCCGGCGCAGGGTGCAACCGGTCACACTCCGACGGCTCCCTGAGAGCGACCCGTTGCCGAGCCGGGGACAGGCAGGCTACACCCGACCGCCTTTGAGCTCCGTCAGCACATGCGCGACGACACGCTGCGTGTCGGTCGCCGGGTCCGGTCGGTGGGGGGCCTTGTCGATCCCCAGATCGGTCACCAGGACGTGCAACTCGACCGGCACCTTGGCCTTGAGCATGAGCTTCTGGCAGCAATTCTCATCGCAGCCGTCGATCACGATCCGCCGCTTGGCCCGGCGAGCCTGTTCGAGCTTGGCTGGCACCTCGGCGGCCAGCGCAGTCGTGCAGAACAGCGAACCGGCACGCTCCCGGTGAAGCTGCACACCCGCCGCGCTGGCCACGTACCCACTGTGTGTTGCGCCGGCACAGGTGAAGATGAGCGTATCTCCACCGTTGTCATCCTTGCGGATAGCCATACCGCACCTCCACTGTGCTTGCGTGCCACCGGCCTGATGCCGCTCTACAGCGTGAAGGTGAAATCCTCGATCAGGGCGCCGGGCACGCGTCCACTGCGCGTGGAACGCCGGGAGTAGGTTTCCGGGTCGAGAATGAACTCGCGTTCCGTCGTCAGGCCCGTGAGGTTCTCACCCAGCGCGCGATAGAAGGTTTCATCAAACCGCATCACGTTGAGCGGTTCCTGGACAACGCCATGTTCGACCCAGAACGTGGCGAAGCGCGTCATCCCCGTGGTGCGGCACGCGTTTCGATCTGAGTAGTTGAGGTACCACAGGTTTCCGATGTACACGCCGGTATCCAGTTCGTGCAACGCCTCGGCCATTGGCACCTGGCCTGGGGCAACATCGATCGACTCGGGCAACTCTTCCGCCGCGGCCCCGTTCGTCGGGACGCCGTACTCCTGCGCCGAGCGCGGGGACACGAGGCAATCGCGATAGGCGCCGTTCTCGATCAGAGGGACGTTGTCGGGGCGAAGGAAGCCAGCCTCCTGGAAATTGGGCGCGCCGCCGTCGCGCGTGTTCTCGCCGATGCTGACCGACGGGTGCAGCCGCGCATCGCCGCTGACCATCTTCAACAGCGGCGTCTGCTTCGTGCGGTGCGACTTGAGGCCGAAGCCATCCCAGCCGAGCAGGCTCACGAGGTCGTAAACGGCTACGGGCGAGAGGTACACCTTGTACCGTCCGGGCTTGATCGTGCGGGCCGGCTTGCGAAGCACGGCCGACTGCTCACATGCCCAGGCAATCTTGTGCTCGAAGGCTCCCGGATCCCACACGAAGCCGGCGTAGCTTGATTTGATGGCCTTGTCGGCGGTGTGATAGAAGCTCCAGTCGAAGTTGTAGCTGTGCGCGGCGAACCAGTTGCGCTGGCCGAAGGAGTTGGCGAACCCGCGGTACATCCCGCCGGCGGCGTACACGCCCACCAGATCCCGGCCCTGTCCGGCCTCGCGGATCCGGGCCACGGCGGCCGGTGCATCGGGCAGATGGTCCTCGCCCTGCCGCTCTGTCGATTGCGGCTCCATCGCGTAGAGGAGGTACGGGTCTTCGGGCAACGCCGCATAGTTCTCGCGCAGTTGGCCAACCGCCGCCTCCAACCGAGCCCGATCCTCCTCGATGTCGCCGCTGATGGTGATGTTGGCAGCGGCATGCCGGCGGCCGTTGATCAGGTCCAGGGCCATTTCGCGCTGGACCACATGCCCGGCTTGTCGGACATCGCCGTGGTTGAACCGCACGAAATCCGTGTCTTCCGAGAAGAACGCGCTGGTGTAGACCTCGTCCCCACAGAGCGAAGAGCCGACGATATCCGCCAGGCGGTGGAAATACTCCTGCATCTTACGCTCCTCCGAAGACGCTCACGTCACCGAACACGCACGCCGGCGAAGCGTGGCCGACACAAACGCACTGGTTCGGCTCGCCCTTGCCGCAGTACGGCGTCCCCAGGACATCCATGGTTTTCGCTTCGCCGGCCATCTTCAGGCTGCGCCAGAATGTCGCAGAAACGCCGCGGTAGTTGCAGTTTTTGACCACGGTGCCAAGCCGACCGTGCTCGATGATTCGGCCATACTCGCAGCCGAACTGGAACTTGTTCCGGGAGTCGTCGATCGACCAGGAATTGTTGGTCTCCATGCATACGCCGTGCTCGATCGCCGCGATCATCTCCTCGAGCGTGGAGGAGCCGGGTTCGAGGTTGAGATTGGCCATGCGGTCGATGGGCGGGCGGTTCCAACTGGACGCCCGCGCGTTGGCGACGCCGGGGAGGCCGGAACGGGCTCTGGAAGTAAGGCCGCCGAGCGGGCGGAGGAGGATCCCTTTCCGGATGATGTACTCGCGCTGGGCGGGCTGCCCGTCATCGTCGAAGGCGTATGTCGCGAGCTGTTCGGATCGCGTCGGGTCGAAGGTGATGTTGAGCAGGTCCGAGCCGTAGCGATAGGTGCCGAACATGTCGCGGGTGACGAAACTCGTGCCGGCGTAGTTGCGCTCGTCGCCGAGGATGCGGTCGAGCTCCAGCGGATGCCCGATCGACTCGTGGATCTGGAGGATCATCTGGTCAGGCATGAGCAGCACGTCCATCGTGCCCGTGGGGCAATTCGGGGCGGTGAGCAGCTCGAGGGCCTGTGAAGCCAGCCGCGGTGGAGCTTCGAGGAAACCGATCTCATCGAGGATCTCGAGCCCCCCCTGCCGCCCGTAGCCATGCCCTCCGAGCGTCCGGGTCTGTGTTTCGGTTCCCTCGTTGGCGCTGACCTGCATACCGGGCATGAGCCAGTGCGTCCGCTGATAGACGCGGCCACCATCGGCCGTTAGGAAGAGCGTCTCGACGTCGTTGTTCCAGAGCGCCGTCTGCCAGTCGACGACACGGTCGTCTGTTTTCAACGCCGCACACGCCGACCGCAGCAGATCCACCTTCTCGCTGAGCGACAGGGTGCCCCAGGGCTTTTGAACGGGCGTCTCGAACTCGCCACGGGGCTGGCTCCGTGGAATGCGGGAGCCATCCACAACGCTCTGGCCGACGGTCTGTCGGGCCCAGTCCAGCGCACGGGTCGCAGCAGCGCGAAGTCCCCCCGTCGTCAGGTCGCTGGTCGCCGCGTACCCCATGCCGCCTTCGGCGTGGACCGTGATCATGGCCCCCATGTCTTCGGCGGAAACCAGCGGCTGGACCACATCCTGCCGGACGTGCAGTTGCTCGGCACGGTGATGAACAAACCTGAGCGAGCAGAAATCTGCCTGGGGCGCTATTTCGGCGAAGCGCCTCTCGATCTGCGTGAGCATTCGGATCTCCCGTCCGGGAACGCGATAGGCAGAACTCGATGATAGTTGTCCGCGACCGGCGATGCAATTCCGCCGGCGACGACCCGGCACGCGGAATCGCTGCCCGGTGGGCAGGATGTCGCACCGCTCGGCGCAGGCCGCGACCGGTATGCAAACCGGAAACCCAGCGTCGGAAGTTGTGAAACGATTCGCGCAGGCTCCCGGGCACGCTAGAATATCAGTTGGTCGAGCCTACCCCGACGTGTGAGGATCCGCCCCTGATGCAGCGCGTACAACGTCTGCTGATCGCAGCTTGCGGCGGGCTGCTCTTGTGCAGTCCGGCGCTCGGAGAGGACTGGCCACAGTTCCGTGGTCCCAACCGCGATAATACCTCAAGCGAGACCGGCTTGCTCCGCAAATGGCCGGAGGGCGGCCCGAAGGTGCTCTGGACGACGGAGGCCTGCCAGGGCTATGCCGCCGCCGCTATTCACAGCGGGCGGGTCTACCTGCACGACTACAACCGCAAGGCCAAGGAGTGGTACGTCCGCTGCTTGGCGCTGGATAGCGGGCAAGAACTGTGGCGGTACAGCGAGAGCAGGAAGATCCGGCCGAATCATGGCATCACGCGGACCGTGCCGGCCGTTGATGGGAAACACGTCTTCTCGCTCGACCCGAAGTGCGTCTTTCACTGCCTGGAGGCGGCGACGGGGAAAGAACTGTGGCGGAAGAACCTCGTCAAGGACTACCAAGCGAAGATTCCACCCTGGTACAACGGGCAATGCCCGCTCATGGAAGCGGATCGAATCATCATCGGCGTCGGCGGCGACGCGTTGATGGTCGCGTTGGATAAGGCGACGGGCAAGGAGATCTGGCGCACGCCCAACCCCGACAAGTGGCCGCTGTCGCACGCGTCGGTGATGCCGGCCGAGCTGTGCGGCGTCAAACAGTACCTCTGGTGCACGCTTTTCGGCCCGGTGGGAGTGCGTGCCAGCGACGGTGCCCTGCTGTGGCACCACCCGCGCAAGTTCAACGTCGCCGTCGCCCCGTCGCCGCTGGCGGTCGGGACCGACCGCGTGTTCATGACATCCGGCTACGATGCCGGGAGCATCATGCTGCGGCTAACGCGCGAAGGTGATGCATTCGCGACCGCGGTGGTCTTCGACTGGACGGCGGACGCGCCCGAGGTGTGGAACTCGGAGGTGCACACGCCGATTCTGCACGAGGATCACCTGTTTGCCGTCGGGAAGAAGAAACGCGGGCTGTTCACCTGTCTCGATCTCGACGGGAAAGTCGCCTGGACCAGCGCGCAGCAGGCCACGTTCGGGCTGGGCAGCTTCCTGCTCGCCGACGGGATGTTCTTCGTGTTGGAGGGCAAAACCGGTGTGCTGCGTATGCTCGACGCGAACGCCGGCGAATACCGTGAGCTCGACCATGCACAGGTGCTCAGCGGCGACAACGTCTGGGGCCCGATCGCGCTGTCAGACGGCAAAATGGTGTTGCGCGACATGGCCAAGGTGGTCTGTATTCAGGTCGGCGAGAAAGCTGAGAACAAAGGTGGACAGTAGCGTCGCCCCGGTGCATCGCCTCGACGCGCGCCGGATGATCGTGCCCGAAGAGAGCCTCGAGCAATCCAAATGGATCGGGTCCATACGAACGCCCAACACGGAGTGCTGACTGCGACCACAATGAACAGCAGGGTTTCCTATCGTCGTCAACGCGTGCTGGTCGGGCACCGGGGGTTCGCGCCGGAGCAGGTGTCCGAGAGCGTCCATGGCGTCGCGGTCGGTCCGGACGGAGCCATTCACGTCGTGGGGGATTCCAGGGTAGTCGTTCTGTCGCCGGACGACCAGCGCCTGAGGAGTTGGGCCGCAGCGCGGCCCGGGTATTCGCTGGCCGTAGCGGCTGACGGAAGCGTCTACGTCGGTGAGGAAGGCCAGGTGGAACTCTTCGATCGTGCCGGCAAGCGGCACGACGTCTGGCGTGATGCGCAGCGATTCGGGCTTGTCACGGCGATCGGCCTGTTCGATGAGGGCGTCGTGGTCGCCGACGTCAGGGACCGCTGTCTCCGCCGCTGTGACCGGGCGGGCCGAGTTCTCAACAACATCGGCAAGGACAACAAGATGAAGGGCTTCCTGGTACCGAACAGGCACCTGGACTTCGCCATCGACCGCGAGAAGGTCCTGCATGTGTGCAACCCCGGCAAGCACCGCGTGGAGCGGTACACCGTGGACGGCAAGCTGCTCGGGCATTTCGGCCGCTTCACGGGCAGCGATCCGGCTGGCTTCTCAGGCTGCTGCAACCCGACCAACATCGCGCTGACGCCGAACGAGCATGTCGTGGTCACGGAGAAAGCCGGGCCGCGAGCCAAGCTGTACGATGCGCAGGGCAAGCTGCTGGCGTTGATCGGCGAGGGAGACTTTGACCTAAGCTGCAAGAACATGGACGTCGCGGTCGACGGGGAAGGCCGCGTCTACGTTGTCGATACGGTGCGGCTGCAACTGTGCGTCTACACGGCTGTCGAAACAGGGAACACGACGAAACCCACAAGACCACCCGCGAGCCAAGAGGTCAGCCCATGAGTGACAAACCTACGCGGCGCGAGATTCTGGGACATGCCGTGCGCGGAGCGACGCTGGTCGGTCTGGGCGGCGCCGCGACGTATCTGCTTACGAAATCGGGCAAGGAGGGAACCTGGAAGCTCAATCCCGAAGCATGCGTCAACAGCCGTCTGGGAGCCGTGGGGGTCGATGTCTGCGAACGATGCGCGACAAGCTGCGTGCTGGCGTTGTCGGCGGTGCGGGCGGTGAACGATCATGACAAGTGTGGGCGGTGCTACATCTGTCCCGCGTACTTCGATGTGCAGAGCGCGATTACGCCCGAGGGTCTGCCCAGCCAGAAGCTCTGCCCGCGCGACGCGATCGACCGGAAGCCGATCGGGGACATCGATCCGGACGACCCGGCGAACAACTACTACGAGTACACCATCGACGAGCGGCTCTGCAACGGGTGCGGGCGGTGCGTGATGGCGTGCAAGGAGCCGGCCGGGCTAACGTCGATCCGGCTCGAGGTTCGGCATGATCTCTGCCTGGACTGCAATCGTTGCGCGATCGCGATGGATTGCCCGGATGACGCCTACGACCGTTCTCCCGTCTCCTGATTCGAGGCTGCCGCGTTGATCGAGGACAGCAACGTGCGAGGTTGTGAGCACACGCGTAGCTGGCGAGAACGCCGTGCGCGCCGCGGGACGTGGGTGGGGCTCGTCTGCGTGGTCGCGTTGCTGCTGCCAGCGGCGCCGGCGCTCGGTCAGTACGAGCGGCCGGTAGACGCCGCCCCCGCGGCCGAGGACATCGGCGAAGACTACGCCGTCCCGGTTGTGCAGGTTCACCCGCCCCGAGCAGCGTGGCGCGAGCTGGTAGATGTGATCGTTTTGGGCGGGGCACTGGGGCTGGCGGCGTGGATCGTTCATTGGCGTCGCAGTCGCCGCGCGCTGGTGGCTCTGACCATCGGCTGTATCGCGTATTTCGGCTTCCATCGACAAGGCTGCGTCTGCCCGATCGGCGCCATCCAGAATGTGACGGTCGCCCTGGTCGATTCGCAATACGCCATCTCGTATTTCGCCGTCGCGATCTTCTTTCTGCCGCTGGTGCTCGCGGTTCTGTTCGGGCGGGTGTTCTGCGCAGGCGTTTGTCCACTGGGGGCGATCCAGGAACTCGTGCTGCTGCACCCGCTGCGCGTGCCGCGCCGCACCGACAGACTGCTCGGCCTGCTCAAATGGGTGTACCTCGTCGCGGCCATCGGATTCGCGGCGCGAACCGCCGTCGATCGTGATTTCATCATCTGCCGCTTCGACCCGTTCGTGGGTTTCTTCCGCTTTGCCGGACCACTCCACATGCTGTTGATCGGCGGCGGCCTGCTACTGGTCGGCGTGTTCATCGGGCGGCCGTATTGCCGGTATTTCTGTCCGTATGGCGCAATTCTATCTCTTCTGTCGCGTGTTTCGTGGCGACGTGTCACCATCACGCCGGACAAGGAACTGGACTGCGGGCTGTGTGCTGAGGCATGCCCTTACGGCGCGATCAAGGACCTGCGGGCGGAGCGATCGACGTGCCTGGCGTGCGCGAGATGTTTCGATTATTGCCCGCGGCACCGCATACGCACCACCGGCGGCCGCGCACCGGAAGCCGCTGTGTCGCCGGGGAAGGAATCATGAGCGGCTTCCTCCAGCGGCTCGTGGCGGGGATTCTGGCATTCGGCGGTGGACTCGTCGTGGTCGCAGCCGCCGGTCTCCTGATCGATGACGCGTTCGCGGCCCGAATCCGCTTGCCGCAGGACGAGGCCCGCGTCGAAGCGCTCAGCGAACGCGGGCGAACGGATGCGGCGATCGCCGACCAACTGCACACCGAGTACGAGCGTCAGACGCAAACGTCGCTGGAGCGCGACGCCCGGTCTGGCGAGCTGGCCAAGGTCCTGCTCATCGCGGGGATTGTGTTTCTGGTTGGCGCGAAATGGCTTGTAACGCTGTCCGCGACGCGGATTCGGGTTCCGAGGCATCTGTGCCTGCTGAAGACGGAGCCGTTCGATGTACCGGCCACGCCGGGTGAGCCGGCGGCTGGCGTTACCTCCCTGCCGGTGATCGACGAAGTTGATCTGTCGCTCGTGGACGAGATTGTGGAACGCGAGGGACGCGAGCCGGCGGCCGCGATCCCGATCCTGCACGCGCTTCAGGCGCACTACCGCTATCTGCCAAACGCTGCCTTGCGACGCGTCTGCGAGCTGACGAACATCCCGCCGGCGCAGCTCACCGGCGTGGCCAGCTTCTACGCGCAGTTTCGCCATCAGCCGATGGGCAAGCACCTGGTCACGGTTTGTCACGGGACGGCGTGCCACGTCGCCGGCGCACCACGGATCACCGACGCGTTGCGCCGCCAGCTCGGCCTCGCCCCGGGTGAGGACACCGATCGGGCACGTGAATTCACGCTTCAGGAAGTGCCTTGCCTGGGCTGCTGCACACTCGCCCCGGTTGTGCAAGTCGACGGGGACACACACGCGCACGTAGGGCCGGATACGGCGGCACAACTGCTGGAGAACCTGCCTGAGACAGCGCTCGATCACCGGCCGCGAGAGACCACAGCCGCCCTGGCCGAGGACGTGGGCGAGGTGCGGATCGGGCTGGGCTCGTGCTGCGTCGCCAACGGGAGCGGTGGGGTCTACGACGCATGGCAGGCAGCGCTGGCGGCCACCGGGGCAAGCGTCCGGCTGAAGCGCGTGGGTTGCGTGGGCATGTGCCATCAGACGCCACTGGTGGAGGTACTGGTCCCGGGGCGGCCGGCGGCACTGTACAGCCGGGTACGACCGGAGCACGTGCCGATCATCGTGCACCGCCACTTCCGACCGCGCGGCTTGACGCGTTGGGCACGGAGCATGCTCACGCGCTCGATCGATGCCCTGCGGGACGGGCAAACGCAGCGAGCCGTGTCCGACCAGAAGATCGCCCTGCGCGACGCGCCGGTGGCGGCGTTCCTCCAGCGCCAGAAGCACATCGCGACGGAGCACTACGGGGATCACGATCCGCTGGATCTGGACGAGTACATCGCCGGCGGCGGCTTCGATGCGCTCGATCGCTGCCGGGAAGGCGAGTTGTCGCCGCAGGCCGTGATTGAGCAGATCCAGGAAAGCGGCTTGCGGGGCCGCGGTGGGGCCGGTTTCCCCACGGGGACGAAGTGGGAGAAGGTTCGCAGGGCAAGCGGTGAGCAGAAATGCATCATCTGCAACGGCGATGAAGGTGATCCCGGAGCCTTCATGGACCGGATGCTGATGGAGTCGTACCCGTACCGGATCATCGAAGGGCTTGCGATTGCAGCCTACGCCGCCGGCGCGACCGAGGGCGTGTTCTACATTCGCGCGGAGTACCCGCTGGCGGTGTCGCGAATCGAAGCGGCGATTCAGCGTTGCGAGCAGCGGGGGCTGCTCGGCGAGGGCGCACCGCTGGTGGACCACCGGCCGTTGCGGCTGCGCGTGGCCCGCGGTGCGGGGGCGTTTGTGTGTGGTGAGGAAACGGCGTTGATCGCGTCGTTGGAGGGCCGGCGCGGGATGCCGAGCCTGCGACCGCCCTACCCCGCCGAGCATGGACTGTACGGCCGCCCGACGCTCGTCAACAACGTCGAGACGTACGCCGTCGTGCCGTGGATTCTGCGGCATGGGGCCAACGCGTTCGCGGCGCTTGGCACGCCGACCAGCAAGGGCACCAAGGTGTTCGCGCTGGCGGGGAAGGTCGCGCGCGGCGGTCTGATCGAAGTGCCGATGGGCATCACCGTCCGCGAGATTGTCGAGGAAATCGGCGGCGGCATCCGGTCAGAGGAACTGGCGTCGGGAACGCGGCGTCACACGTTCAAAGCCGTGCAAATCGGCGGGCCATCAGGCGGCTGCATCCCCGCGTCGCTTGCGGACACACCGGTCGACTACGAAGCCCTGGCCGAGGTCGGCGCCATCATGGGCTCAGGCGGGCTCGTTGTTCTGGACGAGACCGACTGCATGGTGGACATTGCCCGCTACTTCCTGTCCTTCACGCAACGCCAATCCTGCGGGCAGTGCACACCGTGCCGTGTGGGAACACGCCGGATGCTGGAGATTCTGGAGCGGCTGTGCAACGGCGAGGGGCGAGCAGGCGATCTTGACACGCTCGAAGAACTCGCGGACGCGATCAAGAAAACGAGCCTGTGCAGCCTGGGCAAGACGGCGCCGAACCCGGTGCTGACGACCTTGCGTTACTTCCGTGAAGAATACGAGGCGCATCTAGAGGGTCGCTGTCCAGCCGGAAAGTGCCCGGCGCTGATCCGCTATGCGGTGACGGACGACTGCACCGGGTGCACGCTGTGTGCGCAGCACTGCCCGGCGGAGGCGATCGAGCTGAGGCCCTACGAGAAACACCACATCGACACGGAGAAGTGCACGCGGTGCGACGTGTGTCGTGCGTGGTGCCCCGAAGACGCGATCGAGGTGCTCTGAGTATGCCGCGTGTCACGATCGACAACCAGGAAGTCGAGGTCATACCCGACAGCAACCTGCTCGCCGCTGCACGCAAGCTCGGCATCGACGTGCCGGCGTTGTGCTATCACCCCGGCTGCACGGCCAACACCTCGTGCATGACATGCCTCGTGAAGCTCAAGGATCCCGATCGCATCGTCCCGGCCTGCGCCACGCTGGTCGAAGACGGCATGCGCGTTGAGAGCGAGACTGAAGAGGTGCACACCCTTCGACGAAGCGCCCTGGAACTCCTGCTGAGCGACCACGGGCGTGAGAGCGAGGACGACGGGCCGAGCTATCCGGATTGCGTGTGCGACAAGCGGGAGATCTGCCGGCTGCGCAAGTACGCGACGCTGTACCACGCCGACCCGAACCGTTTCCGTGGCGAGCGACGGCCCGCAGGCAAGCCGCAGGAACACCCGGAGATCATCTACGACCCGAGCAAGTGCATCCTGTGCGGGATCTGCATCCAGATCGCGAGGCAAGCCGGCGAACCGCTCGGCCTCACGTTTATCGGTCGTGGCTTCGACGTGCGGGTGGATGTCCCGTTCAACGAATCGCTCGAACGGGCGTTGCGTGAAGCGGCAAGACGGTGCGCTGGGGCGTGCCCCACCGGAGCGTTGACGAGGCGAAGGAAAACGGATCGTCGCGGCGAGTAGCGTGTTGCGCTGTTACTCCGGACTGGCGTCCGAGGGTTCGCTGGCCGGCTGCGTGGCTGCGTCGCCCCTGGAAGGCACCCAGGGCTCCGTCTCCAGCTCCTTGTCAATGCTCTTCACCCTGCTATGGTGGTGCTTCCTACGAGCTGTCTGGTAGTCGACCTGCCCTTCCAGCCGCTGCAATCGTTCAGCTTCCTCGGGGGTTCTCTCACGCGACTCCCACGCCTTGCGGAGCCCGTCCTTCTCCGTTTGCAACGCCGCGAGCGCCGCGTCGGCATTATCCATGTTGCTCTGTGCGTACTTCTCCATCGCCGTCCACTCAGAAAGAGTCCGGACCACGATTGACTCGTACATCGTCCTTACAGCATCGTCCATCGCCGGGCTGTCTGCGGTATCCTCACCCTCCTGCGATCCGGCGTTCTTGACCGCCTCGAGCGCTGCGCGATAGAGCGCGAGGTGCTGCTCAACGACCGGCACGAGCTTCGTCTCAAGCTCATCCAGACCAGCCCGTTCCCACTCGAGCGCCTGCCACAGCTGAGCCTGAAAGGCCTCGGCGCCGGACACGCCGGCCGGAACAGCGGCCACGGCATCGTGCAGTGCCTTCAGTGCGTCGGCACGCTCGGTCGTGGCTTCCTCACCGAGCATCTGCTCGAGGTCCTCGATCTTCGACCGCAGCACTTCCTCGGAGCGCCACTCTCCCTCATCCGGTCCCAGAAGGTCGTCGCCCCTCGAAACCGCCACAAGAGCGTCCAGCGATTCCCGAACCTCGGCGTCCGCCGCCATCACCTTGTCCACATAGGCCTGGCCCTCGGGCCATTGCCGGCGAACCTTGGCGTGCACGCGAGCACTCTTCACGTACAGAATCAGCTCATCCGCATCCGGCTGGGGCGGCGAGCACCCATTGCTGCTGATCAGCGTCAACACGGCCAGCATCATCCCGGCGATCGGCCATCGTTTATGCTGCATGACGTTGCTGCTCCGTTGCTGTCGAACTCGACCCGGCGAAAGCGCTGCGGGCCGTCTCATCAAAAGGCGGTGCGACCACCACATTATCCACCCGCGAGCACCACGTCGTGCGCCATGACCGCGATGCCCATCAACGCCGCCCCCGCGATGACACCGGCACAGATCGGCTCCTGGTTCTCCGACATGACCTGCCGGAAACGACTCTCCTTGGAGAAGACCTTCTCGACAAGCCAGAAGATGAAGGCCCCGGTGAACATCGCCAGGCAGGTCGTGAACGGGATCACGAACGCCAGGCCGATGCCCACACCCGAGAGCGGGAACTTACCCTTTGCGGCGCTGCGGATCATTTCCAACACGATTCCGAGCACGGCCCCGATCAGCGCCGCCCACGCCGCGGTCATCGGCAACTTGTCGAGGCCCTGGGTGAGGACCTCGGCGACGGCCTTCCAGATGGCGGCCGCGGGCATGGGGTATTGCTCACTGATCAGGGTCAGCGGGTTGCCGCGCAGGATGAGCGGGTAGAAGACCAGCACCGAAGCGATCGCGCCCGACACGGCCCCTAGCACGTGGCCCATGGCCTGGAGACGCGGCTTTCCACCGAGCATGTACCCAGGCTTGATGTTCATGAGCAGGTTGGAGGAATTGCTGGCGACCTCGCCCGTAATCCCGGCCGTCATGAGGTTCGTGCCGACATCGCCGCGGGCCAGGACACCGAAGGTGAGTTGGGTCAGCTTGCCCATCGCACCGGTGGGCGTGATGGATGTCAGGGCGGTCGAATTGGCGGCGATCAGGCAGAAGATGAACACCATCGGGACGGCCACGGCACCCCAGTACCAGGGAACGCCGAAGAACGCGTACGCCATCCAAACCACGGCAGCACCGGCAACGGGGATTCCGACGCAGAAGACCGACATGGGGAGCTCGATATGCCGGACACAGTCCTCCGTCTGCCGGCGGCCGCCCAAGAGGCCCTTAACGCGCTGATCAGCATCTGCGGCTTTGAGAAGAAGGCATAGAGCGAGGCGGTGGTCATCATGGCCACGCCGCCCCACAGAGCCCACTCGGTGATGCTTCGGAAGCCGAAGGTCAGTTCACCGGCATCGCTGACGAGCCCGCGGATGTCGCCGTGCTGAATCATGATCGGAGCGAGAACGAAATAGTTGAGGCAGGCTCCGATCATGAGCGAGACGCCGGTGCGGATTCCCATCAAGCCGCCGGCCCCGATCATGGCGATATCGAGCTCGGGGCGGAGAGTTAGCTGCTTGAGGGAAACGCCCAGGATGTTGGGCGTGAAGCCGGCCTTGGCGGCGAGTGCATAGATCCAGCCATCGAGATACTCGGGGATGCGGATATACGCCGCAACGCGCTCGGGGATATGCAGCAGCCCGTGCGTAAACCGCGTCATAACGCTCTCGGCCTGGGCCAGCTTGGCGAGAGCGGAGATGATGCCCGTCCAAATCAGCAGCTTGGGTGCGAGACTGACCTGCCCCTCCGACTGGCTGTGGAGCGTGTCCATCACCACACCGGCCGCCCGACCCTCGGGAAACGGCTGCTGTTCATCATTGATGAAACGCCGCTTCATCGGGAAGGCGAACAAGACGCCCAGCACGGCGAGGCCGAAGAGCCACATGATGGCCTGCCACCAGGGGATGATGAAGGGCGCGCCGCTCTTCTCGCTCATGACGATCATGTAGGCCGCCATGGATGAAATGAGCGGGGCAGTCATGTAGCCGGCGGCGCAGGCGATCGACTGCATGACGTTGTTTTCGAGGACGTGGTAGGGCCGCGCGGGCGAGTTGGGGAACAGACCATTCCAGGCCCCGAGAATCGCCTTGAAGAGGACGTAGGCCAGGATGACAGACGTGATGCCCACGCCAAGTGTCCAGCCCGTCTTGGCACCGACGTAGAGGTTGGTCATCGACAGGATGAAGCCGAGAACGAAGCCGCACGCCGCGGCACGAAACGTGAACTGCGCGACGTCGCCGCGAAACACGTTGTCCAACCACCAGCGGTCTTTTTTCTCGATGGACCAGGTGCGAATCTGTTCGTCGGTGAGCTGCTTGATCGCCATCGTCGCCTACCTGTTGCTAACGATTTGCTAAGACACCTGCCGCGCCGCGTAACGGGGTACTCGCTATCCGGCAGCCGCAAGCCGCGGGGTAGCCACCGATTCCCGAAAATGACGCGACGGGAAGTGGCGGCATCGTGGCCGAATATTCCGCCGAGGTCAAGCAGCCGAAGGCGGGCACACGCCCCGAACCGTCACCTACGATCGCAGAATGGAAGGCTCGCGTGGCTGCAAAGCAGCGCAAACGCTGTTATCTTACGTGCCGCGGGGACTTTCGCGGGCGTGACGTATGAGCGCTACGTGCTCCGGGTCACGAACCGTATGGATCTCGTGCTGGACAACCGATTGGAGAGCCTTCCCATGAAGCAGTGGCAAGTATCCTCTTTGCTGATCCTCGTCGCGTCGTGCCTGGTCACGCCGGCGAACGCCCTGAACAAGGAATTCAACTGGATTCCGAGCGGGGTCCTGGATGTGGGGGATCGAGCCAGCGAGGCGACCGGGAAATACGAAGCTGTCGGCGAGCTGCAGATGCTCGATCTCGGCTATCGCGGGGAAGCCCCGCAGAAGGTCACCGCCCGACTGATCGATGGGGCTGAGCGGTTCGTGATTCGGCCGGCATCGTGGCGTCTCGGCCCGGCCCCGGCTCACCTCGTCATTCGCCGGCAGGTGGATACCGGGCAGGTGCCGGGCGTCCTGACGGTGAAGGCAGAAGGCCAGGTGGTTGGGGAATGGACCATCACGCCGCCGGAGGGGCCGCGGCGGCTGTACGATGCGCTGTTCGTCATACCCCGTTCGCACTTCCCCAAGGATCAACCGCCGGCCGAAGTGCACGTGACAATCGAGAGTGGGCAACCCGCGCTCTCGCTCGGCTACCGCTTCTATGCGACGCGCGATTGGGATCTGCTCGGGCCGCTGACCGGCGACGTGCGGGCAGCCCTGGCCAAGGCCGGCGTCCGGGAAAAGGCGTATCTGCGCGGTCTGCTCGCCGAGGGAGATCATGATTGGGAGGCCGCGCTGAAGCACTTCGAGGAAGCGGCCAGTTTCGCGCTGGACTCTTCCGATACACCCAACGTCCATCGTCTCGCTTGCATCGCCGTCCGAAGGGCCAAGCTGCGAATCGCGCGGGCCGCGGCCGACACAGCCGGCGAGCGTGCCTTCGATGTGCATTATCGCCTCGGCCTGCTGGCCGGTGCGTGGGGATGTTGGGATGACGCCCTGGAAGAATTCCGGCTCGCGGTGGAGGCCGACCCGACACACGCCGACGCGACCTACCGCCTCGCCGAGGCAATGGAGTACAACCGGCTGCCGATCGCCGACTGGGCACCGATCTACGAGCGGGCCGGCATCCTCGGCGAAACGCCAGACTGCAACATCGAAGACGTGCTGGTGGCCGTGCACACGGAGCCTGTGGAAGCCCTATGCGGTCAACTCTCCCGGGAAAGCCTGGAAACCATGCAGCGGAACTGGCGCTACGTCGAGCAGATGGTGTACGGGGCATCGCTCGGAGCCTGGAAGCTCAACACGACGTACATGATCTGCGGTCCTGAGTGCCCCGAATGGGTCATGCAGGCCGGCTGGATCTTCCTGCCGCCGGAAGAGGCCGTGGAGTTCGAGGGCAAGTACGGATACTCCATCGGGACGGCCGAGTTCGGATCCAGCCACGCTGGCGGTGTCGATTGCGGCGTGCGGGGCGCCGGCGGGTCACAGATCGGCCCGACACGCGGGTGGGAAGTCTGGCTGCACGAGTGGAACCACCAGTTCGACTGGACATTCCTGTTTTCCGAGTCCGGCCCCGGCTACCCGGTGACGCACGACAGCGACGGATGCGGCAAACAGCCAATCGTGAGCATGGGCTGTGGGCATCGATCATCGATGCGGTATTACGTGACGCGCGCACAGTATCGCCGTCATCGAGCCTCCGATCCGGTTGTGTCGGAGGCGTGCATCCGAAACTGGACGCTGGGCCCGGTCGTTGCGGCTCCGGCTCCGGACAGCGCTTCGCCCGAAGGCCTGGAAACCTGGCTGGTGCAGACGAAGCGCATCACGGAGCGGCGTCTGGAACAGCTGCGGCGAGAATGGGAGGGTGCGAAGAAAGCGGAGAAGCAGCAGACGGAGAAGCCGCCGGTCGTGAAATCCTACCCCGCCCCGAAGCCCGTGCCGGACTGGCCGGGATTCCTGCGGCAACAGTGGAATCGCACGAAGCTGCTGGACGAACTCACCACGCCGAAAGAGACCGCGTTCGTGCAGGGTGACGATTTGCCGAAGAGTGTCAAGGCACCAGCGATCCAAGCGGACGGGGATTTCGTGGACCTTCTGGCAACACGGCCGACCGCGCCCGACAAGTGTGCCGGCTATGCACGGACATACATCTACTCACCGGCGGATCAGGAAGTGCGCCTCTGGCTTGGCTACAACGACACGGCAGCCGTGTGGCTCAACGGGCAACAGATCAACACCGGTCGCTACTACGCCTGCGCGAAGTGGGAAGACCAGAACCGGCCCTACATGCTCGCACAAGCGGGGTACCTCAAAGAAGGATGGAACTGCCTGGCCGTGAAGGTCGAGCGCGGCGGTGGTAACTGGGGCTTCAGCGTGCACGTCGTGGACTTCGACAATCAGCCGGTGGATGGCTTGGTGATGCGGGCTGACCTGCCGGCGGGAGAGCGGGCCAACCGCTACGCGCCGCCGCCGGTCGGACCGCACTATCGGTGGGCGGATGTCAAGGACGACTACCTGAATCTCCTGCCACGGCTCTCCGAGCGCGACCTTGCGGACCTCACGGGCATTGAGGGGCTGCGAGTCGCGAAGCACCGGTTCCTGCTGATGCTGCCGTCGGGGGTCGACCCGCTGCCCGGATCGCACTTCATCGGCGACGCGATGGATGGGGACACATGGCTGAACAACTACCTGAACTGGGACATGGAAGCGGCCGCCGCCCTGCGCTATCGCAAGAATGGCCAGGATCGTGACCTGCTGATCGTGCGGCCGGAGTATTATGAGGAATTCCTGTCGCTGCTGCAGGAGGACGAGGCGCTGGCGTCACCAGCAAAGACATGCCCGGCCGACCGGCTGCTCGGGTATCTGTTCCTGCCGGAAACGAGCTACGACTCGACGCCGAATCGCCCGTTCACAGGACGCGCGGTGCTCGTGCTGGACACGATGTTGGGCACGTACCCATTCTTCGATCTGGACTTGCTGGGCGTCCGGTAGCCGCCGCGCGGCTCGACGGCGCCGGACCGGTTTGGGGTCCAGGGCGTCCGTGTCGCACGACCCGCTCTCTGGTACACTTGCGCCACAGGTCTGTTCGGAAGGAACGCCATGTCGCCGTGCCCCGGAGAAGCGCAACTGAGCCGATTCGCATCTGGACGGTGCGACAGCACTGACGCCGCGGCCATCGAGGCGCACTTGCGCGAGTGCGAGCGATGTCGCGACTGGGTGGAGCGCGCCCGGACCGGCCGAACGCAAGTGCGGCCAGCGGCGTCCAACCCACACGAAGCATGGTCCGGCCGAACGGGGCAAACCACGCATGCGTCCTTCGCCGAATCCAACGAGAACGACCTGCCCAGCATTCCCGGCTATGTGATCCTCCAGGAAATCCACAGCGGCGGACAAGGTGCCGTCTTCCAGGCAATCCAGAAATCGACGAAGCGACGCGTGGCGATCAAGGTGATGCACGAGGGGCCGTTTGCCAGTGCTCAGGATCGTTCGCGGTTCGAGCGCGAGGTCGAGATTCTCGGGCAACTCAACCACCCGAACATCGTCGGCATTCACGACAGCGGCACTGCGGCGGGCAGCTTCTACTACGTCATGGACTACATCTCCGGCCAGCCGCTGGACGCCTATGTCACCGCGGCCCATCCTTCGATCGCGGCCCTGCTCGAGTTGTTTGTCAAGGTCTGTGACGCGGTGAACGCGGCACACCTGCGCGGGATCATCCATCGCGACCTCAAGCCGGGGAACATCCGCGTGGACTCCGAGGGGGAGCCGCACGTTCTCGACTTCGGCCTTGCGAAAATCGCGACCGGGCACGTTACGGAAGGCGTGCAGCCACACGTCATGACGATGACGGGCCAGTTCTTCGGGTCGCTGCCGTGGGCCAGCCCAGAGCAGGCGGAAGGAAGCCCGAGCAAGATCGACGTGCGCAGCGACGTTTATTCGCTCGGCGTCGTTCTCTACCAGTTGCTGACCAGCCAGTTTCCGTACGAGGTCGTCGGCGCGATCCGCGACATCATGAGCAACATCCTCCAGGCAGAGCCATCCCGGCCGAGCACGATCCGTCACGACATCGACGACGAGGTCGACACGATCGTGCTGAAGTGCCTGAGCAAGGACCGCGAGCGGCGCTACCAGTCGGCCGGCGAAGTGGCCCGCGACATACGGCACCATCTCCGCGGCGAACCCATCGAGGCCAAGCGGGAAAGCAGTTGGTACCTGCTGCGGAAGTCCCTGCGGCGACATCGTCTCGCCCTGAGCGCCACGCTCGTGCTGCTGTTCATCGGCCTCGCGTTCGGCGCCGTGATGACGGTGATGTTCCACAAACAACGGCACCTGAACGAGATCGTCACGCGGGAACAACAGAAGCTCGAGTCGCGGAACCTAGCCGAACAGAAAGTGCTGGCCGCCGAGCAGTGCATGCGCTGGCGTGAGAAGTCCGAGCTCGCGCAGGCGCGGGAGCTTCTCAACGAAGCCATCGCGTTGTCGCCGGATTACGTGGGAGCGTATCTGGACCGGGGGTTTCTCAGCGCCGTTGAAGCACTGCAGGCATCGCTGGACGTCAAGGGCACGTTCGTCGAGGACGCATTGCAGGATTTTCACCGAGCGCACCTGGCCGCCGGTGGGGCACCGGTCTTCGATCAATTGCCTCCTGAGTGGGAGAAGCCCATCGCACTCGGGGCGGGCTCGCAGGCAGCGTTGCGAGCGGCATACGACCTGCTCCTTCTCACACGCGGCCCGGAATCGGACATCAGCACGATCCGCGCGCTGGCCGAAGCGCCCATAAGGACACCGGCCGGCGGCCCTCCGCCCAGCCCATCCATCGGATCCGGCGCCATCTACAGCGTTCAAACGGACCGGCTCATCGCGCGGCCGCCGAGCGATTCGCCGGCTGCCGCCCGCCGCCCGGTCGATCGATCGGCGAGAATCGTGCGGCTGCTGCCGGTCGAGATTGGCTGCCTCGACCCCCTCGCGCCGCAGACGTATGAGTCCTACGTGATCGAACTGATCTACGATCCGCTGTTCGTTGTCGACGCCCAAATGCAGTTTGAGACGAATCCGGCCGTGGTCGAGTCGGTCTCGGTCTCCGAAGACAACCGGGTCTGGACGGTCCAGCTCAAGGATGGGCTCACCTGGCACAACGGAGAGCCTCTGCGAGCGGCGGATGTCGAATACACGTGGCAGAAGCTGCTCCCGGAGAAACAGCAGCAGCAACTCCAGGAGGTCCGGGCCCTGGACGAACATCGCGTGCGCTACACGCACCACGAGGCCTCACCGTCCGCGATGCTCGATATGACCTTCAACATTCTGCCCAAATCACGGTGCGAAGCGCTGTGGGCCGAAAAACCAACGCTCACGCGCGAGGAGTTGTTGAGAGAGCTCGCGCGCCACCCCATCGGCAACGGCCCCTATCGCATCGTCGGTGAACCGGGCAGGCACGGCGTCGAGTTGACCCGCTGGGAGGAGTATTCCGGCGAGAAACCCTACATCGCGGGCGTCACGTTCCGCGTCGCACAGCCAGGTACCCCGGAGCGGCTGCGCATGCTGGCCAGTGGACGGGCTGACGCCGCCGTGTTGACCGGCGACGAGTTCCGCTGGGACGTCAACGGCGAGTCCTTCGCGGAAGAGCTGATCAAAGTGACGGGGCCGAAGCGACAATACGACTACATCTGCTGGAACTTGAGCCGAGCCGGATCACCATTCGTCGACCCCCGCGTCCGCCGAGCCATGGCCATGGCCCTTGATCTGGACAGGATTCGCGAGGCGGTCTCCGGCGGCGTGTACCGCCCGTGCCATGGGGTCTTTGATCCCAGCACGTGGATGGGGAAGCCCATGGCGCTTCTCCCCTACGACGTCAAGCAGGCGGAGCGCTTACTCGACGCGGCGGGCTGGACCGCGGGTAGCGGCGGCGAGTCCGTCCGGACGAAAGACGGCCAGCGTTTCGAGTTCTCGTTGTTGATCCCGGAGGAAGCCCGCTGGTTCCCGCTGATCGGCATCATCATCCGCGAGCAGCTCGCGGCGGTCGGCGTGGCCGTGAATCTCGAATACCGGCCGTTTCTCGATTGCCAGAGCCTCCGGCAAAGCGGCGACTTCGAAGCGCTCATCAGTTCCGTGGTGTGCAACCCCCATCCCTGCCAGGACCGGGAACGCTGGACGACGGGACGTGAGAAAAACTACGGCGGCTACAGCAACGACGAAGTCGATCGCCTCTTTGAAACTGCGCGTCGCACCCTGGATGGACGTAAGGAAGCCGCCCTCTACGGCAAGATCCAGGAGCTGATTTACGAAGATCAGCCCTACCTGTTTCTGTGGCAGAAGCCGACGATGTGGGCCTTCAATAGACGCATCCACGGGGTGGAGCTCAGCCCGTTTGGACCCGTTCGGTTCTACCCGGGGCCGCGGAGCTGGTGGGTACCGGCGGAGCAGAACTGAGCGCGGGGCCACGCGTGTCACGCGCGGTGCGGCGCGGGGGACTGTTTCTTCGACAGGATGGCATTTGCTATACTGGTTTGCGTTCGGGGACCGATCCAGGAGCTGGGCAAACTGGCTGCGCAGCCATTGCCCCGAACAAGGGAGGCAAATGAAGCCACGTTCGATCCGGGTGAAACACGTCACCCGGCGGGGCCGACGGTGTTCCTCCACCGTCAGGGACACGCGCTCCGATAATGTCCGCGTCGCACGGAGAACCGGCCATGGGAAGAATCCGCTGCTCATGCCTGCACAGCGCCCCTGATCGCACCGGGCGGCATGCCCCGCGAGCCATTCGCCTGCTATCAGCACGGCACACGCCGCTCATCGCGGCAGCCATCGCCGCCCTGCTCACACCAGGACTCACCTGGGGACAAGGCGCAGGAACGGCGCTTCAGTTTGCCGGCGACGACGACTATGTCACCGTCGCGCAGCACGACTCCCTGAATCTGCCCGGGCCGTATTCGATCGAGATGTTCCTCCGCCCCGACGGAGGCTTCGATCCGTCGGCAACAGACTACCAGGGTCTGCTGGACAAGGGTGATTACCAGCTCTTCCTGGACCCCAACGACGGCGCGCTGCGATTCGTTCAGCCCACGGCCGGCGAGTTCGCCCAGGAACTCGGCAACAACTTCACGGACACCGTCCTGGCGATGGTCGTGTTCGACGCTGACGGGGCAGGGCCAGAGCCGGCTGCGCTGTACCTGGGTGGTCGGTTTCAGCGAGCCAACACGCGCGCCAGCCATATCGTGAAATGGGATGGAGCGCACTGGACACCGCTTGGCGAAGGCACGGATGCGCCCGTCAACGCGCTGGCGGTGTTCGACGATGGGACGGGGCCGGCGTTGTACGCGGGCGGCGAGTTTACCGAAGCCGGGGGCGTCGCCGTCCACCACATTGCGAAATGGGACGGCGACCAGTGGTCATCGCCCGCGGGCGGTGTGAACAACGCCGTCCATGCGCTGTCGGCATTTGACGACGGACGCAGCACAGCGCTGTACGTTGGCGGCGAGTTCACCTTGGCGGACAACGGCGCCGTAACCGCCGCCGGCATCGCGCGCTGGACCGGAACACAGTGGGAAGCGGTGAGCGGCGGTGTCAACGGTGACAACGCGACCGTGTACGCCCTCGAAACGTTCGACGACGGGCGTGGTGAATCGCTGTACGTCGGGGGCGACTTCACCAGCCCGGGTGCATACATCGCCCAATGGACCGGGAGCCAATGGCAGCCCGTCGCCGGCGGTGTGAACGACACCGTTTTTGCGCTCGAGGTGTTGAACCCCGGGGACGGCGATGCGCTCTACGTGGGCGGCGAGTTCGTTGTGGCTGGCGGGTCAACAGCGAACCGAATGGCCCGCTGGGACGGCACGTCGTGGACGACGCTGGGGGATGGATTCAACGGGCGCGTCCGTACCTTCGCCGTGTACAACGGAGCGCTCTACGCCGGTGGACACTTCACGGAGGCCGACGGGGTCGAGGCACGGCGCATCGCGCGCTGGGATGGGAACACGTGGGTCGAAGTCGGCGGAGGGGTGTCCGGCAGCGGCGGGGGTGATGTCTGGGAAGTGTTTTCCCTGGCGGCCTACCGCGATGAACTGATCGTCGGCGGGCTGTTCAACCGCGCGGGGGGCCTCTGGGTGACGTATCTCGGGCGCTGGGACGATGTCCAGTGGCGACCCTCTTTCGCCGGCCCGGACAGTGTCGTCTACGCGATGACCGTCTATGACGGCGAGCTGTACATCGGCGGAGCTTTCTCGCACATCGAAGGGCTGACGACGAACTACATCGCTCGCTGGGACGGCGACACGTGGCGCACCGTGTCTTCGGGCATGAACCAGTACGTCTATGGGCTTGCTACCTACGACGACGGCAACGGTGAAGCTTTGTACGCCGTCGGCATGTTCACGACTGCGGGGGGGCAATCGGCTCGTCGGATCGCCAAATGGGACGGGCAGCAATGGTCGGCACTGGGAGAGGGTTCGACGAACGGGCTGAACTACCAGGCCTACGCGATGGCGGTCTTCGATGACGGCCGCGGGCCAGCCTTGTATGTGGGGGGCTTCTTCACATCAGCCGGCGGAGTCTGGGCCGAGCGCATCGCCCGCTGGGACGGCGTCCAGTGGGAGCACGTGGGTGGTCCCTCGAGCATTTCCGGTGGCGAGTGCGAAGTACGCGCGCTGGGCACCCTCGACGACGGCAATGGCGAGGCGCTCTTCGTGGGAGGAAACTTCACGACGGCGGGCGGGAACCCGGCCAGTTGCGTCGCCAAGTGGACCGGCACGGTCTGGGAAGCGGTCGGAAGCGGCGCCAACGACACTGTGCGTGACTTTGCCTCCTATGACGGCGATGTGTTCGTTTGTGGCGCGTTCACCGAAGTCGGTGGCGTGATGGCCAATCGCGTCGCCCGCTGGAATGGATCGGAGTGGGCCGCGGTGTCACCGGGCATGGACGACATCGTTCGCACGTTTGCCGTGCACAACAATGAGCTCTACGCCGGCGGCAGCTTCCAACTCGCCGACGGTGTCCCCGCGAAACGGCTCGCCCGGTGGAACGGAGTTCGCTGGAACCCGGTTCGCGGCGGGGTCAACGATGATGTGCGGGTACTCGAGCTGTACGACGGCGACCTGTTCATCGGAGGCCGGTTCAGCATGGCCGACGGCTGGTACTCACAGGCGATCGCCCGCTGGCATCAGCCGCTACGATCCATCGCCTCGGCTCGCACGACGTGGAACGAGGAGATGGTCCATGTCGCAATCACGCACGATGAGCTGGACTTGCGGATGTACGTCAACGGCGTCCTCGAAGCCGAGGTCCCATCCACGACGCTCCCCGGAGACACAACGATCACGCCGCTGTGGGTCGGCCGCACGAGCGATGCCCCGGTCGACGAGGGCGCGGGCGAGTTCTTCGGCGGTCACATCGATGAGCTGCGAATCTGGAACGCCGCCCAGTCCGCGGATGATATCCGCGACAACCTGAACCGGAAGCTCATCGGCGACGAGCCCGGGCTCGTCGCGTATTACCGCATGGACGAGGGCACCGGCCAGACCATGGCGGACTCTTCACCCAACACCAACGCCGGCACGCTGCTCGGGCCGGCGTGGACCACGTCCACCGCTCCCCTCGGCGATGCGGCCACATGGACGGTGCTGGCGGACCCGCTGTCACTGGCGAGTTCGTACGGGGATTCTCTGGAGGTCGCGGACCTGAGTGGCGCGCCGCCGTTCGCGGCTCTTGTCTACGTGGACGACCCGCCGAACCACGTGGAACTCGCGCCGGGACTGTTCGCGGTGTACCCGCGTCACTATTTCGAGGTCTGGGCGCCGGATGGTGGCTCCCCGACGTACACGGCCATCTACCACTACGACGGTCATCCCGATGTGACAAATGAATCGGGTCTGGCTCTAGCCTGGCGTCCATCGGCCGTCACGCCGACATGGAGCGACACGGAGGCGGCGCTCGACGTCGAGGCGGATACGCTGACGAGCGAGGGCAACACTGGGGGCCAGTACATCCTGGGCGAGGCTGGTTACGTGTTGGAGATGGCCGTCTCACCACCGGCCAGCGGCAGCACGACACCTCCCGAGGGCGTGCCGTATTCGTTCCCCAGCGGCACGGAGGTTTTCATCGCCGCCCTGCAGGAGCCGGGCTTCGTATTCAGTCACTGGGAGGTTTCGGCCGGATCGACACCGGTGGTCAGCGCGGAGTGTCCCACCGATGCCACGGTCACCATGGATGCGGACAAGGTCGTTATGGCGGTGTTCGTGGCGGGCTACGAAATCGATGTCCTGTGGCGCGGCGGCTTCGCGTGCCCGGCAGCGCCGCAGCACGAATGTTGGAGCCTCGAAGAAAACTGGTGCCCCACGGTCGTCCCGGACAATGTGCCACAGTCGGTTTACAACGTCACCCTCTCGGGGCCAGATGCCGTGGCGACGCTCGACATCTCGCCGACAATCCAATCATTGAGCCTCGAGGATGGGGCGACGATCGAGGTCAACGCGGCGCTCGGGCCCGGCGTTCCGGCCCGCTCGCTGGCCGTCGCCACGCCGATCACGAACGAGGGGAACCTCCGCGCGATCGATGGCAAGCGGCTGGTGCTCGACTCGGCCGACATCCAACAGGGCCCGAACGGCGCCCTGGTAGCCGAGGGGGCCGGAAGCCACATCGAGATCAACGGCCGCAGCGTCACGGGGGGCAAGGCGGTCGCGGTGGATGGCGGCCAGATCCGCCTCCTCGGCAGCGGCTATCTGTACGGGGTCACGATCGAGGGCGCCGTCCAGGCTCAGGCGGTCGTCGTGCCCGATGGCCAGACGGGCGTGCTGGGTGGTGCGGTGGCCAACAGCACCACGATCGCCGTCGGCGAGGTCGGGCAATCCAACCCGACGTTCCTGATGCCCGATCTGCTAGGGGCCACGCTGACCGGTTCGGGACGGGTGCTCATGGCCACGTCTCAGTCACGCGTCGGGGACTTCTTCGGCCAAGTCACGAACGCCGTCGACCACCGCATCGAAGGTGCGGGCGTGCTGTTCGGGCGCATCGTGAACATGGGCATCATCGTCGCGAATCTCCCCGGGCAGGAACTCGTGCTGATCCCGATGGAACCACTGGCGAACAACGGCCTCATCGGAGCGAGCCAGGGAGGCACGATCCGCATCCTGGGCGATATCGACGTTCTACCCGGAAAGCACCAGCGCTCAGCGGGCACCTTGCGCACTGAAGCCGGCGGGATCATCATCGAGAACTCGATGGTCATCGTGGACGACATCGACGTCTTGCCGGGCGCCATCGACAACGGCGACCTGATTCTCGACGGCGCCGGACTCGGCGGGAATCACCTGTACGTGACCGGAGGCGAAACGCGTCTCCAGGGCGGCTCCGAGGTCACGATCACCGGCCTGGTCCAGCTCGATCCGGACACTATCACGAACCCGCAGGCCATCGCGTGGCTGACAATCAACGAAGGCATGCTGACGGCGGACCAACTGGACCTCGCGCAGGGTGCGCAGCTCACGGTCGACGCGACCGTGTCCGTGCGCGACAGCGTGACGTTCGCCCTCGTCGACGAGAGCCGTTGGTCATGGTCCGCCGGCGCCGCACTCGTGATCACCGGCGGCGTCGGACTATCGGACCACGACCCCGCCGGCTACGCAGTGCTCGAAATCGGCGGCTTTGACCTGGGCACCGACCCCGCTGGCCACGTCGGCGACCCGGCCGGCTTCCTGGACAACTTCCACCTCGAGACGCTGCTCATCGGGCCCGGGGCGCATGTCAGCCTGCACGACACACGCGATAACGGCAATCGCGGCGGCACGTTCGGCGACGCCGAGGCGCTGTATGTGCGGCATCTCGAGTTTGCCGACGCGGACGGCCGGCTGGATCTCAACGGGCTTCATCTCTACTTCGAGACGCTGAACGCGCCGGCCGGAGGCGAGCAACTCGTTGACCTGCTGCCGACACTCGGCGATCTCGATTGTGATGGGGACATCGATTTCGACGACATCAACGCCTTCGTCGTCGCCCTGCTCGGCGAAGAGCAGTACTACGCGCAATACCCCGACTGCAACCGGCTGAACGCCGACTGTGACGGGGACGGCGATGTCGACTTTGACGATATCAACCCGTTCGTCGCGCTGATCGGCGGGAACTGACCCTCGCCAGAATCACAAGAAACGAAGCGCTGGTGATCCCCGACGATGATTCGGCTCGTCCCCGCCAGGGAAGCGAGTTACAAGACGGCCTGCGCGGATCCTCAGGTACCGATGAGTGCCACGAAGGGGTTGATATCGTCGAAGTCCACGTCCAGGTCGAAATCGCAATCCGCGTTCGACCAGTTGCAGTTCGGATGTTCCGCGTAGTAGTTGTCCGGGCCACTCAGCGCAAGCACGAAGGGGTTGATGTCGTCGAAATCAACGTCACCGTCGCAGTCCATGTCGCCCGCGCGACATGTTGACGGAATCGATTCGTACGCACCGATATCAACGACGCCCGCTACGATCCGCGCCCCACCCCGGACATCCAGCGGAATCGGTTCGAGCAGGTCGCCATCGTCGTCGAGATCGAACGTATCGAGCGGAAGTCTGTTGTTGTCGCCGGCGTCTGCGCAAGGCGATGCACAGTTGTCGATGCGCGGCAGATCATCGACCGTGCCGAGAACGTTGTCGGCACCATCGGGATCAACGAGGTTTGGATCGCTCCCACAGTTTCCCTCGCCCCCGAGCCCACCGGTCCAGCCATCCACGCAGCAGTAGTTGACCGTTGCGGAACCGCCATCACCCGCGAGTTGCGCGAGTTCGCCGCCCACACCGCCCGCCGTGTTAGCCCACAGAATGCAGTTGTCGAGCACAGGCTCGCTCCCCGGGAATGCGTAGTACACGCCGCCCCCGGCGTTGGCGGCGTTCCCGACGAGCGTGCTGTTGATCAGGCGCAGGTTGCCCCGCTCATTGCGCAGCGCACCCCCGCCATACGCCGCGCTCTGCGACACGTTTCCACTGAAGACGGAGTTCACGACGAGGCACTGGCTCGTGTTGTTCAGCACCGCCCCGCCGCCATAGGACATCGCTTCGTTTCCGCAAAACACAGAATTGAGCACCGTGACGTCGCAGCCCGTGGTGCTCGCGAGCGCACCGCCCTGCAGGCCCGCGCTGTTGTGGCTGAACATGCAGCCGATCACGACCGGGGCGCACGTGTCGAGGTTGAAGATCGCCCCCCCCACCGTCGAGGCCGCATTCTCCACGAATGAACAAGCCATCAGCATCGGGCTCGCGTTACGACACGCCAGAGCGCCACCGAAGCTCGCCTGATTCGCGTTGAACCGGCAGCCGACGACCCGCGCCGCACCGTCCTTGACCAGCACGCCGCCGCCAAGGCTGTCATCGCCGCCGAACGCACCGGCGTTTCCGCCCTGCACGATGAAACCATCGAGGACGGCGGTCCCATCGGTGCCGATGGCCGTGACGACGTGCAGGCTGTTGTCACCCATGTTCGCGAACCCGGGCCCATCGTCTTCGAGCAGATCGCCGCTGAGGATGGTCGGGTTGTCGGGTACAGTGCGCTCCCACAGATACTGCTCGTTGCCGGCGAAGCCACCATACACCACCAAGTTGTTCTGCAACTCGAAGGATTCGTCCTGCTGATACGTGGCACGATCGGGCCGGTACGTCCCAGCGGCGACCCAGATCTCGATGACATCACCGCTGAGCGCCGCGACGTCTAACGCATCCTGCAGATCGTTGAAAGCGGTATTCCACGATTGCCCCCCACCGCCGGGCGGCGCATCGTCATCCACGTACAACACCGGGGCGAATCCGCCGAGTGCGGCGGACAAGGGCAGCGACACCAATGCAACGCTCAGAAGCCGACACAGCCTGGACATGATTGAACCCTCGTCTCGGCACCGATCCCCCGCGGTGGAACGTCTATAGCATAGCGATTTTGCGGGGGATGATTCAATAAAGGATACCCTATGACCGAGCTGGCATCCAACACAAGCCCCAAACAGTGTCCAAGTTTGCTCTCGGTGGTTACGACCACGATTGGATGTATATGGATTCCCGTACATGCCGGCACAGTCGGCATAGGGTAACGCCCTTTATTCTTGACATCCCTGTGGCACACTGGTATCAAGATAGTGAGGGAGTATTGCATCTGGGCTGGATGGGGCAAGATCCGTGTGCGGGTCGCATATCTATGTTCACACGGACAAGCTAGAGGGCGTTGTGCAAGGAGGGTGCATCGGCGGGTGAGGGAGGCGCAGCCAGCTTAGGGCCGAAGATCTCGATGGACGCCAGAGTGGCACCGGTGGGCACGAACGCGAGTGATGCACTCGGCGCATAAGCGGTTTTTTTGTCTCCTGCCCGCGAAGCGCGTTTTCTCGAGACGAACAGGGAGGTGTGCAGGTGGGGAACGGCATCGGGGTTCGAGAAGCGCGTGCCGCCACCGCGCGGACAGATCCAGTCACCGCGGCACGGCGGTCACCGGCCCTGCACAGCCGCCTTTCCATCAACCTGTACAAACGGAACACGCTCGCTCGACCCAGGGGGAGCTCGTCGCAGCGATGGCCCAGCCACCGAAGGATCAGACGCCGGTCGAGCAGATCAGGACGGCGATGCTTGTCCGCCACACTTGGAGGTTGGATATGAAGATCCGCGCTTGCGGTCAATACGCGGCGATTGTCGCCACACTTCTGGTGGTGACGCTCTGCTCACCGCCGTCGCGCGCAGAACTCGTACCGATGGACATTCCAACGCTGGCCGACCAGTGCGAACACGCGGTCACCGGGCGGGTGCTGGCGGTGAACTCGTTCTGGAACGAAACCCAGACGAAGATCTACACCGAAATCCAGATCGAGCTCAGCGAGGATCTCAAGGGCAACATCAACGTGCCCGCCGTCGTGCTGACGCTGACGGAACTCGGCGGAACCATCGGTGACACGACCATGGTGGTGCAGCACGCGCCGTCGTTCGTGGTGGGCGAGCAGGTGCTCGTCTTCACGGAATACGCGTCTGACGGCCGCCTGATCGTCCTCGGTCGCACGCAGGGCAAGATCACGCTCGCCAACAGCCGCGATCCACAGGTACGCAGCGCGCCGCGCGGCGTCATCGCGTACACACCTCAAGGCCGTCAAACACTGGCCCGGGTGCGCCAGCTCATGCTCGATGGGGGGCACACGCCCACGCTGCTTGACCCGAATGGCATGACGCCCAGGGCGCCCGGCACAGGCCCGGCCTCCCCCATCAATGGCCTCACCCTAGGACAACGGTCAATCGCGGACGAGCGCTGGAATGAAACCGGCGTATTCGCCGAGCAACGCCCCGACCAGGAGTTGCTCGAGTACCGCACGCGCGTGTCCAAGACGTTTGCGAATCCGGACGGCACACGCACAGCATATCTTATCGGTCCCGTGCACTATCTCGACCAGACGGGCGCCTGGCAGGACATCTGCTACGACGTGGCCGCCAACGACTCGGACGAACACCCGGATTACGGTTACGCCAATCTCACCAACGACTTCATCAGCTACTTCCCGGCGCGCTATGGCGAGGCCGGCGTCGTCACGGGCCGGCCGGCGTCCGGGATGATCAACCTGTGGCGCAAGCCGCGGGTGCAGGTCATCACCGCCGACGGCGAGGTCGCCACGGCGCTGACCCCATCGGCCGTTGATGGCAGGACAAGCGGGCGCAGCGTCATGTTCCGCGAGACGTACCCCGGGATGAGCGACGAATACACCGTCCTGGACGCCGGCCTTGAGCACTACGTCCACATCGAGTCCACCAAGGCACTGGGATCGGTACGGGATGGGAAGCTCGTGTTCACCGACTCCATCCCCCTGCCTGAAGGCTGCACCGTCCTGCTTAATGGCCAAGCGCAGACCGAGGACTTCACCGCGGATCGGTTCACAATCGTCGCCGCAGACGGCGAGACTTTCTTACTGCAGCCGATCGTGGCCTTTGACGGGCGATTCGACCGGCAGCATCTCGATGCCATCTGCGCTCCGCGCATCGACGTGCCCCCAGCGAAACGTGCCGCCGCCGAGGAGGAAATCCGGCGGCTCATGGAAACCTGCCCCGATTCGTACCTGACGACGCCGTATACGGTCCGGTTCCGCGCTGGGGTCCTCGATGTGTCGTACGCCCTCGACATCGGCTGGCTGCGGCAGCGCGAGCGGCAGTTCCCCATCGTCGTCGATCCCCAGGTGCTCATCGGCTCCAACGGCGGGCAGTGGGGTCCGATCGCAGACTGCGTCTACAACACGACGTACCATGACTCGCGCTGCCAGTGGGTGCTGTTGGCATCGGACCTGACTGGTGCCGGGCTCGTGGGCGCTCCGATCCACGCCTACGCCATCGCCTGCTACACGACACCCGCGAGCGTGCTGGTCAACCTCCGCTGGCGCTTTCAGAACACGAGCGACACGACGTCCACCGCTTGGCTGACCAGCGGCTTCACGCAAAACTGGGGACCATCCAGTTACCAGCCGACCGGGAACCACTGGACGAACTACAGCGGGATGAGCGGCTTCTCCTGGGACGGGTCCAGCAACCTGATGGTCGATTTCTCGCGCGACGACATCGACTACGTGTCCTGCCCAGGTTCGTGGTACAAGTGGAACGCCGGCAGCAACCGGATGTGCGGCGGGCACAGCGACTCGGGCTATGCGTGGCCCTTTGACGGGATGACCGCGACGGCCTATGACCACGTGCCGTGGACGCAGATCACAACGGGTTACTGCACCGGGGGCAGCAGCGTATGCGACGAGTACATCAGCCGGGTTCAGGTTGGCAGCATCGATTGGTCGTCGACCTGCGGAACAGGTGGCTACCAGGACTGGACCGCCCACTCCACGTCGATGACCGTTGGCGGTTCCTACGGCATCACGGTGACCAACGGAAACCCGTATGCGAGTGACGAGTGCGGGATCTGGGTGGACTGGAACCAAGATGAAGACTTCTCCGACGCCGGCGAAACCATCACGGTGAGCGGAACCCCCGGTGGCGGGCCCTACACGGCCACGATCACGCCGCCCGCGGGGACCCCGCCCGGCTCTACACGGATGCGCATCCGCATCACGTACGACGAGACCCCCGCCGCGTGCGGAATCTCGACGCGGGGCGAGGTCGAAGACTACACGGTCGTGAACGGGGCTGTGTCGAGCATCACGAGCATCTCACCGAATCACGCGCCGGCCGGCGTCGGCAGCGCCGGCCCGACGGGCAGCCTCGTGACAATCACGGGAACCGACTTCGGCTCGTCGCAGAGTGCCAGCGACCACGTCGTCTTCTGGTCGAACGGCTCCAACTACTACTACGACGATACGTACATCGTCTCGTGGTCGGACACACAGATTCAATGCTACGTGCCGGCCGCGTCCAGCTCGAAGGACTGCGCGGTTTACAAGGCCGGGATCTGGTCGAACTTCTACCCGTTCACCGTGGATTGGTCGTTCTGGTACCGGTGGCAGGACGAGACGGTGATGCCGCTGCCCTTCCTGATCAACCAGAACGGAAGCGATGATTTCATCGCGGGCGAAGAATTCACCGCCACGCGCGCCGGGCTCGCTACGTGGGAAGCGGTCGAGGAGTGCTACGCCTTCTACGAGGACCTCGGAACCACGACCCTCACAGCCACCAACCGCGATTACCACAACGTGATTTCCTGGACCGAAAGCGGCTGGTCGTATGGTTCAGGCGTGATCGGCGTGACGACGATCTGGCTGATCAGCGGGATCATTGTCGAGACGGACGCCGAGTACAACGGCCAGAATTACACATTCTGCGTAGGCTCCGTGGCTGGACAGGTGGATGTCCAGAATGTCGTCACGCACGAAACCGGCCACGGGTACATCGGGCTGGCCGACCTGTACGGTGTGCCGGACCAGGACAAGACGATGTACGGGTACCTCAACGTGGGGGGCGGTGAGACGAAGAAACGCTCGCTGACCTCGGACGACGAGGATGGGGCCCAGTGGATCTACCCGTACACCGAACACTGCTACACCTGCCCGACGTACGACTTCGGCACGTTTGTTCCCACCGAGACGTACGCCACGCACGGCCCGATCGCGATGGACAGTGACGGCTGTCGCTGGTACCGGTTCGACCTCGAGAGCTACACGCAGTATCGCTTCACGGTCTGTGAGGGCGGCGGGTACTTCTCGGGCAACACGGTCTTCGAATTGTGGAACAGCACCTGCACCGCGATGGTGGCGTCCGACGACGATTCCTGCGGACAGGGATCCCAGATCGACTATGTGCCGACTTTGTCGTCGGTGTACAACCTGAAAGTCCGGCCGTACTACCCGTCTCCCGAGCCGATCAAGTACAAGCTCGCGTATCGCTACGTTCCCGGAACGTGCAACACGCCACCGAACCACGACTTCGCGATCACGCCCACGACGACGTACCAAACGCACAGTTCGGAGGTCTATCGCGGCGGCTGCAGGTTGTACGAGGTGACAATGGACGGTGGCAAGCCGTACCGGTTCACCTTCTGCGAAGGCGGCGGAGCGGCCAACTACGACACATACCTTATTCTGTACGATTCGGCCGGGACCGAACTGGCACACAACGATGATGTGTGCGGCGTGCGTTCCGAGCTGGATTATGAATGCACGACGGGTGGGACGTACTACCTCGAAGTCAACTCATCCGGTGACGACTACGGTGGAACCTACACGCTGGCGTACCGGTGCGGTGAGTGTTTGCTCGACGGCGATTGCAGCGATGGAGACCCGTGCACCGATGACCTGTGCCTCGGAACCGGCATCGACCGCACGTGTGACTTCGTTCCCAACAACCCCGACGACCCGACGAACGCCGACGCCAGCCCACCGGAGATCTGCGACGGAGAATCAACGACGTTGTCGGCGTCGGTGAGCGGTGCTGAGATCGACTGGTACACCGGCAGTTGTGGCGGGACGTACGTCGACACCGGCAACTCGATCAGCGTAAGCCCGAGTACAACGACGACCTATTACGCTCGTGCACGGCATGCCTCGACCGGATGCGAAAGCCCGGGTTGCGATAGTGCGACGGCGACGGTGAATCCGATGCCGCCCACGCCCACGAACGGCCAGGCCGATCCGCCCGCGGTGTGCACTGGCGGCTCTTCCGACCTGTCGGCATCGGTCGGAGCGAGTGAGACGATCGACTGGTACACGGGGAGTTGTGGCGGAACGTTCGTCGACACGGGCAATCCGCTCACCGTGTACCCCGTCGCGGACACGACCTACTACGGCGTGGCACGTGATACGGTGACCGGTTGCGAGAGCGTCTCGTGCGTCGTCGTGAGCGTGTCGATCATCCCCGACCCAACGCCACCGACGTCCGCCACCGTCGATCGCGACTGGTTCTGCCCCGCTGACACCGGGATGATCGCGCTGGAGGCCTTTGGCGGCAGCGGCGATGACGTGCGCTGGTTCGAGGGCAGTTGCGGCGGGTCTGATCTCGGCACGGGCAATCCGCTGTCGATCGCGTCGCCGGCTTCGACGACGACCTACTACGCGCGCTGGGAGAACCCGTGCGGTGACACGAGCTGCACGTGGGTGGTCGTGCATGTGGATGCCGATCCGCCGACGTTCACGTACATCCCGGATGATGTCGACGTCTATGCGGACGCCGGCACCTGTGAGGCCGCCGGCGTCGACATCGGCCAGGCCATAGCCGTGGATGCGCACAACGAGCCGGTGAACGTCGTCGCGACGCGTAGCGACGCCGCGGAGCTTTCGTCGCCGTACCCCGAGGGGATCACCACGATCACGTGGACGGCGACGGACGCCTGCCTCAACGAGACCACCGACAACACGCAGACGGTCACCGTGTTCGACAAGAACCTGCTGAATCTCGATGTCGGGCTGCTCGGGATCAACTCCGGCAGCTTCGACCGCTGTATCACATTTGACCTCGTCAAGTACGACTGCTCCGTCGTGACCATGGAGGATGAGCTCACGTTCACGAACGGCGAGGCCATCGGTGCGGTGTTCGAAGTGCCGTGTGGCGACTACTGGTGCATTCTGGCGGAAGATGAGTTGCACACGCTGGCGCGCCGGCTCGATCGTGACGCCGGCCTGAACATCGCCAGCAGGGAGTATGTCGCCGCACTCACCCTCAGCAACGCCCTCGTGAGTGGCGACCTCTTCGACGACAACTTCGTCGACATCGTCGATTTCGGCGTCTACATCACGGGATGGGGAAACACCTACGGAACCGTCACGTGCGACACGAACCCACCGCACGCCGACATCTCCGGCGACGATGCCGTGGATGTGCAGGATTTCAGTTTCGTATCCACGTACTTCCTGTACATCGGCGACAGCTCGTGCTGTGGGACACTGGGCAACGGTCGCCAGCCCCGTGAATCGATCACCGTCGCCGAGCTGGCGTTGCTTGGCTTGGATGATCTGGCGGCGGCGGATTTGAACAACGATGGCGTTCTCGACCTGATCGATGTGCAGATCTTCCTGGATGGCGGCGTGCCGGATCCGAAGGCAGAGCTATCCGAGGAAGAACGGCCCGCGACGAATGAACGGCGGCGGCGTTGACACGGCCGTGGGCCGGACGTCGACCGCAGGCATACGAGGATTCTACGCGGCACCGACAACGGAGATGCGGTGATCGCGATGTGCGAACTGACAGGAGACCGGGAAAGAAGTCAGGTCACAAGCAGGCGACCCCGCCAATAGGACAAGGAGTGCGGCATGCCAAGGAAAGCAATTCACGGTATCGTGGTAACGCTGCTTTTGGCAGCGGCAGCGTGGAGTTGGGCGGACGCACCCGCACTGACGCTCACGCCAGATGCCACGTGCTACACGACACAGAACGGCACAGTGACGGTCGACGTCGTCCTGACGCAGTCCGCACCGACGGATGAAGTCCTCGGTGGACTCTTCTTCCTCGCGTTTGACGACACGACGTTGACGTTCGTCGGCATCACCTATGGCGATTCGCCGTTTACACGTGACGTCTACGACCCAGTCAGCAACGGCACGAACGGGGAGATCACGTACGCCGTCGGCCTCCCCGAGCCGCCGCCCGCGGGGTACACGGGCGCCGGCCCGTTAACCATGGCGCGCGTCACGTTTCAGGCGACGGCGGAGGCCTGCGAGGTGTCCGACCTCGTGAGCTTCCGCGACCCCGGTGCCCCCTTCGCTACGCGTCTCACGATGAGCGATGGGCTGGGCGGCGCCGTCCCGCTGGAGATTGCCGCGGGCGACCTGCATGATCTGGGGGCGATCACGCTGGATTGGACCGATCCGACGCTGAGCGGCTGCCCCACGGACGTCACCGTCGAGTGTAACACCGTTCCACCGCCAGCAACGGTAAACGCGTCGGACAATTGTCCCGGCGTGTTGCTCGACTTCGACGAGCAGCGAACGGACGGAAGCTGCGAAGACGACTACACGCTCACGCGCACGTGGACCGCGACAGATGCCTGCGGGAACACGGACTCCTGCACGCAGATCGTGACTGTCCAGGACACGACCGACCCGGTGATATCCGGCTGCCCAACTGACATCACCGTCAACAACGACCCGGGGCTGTGCTCAGCCGTCGTGAGCTGGACACCGCCAACCGCCACGGACAACTGCGACGCCGACCCCAGCCTGCTCACAACGCATGCGCCCGGCACAGTATTCCCCCTTGGCGTCACGCCGGTCACTTACACGGCGACGGACAACTGCGGCAATGACGACACGTGCAGCTTCAACGTAACGGTCAACGACAACGAAGACCCGGCGATTACGACCTGCCCGCCGGATCGCACGCTGTATGTCGACGCGGATTGCGAGACCACCGTACCCGATCTGACCGGCGAGGTCGTGGCGAGTGACAACTGCGACACAAACCTCGATATCACGCAGAATCCAACAGCCGGCAGCACAATCGGGCTCGGCGGTACGGTCGTCACGATCACCTTCACCGATGATTACGGCAACGACGACACGTGTGATGTCACGCTCACGGTCGTTGACGATATCGATCCGGAGATCACGACCTGCCCGCCGGACCGTACGCTGCATGTCGACGCGATTTGCGAGACCACCGTACCCGATCTGACCGGCGAGGTCGCCGCGGACGACAACTGCGACACGAACCTCGATATCACGCAGAATCCAACAGCCGGCACCACTATCGGCCTCGGCGGCACAGTCGTCACGATCACCGTCACCGATGATTACGGCAACGACGACACGTGTGATGTCACGCT
>Ga0272441_10001058_pt1 | contig 59021 bp, 46 predicted proteins | sample SSMProp6N_FD_193582 | JGI IMG/M metagenome (GOLD analysis project Ga0272441, IMG submission 193582) | Marine sediment archaeal communities from Little Sippewissett salt marsh, Falmouth, MA, United States - SSM-Prop-6N | ecosystem: Environmental > Aquatic > Marine > Wetlands > Sediment ...
TGGCGTGTCCGCTGCTCCTCGCCCAGGAAACGAAGGACGACCAAAAGGCCTCCGCTACCCAGCCCAGCAAGGCGCTGTATCCGCGTGTCAAGCTGGAAACCACGCTGGGTGACATCGTCCTCGAACTGAACGGCGAAAAAGCGCCCATCTCCAGCAAGAATTTCATCGAGTATATCGATGCCGGGTTCTACGATGGGACCGTTTTCCATCGCGTGATCAGTGATTTCATGATCCAGGGTGGGGGCTTCACGGAAACCATGGACCACAAGACCAAGGGGCTCCACCCCCCGATCAAGAACGAATGGAAGAACGGGCTCAAGAACAAGCGTGGCACAATAGCGATGGCCCGCTCGGCCGCGCCTGACTCCGCCACCTCCCAGTTCTTCATCAACGTAACCGACAACACCGCCGGCATGAAGTACGACCTCGACACGCCGCGCGGTCCGGCCGCATACGCCGTCTTTGGCAAGGTGGTCGAGGGCCTCGATGTCGTCGACAAGATCCGCAATACGAAGGTCATCGCCCATCCGAAGTATCGCTCGCAAGGCCGGGCGGTCGTCCCCGACCCCGCCGTCGTGATCAAGTCCGCTCGTGTCGTCGGCGAGTTCGACCGCAAGGCTCTCGCAACCCGCGTGGAGGCAAATGAAATGGCGGCCAAGGAAACCGAGGTAAAAGCTGCCGCTGAGCAGCGCCAGAAGCTGGAAGCATTCGTTCAGAAAACCGAGAAAGAAACCGGGAAGAAGGTTGAGAAGACGGCTTCCGGCCTCATGTACACAATCCTCAAGGAGGGCACCGGGCCGCAACCGCAGCCGACCGACCTGGTTGAGGTGCACTACACCGGGACATTCCTCGACGGCTCCAAATTCGATAGCTCCGTAGACCGCGGCCAGCCCTTCCGCTTCTCGCTCCGCGGCGGCGTCATCCAGGGCTGGCTGGAAGGCGTGCGGCTCATGAAAGTCGGCGAGAAGCGAAAGCTCATCATCCCCGGCGACCTGGCCTACGGGCCCAACGGCCGCGGCAAGATCCCGCCCAATGCGACGCTCGTCTTTGATATCGAGCTGCTAAGCATCGTGGAGTCCCCCAAGCCGGGCCAGTAGCCGCCAGAAGCCGCGCTGCGGCGCCACAGGATAACAAGCGTTCGATGCCGGCGTTTCACGTGAAACGCCGGCATCGTGCTTATCTACTACCTACAGATCCAGGCCGATGTCGAGGCATGGGGCGGAGTGCGTTAGGGCGCCGACGGAGATACGGTCGATGCCCGTCGCCGCGATTTGCGCCACGTTGTGAAGCGTGATGCCGCCGCTCGCCTCCAGAGCCAGCTTGCCCCGCAGACCCTGGTCATCGCGGATATCGACGGCGGAGCGCAACTGCTCCGGCGCGAAGTTGTCGAGCAGGACGATGTCCACGCCGGGCACGCGACAGACGTCGGTCAGTTGCTTGAGGTTGTCCACCTCGACCTCGACGAAGCGGGGCTCGCCCGTCAGTTGTTCCAGCAGTGCGGCCAGCGCGTCGGTCAGCCCGCCGGCCGGGACGCCGGCCAGGTGGTTGTCCTTGATGAGCACGGCGTCGTGCAGCCCCATGCGGTGATTTTGGCCGCCGCCGGCGCGCACCGCATACTTGTCGAGCATCCGCCAGCCGGGAATGGTCTTGCGCGTGTCGAGAATGGTCACATCGGCGCTGACGGCCCGTGCCGCCGTCACGAAACGGTGCGTCAGCGTGGCCACGCCGCTCATTCGACCGAGGAAATTCAGAAGCGTGCGCTCGGCACCGAGGACGACAACCTGCGCACCACGAAACATGGCGACGGCGTCGCCGGTCTCGACCGCGTCACCATCCTGGACCGCACCACCGTCACGCTGTTCGGCCGTGAAGGTCGCCGGGTGCTGAAGCCGTCGCGAGAAAACGTCACTCACAATGGGCCCGACCGCCAAGCCGCAGATGATCCCGGGCTCGCGCGGGACAACGCGCCCGGCGACGTCCGCGGTCCCATCGCGCAGCAGGATAGACGTGAGATCCCCGGCTGTACCGAGGTCTTCGTCACACGCCATTTCGACAAGTTGACGAGCCTGGTGAGACCACATATCGCACGCCGTTTCTCCCCCGGAACAGCCCATTCAAGCACCGGCGCGGCTGCCCGATGCGCTCGCCGGGCAACGGCTTCAATCGGCCGTGGAGCCCGGCGCACGTTTGTCCAGGAATGCCCGCACGCGCTGCTTGTGGTCCGCGCCGCGCCCCGCCGTCGATTGCAGCATCGCTTCGTACTCGAGTTGGTCATCAAGCGTGGCCATCCACGCGTGGTTGAGAGCACGTTTTGTCAGGCCGATCGCCTGCTGCGGAAGAGCCGCGAGTTGCTCGGCCAGCGCCTGCCCGGCGCCCGGCAGAGCCGCATCATCAACGACGCGGTTGACCAGACCGATCTGCAAGGCCCTCTCGGCCGAGATCTCCTCATCCAGCATGCAGAGCTCGGTCGCGTGTGCGTGACCGACGGTACGAACGAGCGTCAGCGTAGCGGCCGCGTCCGGCACGAGCCCGATGTGCGCGAATGCCATCTTGAACGTTGCATCGGCCGAGCAGATGCGCAGGTCGGCGGCCAGCGCAAAGCTCACGCCCGCCCCGGCGGTCACGCCGTTGATCGCCGCGACCACGGGCTTCTCGATCGTCCGCATGCGCAGCACGAGCGGGTTGATGTTCTCTCGGAGGTGGTCGCCGAGGTCCTTCATCTCGGGTTGGGCACCATCTGCCGCGGCCGCCGGCAGTTCGCGCAGGTCCTGTCCGGCACAGAAGGCACGGCCCGTGCCGGTGAGAACGACCGCGCGGGTCTTGTCGTCGCGCTGGGCCATGCGGAAGGCGGCCCCGAGTTCGACGCCCATGTCCGCGTTGAACGCATTGAGCGCGGAGGGTCGGTTGAGCGTGATCGTCAGCACACCCGCGTGTGAACGAATCCGGATCGTCGAAAACGAGTTGGCCATTCCTCTGCCCGCTTCTGATGAGTACGTGCGTGTCGCCCGCGCGCCCGGCGTGTGCAGGCCGCTACCGACCGGCGAACACCGGCGGCCGGTTCTCCATCGATGCCCGCATGCCCTCCTTCTGGTCGTCGGTCGCGAAGAGGGAGTAGCACAGGGAACGTTCCAGGGCCAGCCCCGCACTGAGGCTCATATCCTGCGACTTGCGGACCGCGACCTTCGCCAGGCGAACGGCGAGCGGGGCCTGCTGGCACAGGTCGTGGCAGATCTTCCGCGCTTCTTCCGCGACGTTCTCACGCGGGACGACGCGGCTGACGATCCCCATGTCAAGCGCTTCGCGCGCCAGGATTTTCCGCCCGGTCAGAATCAGGTCCATCGCGCGGGCCCGGCCGATCAGGCGTGTCAGGCGCTGGGTCGCGCCGGCGCCCGGGATGATGCCAAGGTTTATCTCGGGGTGCCCGAAGCGCGCCGTCTCGCCGGCCACGACGATGTCGCATGCGAGCACGAGCTCACAGCCGCTGCCGAGCGCATAGCCGTTGACGGCCGCCACCACGGGTTTGCGCAACTGATCGATCTCGTCCCAGCGGGCGAATGGATCGCGCTGTTGCATCTCGACGGAGGAGGCATCCACCTGGTCGGCCGCGTCGGCCCCGGTGGCGAACGCCCGCTCATCGCCGGTCAGGAGCATGCAGCGGATGCGGGGATCGTTGTCAAAGTGTTGCAGGGCGGCGACCAGCTCATCCATCGTTCCCTGGTTGAGCGCATTGAGTGCTGCCGGACGGCTGATGTGCGCGACGCCGACCTGCCCGTCGACTTCGGTGAGTATGTCCCTGGCCATGACGGAATGGTACGAGCCCGGCGTCCGGGGCTCAATCCCCGCCGGGTGAGGTTTCCTGTTTGGCGCGGGGCTCCTCGGGATTCGTCAGACCGGCCTTCCAGGCGAGCAACCCGGTCGCGATGGTGACCCCGATGTACAGCAGGACGCCGTACCGCAAGCGGATCACCGGACGGCCGGCATGAACCCAGGTCAGCAGAAGCCCGATGCCAGCGTAGACGAGCGTGAGGCCGTAACTGATCAACACGGTCACCCGAACGGGCACGCCGCGTTGGACGAGCTGATCGTAGAAATGGCTGCGATCGCCTTCAAAGATCGACCGCCCGGCGCGCCACCGCCGAAACATCGCCAGCGCGGTGTCGAAGATCGGGAGCGCGAAGATCATGAGTGCCCCGATGACCCAGCGGAGCGTGCCGCCCTCGGCGAACAAGAGGATCAGCATGCCGCAGTTGTAGCCGAGCAGCACACTGCCCGCATCGCCCATGAAGATCTTGGCGGGGTTGAAGTTCCAGGGCAGGAAACCCAGCGCCGCCCCCACCATCGCAATCGCCATCACGAGGCGGACGGGGTCGCCCGTCTCGCTGTAGCCAAAGGCGGCAAGGTGAGAGGCGAGCATGAAAAACCCGAGCGAGATGATCGCCGTCACGCCCGTGCACAGGCCGTCGAGCCCGTCAATCAGGTTGGCCGAATTGCAGGCACCGAGCACGATAAACACACCGATCACGACGGAGATCGGCACGGTCACGATGTCGGGGAGGTCCAGACCGAAGATATGGAAGACCGCCCCCACCGAATGGAATCCCACCCGGGTGCACAGGATAACCGCGGTGATGACGACGGCGCCGACGAGCAGGCGGATCTTGGGTCGTACGTGCCGGACGTCGTCCACGAGGCCGAGAACGGACATCGCGATGCCGCCCAGCAGGAGTGGCAGCAGGCGATGCCAATCGTAGCCGCCGCTGAGCATCGCGACGAGCAGAACCAGCGCCCAGGCCACGCAGATGGCCGTTCCCCCCAGGTAGGGAATCGGTTTCGCATGGGGCTTGAGCTTCTGGTCAGGGATGTCGAGCACGCCGAATCGATGCGCGATGCGGATGGCGAGGGGCGTGCAGAAGACGGTGACAATCAGGGCCAGGAGGCCGTATTGCTGATACTCTCTGAGCACGTTGATGAAATCGGTCATGATGGACTCAAGCTATTCGGGACGATCCGCGCCTGATCGCATCCGATTCCGAGCGGCCGGCACGCCGCCGCCGAGCAATCGGCCCTCATCCCGGAGAACGGCACCGCAGGGTCAACCGGCGGCGGCCTCGCAGACTCGGCCAAGATGATATAGCATCTGTGCCGGATCGGCGCCACCCGCGTAGGCGTTTCGGGCATCCGGTTGCCGACTGCCAAGGCCCGGGCACGGATTGCCGGGGGTGGTGTCTGCGCCTGATAGGCATCCTGGGGTCGCGGATGGCGGCGAGGGAACCGATAATGGAACAGGTGGACATACCGGCGGCTTGGCGGTAGGCCGGAGGCAACGCATGAAGCGGATCCTGAAGTACACGTGGTTCTTCCTGGTGATGAAGCTGTCGAGCTTCATGCCGGATTTCCGCCCTCTCATGCGTTTTCGCGGCTTCCTGTTGCGATGTTGCTTCAAGTCCTGCGGCCGCAACTTCCAGATCTGCTCGCACGCGATGATCATCTGCCCGTCGGACGTGTCCATCGGGAACGACGTCTACATCGCGTACGGTTGCTGGCTCCACGGCTACGGCGGCATTCGCCTCGACGATGAGGTGATGCTCGCACCGTACACCATCCTGGTAGCCAACAACCACGTGCGAAAAAACGGCTCATTCCGCTTTGCCACGGCAAAGGCGGCCCCGATCATGGTCGGGCGAGGCTCGTGGACCGGCTCTCACGTCACGGTCGTGGCCGGCTGCACCATCGGGGCTGGCACGGCCGTCGCGGCAGGCTCGGTCGTGACACGCGATCTTCCCCCGGACTCGTTGTGCGGCGGTATCCCAGCGCGGGTCATCCGGTCGTACGATTCGGAGCAGGACACACCGGAGAAGGCCCTGTGAGCGAGACTGACGCCGCGACCCCCACGACGTTGCCGCGCGGGCCGATCAGCGATCAACCGCACGTGACCGTTATCGTTCCCGCACGCAACGAGGAACGGTACATCGAGGTCTTCCTGGAGAACCTGCTACAGCAGGACTACCCGCAAGAACGCACGCAGATTCTGATCGCGGATGGACAGAGCACGGACCGCACCGCCGAGTTGGTCCTGGGCTTTCGCGACCGGCTGCCGAATTCGGAGCTGCACGAGAACGTACGCCGCGAAAAGGCGGCCGGGCTCAATCTCTGTATTCCGAAGGCGACGGGTGAGTTGATCCTGATCATGGATGCCCATACACACTATCCGCCGAACTACGTGTCGCGGTTGGTGGCGCAGCTTCGTGAGACCGGTGCGGACTATGTCGGGGGCTGCGTGGAGACTGAGCCGGGGACGGACAGCTATGCGGCCCGGGCCATCGCGCGAGCCCTGTGTCACCCGTTCGGGGTGGGCGGCGGCACGTACCGCACGAACAGCACGAGCGGCGACGGGCTGGCACCGTTCGGCTGTTACCGGCGAGAGCTTCCATTTGCAATCGGCGGGTACAATGAATGTCTGCCGCGCTCCGAGGATGACGAGTTCAGCGCACGGATCAAGCGGCATGGCGGCCGCTGCATGGTCTGCGGGGATGTTTGCTCCACGTACTTCGCGCGGCCGACGCTGCGGGCGTTGTGCAAGCAGATGTTCCACAACGGTGCCACGCACATCGCGACGTTCCTGGAACTGCCGGGGCACTTCCTCCTTCGCCACTATGTGCCGTTCGGTTTTGTAACGGCGGTTGTGCTGGGCGTGCTTCTGTGGGTATTCGTCCCAGGACGGTGGGAGCTGCTGGCAGCGGTCCTGGCCCCCTACCTGCTGCTGACGATCGCCAGCTCGGTACATGCGGCGATGCGTGGCGGGTGGCGTTACCTGCCTGCGCTGCTGGTGATCTTCCCGATCATGCACACGATGTACGGGCTCGGGACGTACTGGGGAATCCTCACGTACGGGATTCTGAAGCGTCACCGTCGCGACGGACGTCGATCGGGTCGCCAACTCATCCAGCCGGCGGGCTGAACTCCCGCATACGTGCATGTTCCAGATTGGCGTTCAGCCCCCCAGCCACGGGTCGGTGGCGAACGCGAGCCGACGATACTCCTCGGCACAGGCAGCCCAAACACGCCTTTGATCGAATCGTTCGGCAACCCACTGGCGGGCGTTCTGCCCCATCTGCGCGCGTAGCTCGCAATCTTCAGCCAGTCGCCCGATGGCACGCTGCAAAGCCTCGGCATCGCCGACCAGAACCACGAGGCCCGTCACACCGTTCCGCACGGCATCGCGGCATCCGGTCGCATCGGTCGTGATGGCCGGCAAACCGAGAGCTGCGGCCTCCAGCAGGACGCCGGGGAGACCTTCGCGGTAACTCGGGAGGACAACGACATCGGCCGCCGCCAGGTACGGCACGGGGTCTTCCTGCCAGCCAACGTGGCGGATCTGCGCGTGGTTGGCGATGCGGTCGATCACATCGGCGGGTGGCCGATCCCGATGTTCGTAGTCACCCACGAGCAGCAACACGAGATCGGGGTGCTGGTCACCGAGGGTCTGGAAGGCCTCGACCAGCTCGATCAGCCCCTTGTCGCGTGTCATCCGTCCCACAAAGCCGATGACGGTCGCGTCAGTGGGGATGTTGTAGCGGCTGCGCACTTCCGTTCCCAAGCTGCGACGCTCGGGGGTGAATCGGTCCAGATCGACGCCGTTGCAACTTCCGGCCCCAAGCACACGGATTCGGTCAGCGGTGCAAACGCCGTCCTGCTGTGCCTGCTCCTTCGCCGATGGCGAGACGCTGATCGTGCAGTTCGCGAGCCGGCACGGCCACGCCGTGGACCAGCGCACGATCCGCCGTACAAGGCCGCGCTGACCCTGGTACGCGAGTCCGTGGAGCAAGTGCACGATGCACGGCACGCCGGCGAGGCGAGCCGCGATCGACCCGAGGAGGGCTGCCTTGGGTGTGCCCACCTCGACGAGATCGAATCGCTCGCGGCGCAAGAACCGCCAGAGGTTCCACAGGGCGCGCAGGTCCTGCCAGGGGGAGATCGAGCGTGTGAGCGGGGCCGTGTGCAGACGCAGGCCCCGGCCGCGGATCGCCGAATCGAGGTCGGATGAGGCGCACACGGCGGTGATGTCGAAGTCGTGGGCCTGCAAGTACTCGAGACGACCGCGGTAGAGGACCTGGATCGAGCTGCCGACCGTGGTCATGGTGCACATGCGGATGGGACGGCCCGGCGACTCGCGCGAGCCGTTGTCCTTTGGTCGTGCTGGTGTCTGGTCGCGGGGCATTCAGCGGATAGACTAGCAGGACCTGGCGGTCGGCGAAACGGCTTGGCACCACAGCACGGGCAGAGTCTCGCGTCGGCCGCTCCGTCGCCGGGAGCCACCGTGGAAGCGATTGTTGCCCTGGAAGCCCGCTTTGACCGCACGCCGGACGGGCGTGTGTGGTCGGATGGGTCCTTCGATTACGGGTTCTGGCAGCGTTACCTCGACGTGTTCGACGAGGTGCACGTGGTAGCGCGCGTGCGAGACGTCGAGCGGCAACCGGAATATGCGCTGGTCGCGAACGGCCCCAACGTGCTGTTTCGCGCGGTACCGTACTTCGTCGGGCCCTGGCAATTCGTGGCTCAGCATCGCCAAGTGCGGCGCGTGCTCCGTGCAGCGATGGAGACGCGAGGTGCGGTCATCCTGCGTGTGCCGGGAACGATCGGCACGTACCTGGCGAAGCAGCTTCAACAGGACGGGCGGCCGTACGGCGTGGAGGTCGTCGGCGATCCGTACGACGTGTTCGCACCGCGGGCCGGGGTCCGGTCGATTCTGCGGCGGGTTATGCGGTGGTGGTATCCGGTACACCTGCGACGCCAGTGTGCGGGGGCTTGTGCGGCGGCGTACGTCACGGAAGGCACGCTTCAGAGGCGTTACCCGGCTTCGGAGCGGACCTTCACGACGTCGTACTCGAGCATCGAGCTTGGTGGCGAGGCCTTCGTTTCTGAGCCGCGGCCGCCGCACCCCGGCAACAGACCGTTTCGGTTAGCCATGATCGGGTCGCTCGACCAATTGTACAAAGGGCCGGACGTGCTCATCGAGGCTGTCGCGATCAACGCGGGACAGGGGCGGGATACGACGGTGGTCATCATCGGCGACGGCCAGTATCGCCCGCAGCTCGAGGCGCTCGCGCGGGCACGCGGTATCGAGGAGCGTGTTCGGTTCGCGGGGCGTTTGTCGGCGGGCGCGCCTGTACGGCGAGAGCTGGACGGGGCGGATCTCTTCGTGCTGCCGTCACGCACGGAGGGATTGCCGCGCGCACTCATCGAGGCGATGGCCCGCGGTCTGCCGTGTGTTGCGAGCGATGTGGGCGGGATTCCTGAGTTGCTGCCGGAAGAGGATCGCGTCACGCCGGGCAGTGCAGAGGATCTGGCTCTGCGGATCCGGGAAATCCTCGCGGACGGCGAACGACAAGCTCGCATGGCAGCGCGCAATCTGCGGAAGGCTCACGCGTATGACGCCGAGACGTTGCGGGGGCGCCGGCAAGCTTTCTACCGGGCTGTTCGGGATGCCAGTGCTCGCTGAGAGGGAAAAGGCCGCTGGGGATGTGAACGGACGGTGGATACCATCACTCAGGCTGGTTCGAGCTGGCCATCGATGATATGGCGGCCTTGTGCAGGAGTCTGGTGGCCAGCCGGGGGACGTCTTCGGGCGCCGCTGTGGCCATGGCGGCGCCGAGATCGACGGCGACCTTCGGCATGCCGTATACGACGCAGGTCGCCTTGCTTTGAGCGATCGTGATGCCGCCCGCCTCCCGCACCCGCAGCAATCCCTGTGCACCATCGTTTCCCATGCCCGTCAGCAGGACGCCGATCGCAGAGGGTCCGACCTTCGCAGCCACGGAGTCGAACAACACGTCCACGCTCGGGCAGTGCCGGTTGACAGGCTCCTGGTTCGTGTACCGCACGCACCATTGGCGGCCTGCCCGGCGCACAACCAGGTGAGTATCCCCGCGGGCGAGCACCGCGCGGCCGACGTCGAGCCGTTCGCCGTCGACGGCTTCGCTCACGTGCACGGCGCTGGCGCTGTTAAGGCGAGCCGCGAAGGAATGCGTGAAACCAGCGGGCATGTGCTGCACCATGACGATGGGTGGCGTGTCGGCCGGCATGCGACCGAGCATCACTTCGAGCGCTCTCGTGCCGCCGGTGGACGCTCCGACGGCGATGACGTGGCGGTCGGGATTGATGCCGGCGGCTTCGAAAGAAATCGGCGGCTCGGCTGCCCCTACGAAGTGTGGCACGGGGCGGGCAGCCGAGGCGGCCACGCGGATCTTGACGACGAGTTCCTGCGCGAGCGCCCGCAACTCGGGTTCGCGAATAACCTCCGGCCTGCGAACGACATCCAGGGCACCGAGTTGAACGGCCTGAACAGCCCGAACGGCGTCCTCACCAATGTTGCGCGCGGATACGATCACGGGCACGGGGTAGTAGAGGCGGAGCTTGTGCAGGAGGTCGAGTGTGTCGCACGCGCGCAGAGCGAGGTCGAGCACGATGACATCGGGGTGATATCGAACCAGTTCGTCGCGTAGTCGGGGTAAACCGGAGCTGCCCACGCGGGCGTGGACGCCACCATGTCGGTTCAGTTCGGCCGTCAGCAGCCGCGCGAGCAGCGGCGAATCGTCAACGACCAGGACCTGGAGCCGACCTTGCTGCCTCACACCGACCGCTCCTCCCTGCCCGGGGGCCTCCACGCGCGTACGTTTTCCACGATCAACTCGCCACTGCCCGTGCTGAACAGCAGTCGCCGTCCGTGATCCCCGCCGGTCTGCCTGCGGACGACGACCACTCCCCGGTCACACAACACTTCGAGCGCGACGGCCACATTATCGTCGCCGATCGTCGTGGCTCTGATCGCATCCACCGGGTGACCACCGCCGATAACGAACGCGCGCAAGCGTTGGGTGACAGCGCCATTCCGGCAGACGTCGTTGATCAGCTTCTCGGTCGCGACGGAACCGAAGCGCGCATCGGGCGTCGCTCCGGTGCCCGGGCGAGCGAGGAGGAAGTGGTTCATCCCTCCGATCCGCCGTTCCGGGTCCCACAGGCACACCGCGACACAACTTCCGACGATCGTGCGGATCACGGCCGTGGTTGCAGGGGCGGCAACCTTCCCCGGCGATAGGAAGATGTCGACGGGCCGCTGGATGGTGGTCATGAAATCGTCCGTTGATAGATCGTGGGCTTGACGTATTGCAACCCGTGTCGGATGCCGTTCAGGCTCTCCGAATGCCCCACAAGGAGATAGCCGCCGGGCCGGAGGTGCGACGCGAACTTGGCCACCAATGTCTCTTGCGTGGGCCGATCGAAGTAGATCATCACGTTGCGGCAGAAGATGTAGTGGAAGCCGTGGCGGAACGGGAAGTGGTCGCTCATCAGGTTAAAACGGGCGAACGTAATGCGCTCACGCAACCGGGCGATGACCTGGGCGGCACGGCGTTCTCGCGGCCCCACCGGGCGGAAGAAGCAACGCCGGAACCGGTCCGGCACGGTTCCCAGCCGATGCAGGTCATACACACCCGAGCGGGCGCGGTCGAGCATGCGGGTGGAAATGTCCGTCGCGAGCACCTTCCAGTCCATACCCTGTTGCGCACCGATCACATCGTCGACGACCATGGCGATTGAATACGGCTCATCTCCACTGGAGCAACCCGCGCTCCAGATGCGCAGCGTCGAGTTGACCGCCCTCCAAGCCCGGTCGGTGAGCTGCTGCTGCAGCGTCGTGGCAAGAACATCGAAATGCTGCCGCTCGCGAAAGAGGTGTGTCGTGTTGGTAGAGATCGCATCGATAAGCTGGCACAACTCAGTGCCGGACGCGTCCTTGCGGACGTACTCGTAGTAGGCGCGATAGGACCGGAACTCACCCCCGCGCAGCCGTTTTCCGAGGCGGGCACGCAGCAGTTGCTGCTTGCGATCACCGAGGCTTATGCCCGTTTTCTCGTAGATCAGACGTCGAAAGAGTTCATACTCTTCCTGCGTCAGACTGCTCTCAGTCTGCGTTAGCACCAGTTTGTCCTCTGCGTCGACGCCCCACAAACCGTCACGGGCCCTGATCGTGCACACACAGCAGTGGCTCCCCCTCGGCAGAGAACAGGCAGCGGTACCCGGGTTTATCCTCGTCCAGAGATGGTGCTTCCCAACACTCGCTCACGCCCGGGATCGTCAACGCAAACGCGCTGCTCGTCCCATGCCAGATGGTGACGATCTGTCCGCAGAGCACGTTGGCGAACTCGCGCACGGCGTCTTCTGCGGCGAGCTGCGCCTCAGTCTCGTCCACCTCCGTGCCGAGCAGATTCGCTGCCAGTCGAACGGCGAAGGGCCGCGTGCACCAACACCGCAGTCGCCCGCTCGCCACACCGCTATAGGTGATCTCGACGTGCATCCAGTCGGTGACCGAAGTGATATCGATGTCTTCGTCGTCACCAATCATGAACGCCAACTCGGCGAGGACATCGGACACGATGCTCTTCAGTTCAACGTTCTCGGTCGTTGGCGGTTGCTTTGTCGGTTCCATCCGTCACTCCACCAGGCCCCTCGTCAGCGGGCGGCGGCACATTGAGATCCACTTCCGCGCTCGGAAGCACGGTCACAGACCCCGTCCGTTGGTTCACAGCCACCATCTCGGTGACACTATCGACCTTGCGCAGTTCGATCTTGATCGGTCCATTCAGCTCTTGCCGTACCCGGTGCTCATGGGCGTCGATGAGGATGTGTGCACCAGGATACGCAGCCTCATTCACGAGCAGGGTTGCCTTGTCACGCGGCGCCTCATCCTCGAGCAAGCGGAAGGCTTCGCTTTTCAGACCGTCGACCTCCAGTTCGATCTCATCGGCTTTGCAGAGCAGTTCTGTAGCGCGCTCCCGCTGCTCGGGGAGCAGACGCTTCAGATTGGCCATCAGCGGCTCGATGGCCCCCCGGATCCGCCCGGCCGACCTGTTCATCGCCTCCACCCGGCGGTCGAGCTGTCGCACATGGCGAAGCGTGTTCACGTGAATGCCGATAGCCACCTGTGTGGCCACGGCGGCTTCGCTGCCAATCACGCGGACTTCGATACCCTCGCGCGCATACACGTCGCCCCCGAGGATCGTTCCGCGGAGACCGATCACGTGTCCGGACGTATGCAACCGGGCATTGAGGATTTCTTTGACAAACCGGACGTCACCGCCAGCGGACACAACGGTGTCATTGAAAAACAGGGCGGTGATCTGTCCACCTGCACGCACGTGTCCGACGCCATCGTGGCCGAAGACGCCGCCACGAACGGTGATGTCCTCGCCAGCCTCAACGTCCGCGGCCTCGATCACCCGGTCCACATGCAGCGATTTGGTGGTATGGACGGTGAACTGCGATCGCACCGTACCCCGCACCGCGACGTCCACGCACGCGTCGATGCTGCCCGATTCGAAGTCCACGTCGCCGGTGACGTTCAGCACCTCGTCGATGCGCACCTCCCCGTGCGCCTCCACCACGCGCCCCGCCGCCTTGGCGACAATCTCCGGCGCGTCCTCCGACGCCGAACACACACCGGTTCCCAGCCGGACCGGCGCCCCCTTCGGCTTGCGCGGCGGCAACACCTGCCCAGTCACATCCACACCGGGAGCACCATCCGTCGGCGGCACGACGCGGCCAATCACGGTGTCCGCCGCAACGGTGACCATGGCGTTGATCGCGAAGTAATCGATCTGGGCGTCCTCGTCATCCACACACTTCAGTTTCGCGGCGAGTTCGTCCGCCCATTCAAAGCGGCCATCCTGGGCGTCAACGGGGGCCCGGCCCCGCGCAACCAGGAATGGCTCCGCAAGCGGTGACTCTGAATCCGATTCGCTGGCATGGGCCGACTGGCACGACTCAATCAGCGCTTCCACTCGCTGCTGAACCGCATCGCTGACGGCCACCCCCGCCTCTTCCAGGATCTTGCGTGCATCCTCCGCGCTCAGCGCGGACAGGTCCTCTGTGGGCTCACCTTCCCATTGGAGCCATGCCGACAGCCGGTCTTCGGCCACGACGGCTATCAGCCGTGCCGGTTTCTCTGTGTGGGCGGTCAAGGCGACCTCCGTGCCAAGGCAATGGCCGTGGGCGCACAGGGTCAAGAGACCTGCGCTTCTCTATCCATACATCGGTCAGGTTGATCCCCCACATTGGTGACCCGCACGTTGCGTGCCGCACGGGTCAAGGAACGTTGCACCACGGGCGTGGGGTGCCGGCGGGTTCGCCCGATAACGGAAGCAGCAGACCGATAACTGCCCCCCACCGGCTGCGATGCTCCGGACGCCGAACGGCCTGCGCCGCTTGCCTAGCTCAGTCCCGCATCCAACAGGTCCATGAGACGGAGGAGACCGATGGGCTTCTCATCCTCGTCCGTCACAACGAGGCTTGTGATCTGGCTGGTGCGCATGATCCGCAGGCAGTCGACGGCGAGGTGTGTGCGTACGACGCTTGAGACGGGTACCGGGGGTGCGTTTGGTGAACGGCGGCTCTTGGCATGGGCCGTGCGGGCGTCGATGCCGCGCGGGTCGGGTACGCGCTCGAGGATACGCCGCAAATCGCCATCGGTGAACGTGCCGAGCAGTTGGCCGTCACGTTCCATGATCAGCGCGAGGCCCAACTGCTTGCGTGTCATCTCGACGATCAGGCTGTTGAAGGAATCGTCCGCGGGCACGGTCGGCAGTGCGTCGCCCGCATGCATGAGGTCCGCGGCCCGCAGGAGCAAACGCCGGCCGAGCGATCCTTCGGGGTGGTATTGGGCGAATTCCTCGACCTGGAAGCCGCGTTTGTGGAGCAGGGCCATCGCCAGCGCATCGCCGGCGGCCAACATCATCGCGCAGCTCGTCGTCGGCGCCAGGCTCAGCGGCCCCGCCTCCGGCACGTCGGGCAGCAGAATGGTGTGCTGGCACAACTCCACCAAGCGAGAGGACGGCTGCTGGGTAATCCCGACAACCGGGCCGCCAAGACGCCCGAAGTGTGCCACAAAGCGCAGCATCTCGTCGGTGTTGCCGCTCCGGGAGAGCGCAATGAGACAATGGCGGTCCGTGACGATCCCGAGGTCGCCGTGCAAAGCCTCAACGGGGTGCATGAAGACCGCCGGCGTGCCCGTGCTCGTCAGGGATGCCGCGATCTTCTGTGCGATGTTCCCGCTCTTGCCCAGCCCGCTGACGACGACCTGGCGCATGTTGCTGAGCGTGTCCAGGATCGGATCGAGGTTATTCGTATACGGCTCGCCCGAGCCGATGCTCGCGGCCAGTTGCCGTAGGGCTTCCGCCTCCTCGGCGACGACGTGTCGCGCGATGCTCATTGCCGATGGTTTGATGTCAGCCGGACGGGTCACGGAAGCTCCTTCTGCTCGGCGGCTGTGGGCGCCAAGGCAGGTCGTCCGGATGATTCGAGCGCCTGCAACTTCGCCCGGACGGCGGCGATCAACCGGGTATAGAGGGCCGGCTGTGGCTCGGCGTCCGAATCGTTCAACAGCGTCAGCGCCTTGCGCCAGTGCCCCTCGGCGGCCCGCTGATCGCCGAGTCGGTACTCCACATCCGCAAGATGGTCGTACACCAGCGGGTCCTGCCCACTCTCCAGCGCTACGGAGCGCGACAGGTACGTCCGCGCCGCGTCGAAGTCGCCCATCTTGTAGTACGCCCAGCCCAGGCTGTCCAGGAAGGCGGCGTTCATCGGCTCCGCGGCCACCGCCACCTTGATCATCGCGAGGGCGCGGTCGAGGTGCTCGCCTCGATCCGCCCATGTGTACCCCAGGTCGTTGTTAAGGCCGGCGTCATGGGGCTGCGCGGCGAGCAGCTCTTCACCGATATCGAGAGCCTCGTCTTCGCGATCGGTCATCTGCAGGACCCATCTCTTCAGCGTGAGGACCTCGAGGCGGCCCAACTCGTCGCCCTCAGCGACGTCAGCCAGCCAATCATCGCAGAAAGACACCGCGCGATCGAACTCGCCCGCGTCAGTCAGGTGGGTAAGGAGCTGCTGTCGAACTTGCCCCCGCGCAATGGCGTTCTCCCGGATGTAGCCCTCCGCCAACAGATCCCGCAAACCGTCGACCGCAGCGTTCACATTATCCGCCAGGACGGAACACCGGGCCCGCCACGTCAACACCTTGAGCACGTCCACCGGCGTGCGTGGCACAAACCAGGCCAAAGCCTCCGTGGCCTCGTCCGGCTTCTCAGCGGTCAAGAGCAGCTCGAGCAGCCACTCGTGCGTCTGCCAGTCGTCCGGCTGATCCTCCAGCCATCCGCGAACCCGCCGTTCGGCCGCCTCGTGCTGGCCGCCGTCCACAGCCACCTGCATGTACTCCGAGCGCCGCCCGAGCAGCTTGGTCAGGCACCCCGTCACCTCGCGTTCGATGGCCCTGAGCCGGGCCTCGGCCTCCGCATCGTCCGCGTTCTCGGCCATCTTGTCTGCGAGCGCCTTCGCCTGCGCGCGCAGCTCCGCGCACTCGCCCTCCACCGTGAGCAGCCGCTGCTCGGCCAGTTCGACAGCTTCGTCGTCGCGTTCGGCCGACAACAACACGCGCAGCTTCGCGTGGATCCAGGTGTCGGTTTCGGGGGCCAGCGCCATCCAGTCGTCGACCAGCCGCAAGGCCTCGTCGAACTCCCCGAACTCCACAAATGTCGCGAGAAGCCTCACCTGATACTGCTCGCGCAAGTCGGGTGAGAGATCGAGCGCGAGAATACGCTTCAGGACCTCGCGGGCATCGCGAAGGCGAAACTCGGACAGATAGCAGTCAGCCAACAGATGCAACCCGTTTCGGCGACGGGGGAAGCGCTCCGTGACCGTCTCCATCACACGCGCCGCCTGCTCACCTTCCAACCGCTGCAGGTGAACGCGCGCCAGGAGGTACGGCAGACGCTCGTTGTCGGCGTCACGCTCGCGGACTGTCCGCAGCACGTTGAATGAATCATCGATGCGGTGGTTGAGGTACAGCCCCGCCGCAAGCTTGAGCCCCGTGCGCGAGTCGTCTGGATGCGACTCGAACTGCCGCTGCAACTCGGCGAGATGTTCCGGGTCCATCGGGTTTGCTGCGAAGCGCAGCGCCGTCCGGATTCGCCTCAGCGTGTCCGGTGACACGTCCGACGCCTCGGCCTCTTTCAACCGGGCGCGGGCGACTTCGAACTTGCCTCCCTCGAGGTAGCTGTCGACAAGCTCCTCCACCGCCTCCCCCAGCGTCCCATCCATCGACCAGGCCTGCTGGAGATAGCGCTGCGCCGCCAACAGATTGCCCGTACGCCGGTAGTGTTCGGCCAGCCCCAGGACGCAGGTCACCTCGTCGGGGTCGGCTTCGAGCGCGGCCTTGCAGGCTGCTTCGGCTTGGTCGAACTGATCCAGCCCCGTGTAGGCTTCGCCGCGGAGCAGATGCGCGGCTGCCAGCCCCGGCGCCACGGTCAGGGCCGCCTCCGCCTGAGCCAGCGCATCCTCCCATTGGTACTCCCCGATGAGAGCCCAGCCCCAGGCGAGATGAGCGAGTGCGAAGTCGGGGCGTTCGTCCAATGCGCTGCGGAAGAGGCGTTCGGCCAGCTCGCGCTGCCCGGCGGCGGCGGCGGTCGCGCCGAGCACGGTGTAGGTCGCGAAATCGCAGTCCTCGCGTTCCGTGAACCCGGAGACCAACCGCAGAAACTTGTCCGATGCCTCGAAGCTCCGCATCCAACCCGCCAGGCGTTTAGGCGGGATGGCGACGCGCGGGCTGTCCTCGGCCAGGGCACACTTGCGGACCAGCCCGATCAGAGAATCGAGCGCGCCCTTCAGATCGCCGGACTCCTTGAGTGCGTTCGCGAGGGCCCACGCCGGGTCGGTGCGATCGCGCGGCGATGGGGCGTTGCCGTCCACCGGCGCCTTGATGAGCGCGGACCACAACGGAATCGACAGATCGTGGCGTCCCATCTCGTCGAACCGACGGGCCAGGCGACTCGGCAGATCCATGTCCTGTCCCTGACGGGCCTGCTCCGCCAATTGGTTTACCCACGGTTGCAGATCGCCGGATGCCTGTCCAGCCTCGACGGCCAGCGTCACCAGCGCTACGGCGCGCGGCTGGACCGGCTGTGTGGTCGGAACTGCACCTTCGCCACCCCCGGCCGACGTCAGCCGTTCCTGACAGAATGCGAAGGCGCGCGACGCTTCGCCGATCTCCAGCAACGAACGGACGTAGAGCCGCTCCAGGTAGGGCTCGTCCGGACGGCTGTCGACGGCCCACTGCGCGGCTTTGGCGAGTTCGTCCTTGCGTTCCAGCCGGCCAAGCAGGTCCAGACGTTGCGTGATCGCCCCGTAGGGATGCTCGTTCAGCACACGTCGGATCTTCTCCTCGCGGCGGTGTGCCGGATGCTCCTCCCAGATCGCTCGATCGAATCGCTCAAACGCCTGCGCAGCGGCCCAGAGGTGTCCTGTTTCCGACAGGCACTCCGCCAACTGGTACCACGCCAGCGACACGCGCGGGTTGACGGCCTCCGTGACCAGCGTCGCGCTCCGGAAGTGCTCGATCGCCTGGTTCAGCCAACCGCGCTGGTGATACAGACGCCCCAGCAAGACGTGCGCCTCGGCGCTATCCGGGCGGTATGCGCAAGCGTGCTCGGCGGCCAGACGCGCCTCGCCGAAATGCCCCATGCGAGCCTCGGCCTCCGCGGTCAGATAGAGGACGTCGTAGCAAAGGCCACCGGGTAGGTGCAACGCGGCCTTGAGCTTCACCAGGGCTTGCGGAACTTCCGCCTCGTCCATCAGGTCCGCAGCCGCTTCGCAAAGCGTACGCACCTCTGCCTGGGGTTCCTTAGCGGGGCCGGAGCGCTGCGTTGTGGGTGCGGCACCTGGGATTCCTGACAAGGGCACGTTGGCCAACGACGCATCGGCCTGCGGGATGTCCTGCTCCGGCTCCTGCGCGTGCACCCTCTCAGCGAGGGGCGTCACAACGACAGCGCATACGACCCACATAAGCCAACTCGGAAGACGCTTCACGCCGCCCCGGGGCGCGCGTGGCAGATTTCCTCTATATGTCTCGCAGCATTCCGTCGGCACAGGACTCTCCTGAAGTTGGCTGTCTGCGACGGCGCGAAGAGCCGCGTCGTTCGCCATCGACAAGCTTGGTGCGCATCTTAGCACTGTGCGCGCAAGCTGCTAGCTCACCACGAGGGCTCTGATGGCCACGCGGTGCGAGTATCTGGTCGATTCAGGCTGTCTTGGTTTTGGAAGCGGACTGTCCGCGGCGTTTGCCCTTGGGCGTGCGCGCGGGCTTGCGTGCCTTCGTTTTGGTCTTCTTGGCTTTGCTCGCCGGTCGGGGTGGTTTTGTGGTGGCCTTCTTCTTCGCCCGCTTTGTCTTCGCGACCTTCTTGGAACTGCGTGCGGCCTTGGGCTTAGGCTTGGGCTTGGCACTCTTCTTGCCCTTTTTCGCCGCGCGTTTCGCCTTTGATCCGTCAGCCGATCGTCGGGCCTTCTTCACATCCGCTTTCGGGATCGCCTGCTTCTTCGCCTCGCGCTTGGGCTTCTCCTTGCTGCGTCGAGGTTTCTTCGCCTTCGCCGCCGGGCTGGCCGAGTCGCCGGCTCCGCCGGAAATGTCCGCGGCCGGAGCGGCTGTCTGCGCGGCGTGCGCCACACCGGGCTCCTCCGCCTCAGCCACGCTGGCCGACACAGTTTGCAGCATGTTCCGCGTGGTGCGGTCCGGCGGCACGCTAAGAATGCGCTCGACCTCGCGTGCCTCGACCGCCGCTCCCATCTCCGTCCAGGCACGCTTCCTAAGGAGCGCGACGAACTCGAGGGCGTCGTCCTCCCGGATCTGGCGCTCGAGGAACTGCTGTGCCTCTTTCAGCGGGCAGCGCTGGTCCACGATCTGTTCCCGCCGGGCGAGCGCCCACATGGCCTCGTCAAGCGGGATGGCATGCTGGCCGAACCCGAGCAGCCGGATTCGGGCCCGCGTGTAGGCCTCGAGGCCGTCGACCTCGTCGAGAACCACCAGCAGTTCCTTCTTGGGCAGCGTCGCGAGACGATCGAGCGAGATGATATGCTCCTGGGCAAACACCGCGTTCAGCGCACGTGAGATATCCTCGCACTTGAGCCATGCGTCGCGGAAATCCGAGAGAACGTCCGTCAGCTCGATGGCAGGGATAACGCGGAGCTCGTTGTAATCGACGACCATGCTGCGCAAGCGCTCCAGGCCCTCGGAAGCCTTCGTCTCCGGCGTGTCGCGTGAGAGAATACCAAGGATCAACTCGGTGATCGCGTCCGTCGTTTCCGGCCGGCTGACCTTGCCGAGCTTCGAACGCAACGAGCTATGGAGAAGCTTCAGGCGCTTGGCACATTCGGTGGCACCCCTCATCGCTCAAACGCCCTCCTGTTCATCCCGCTTGGCTTCGTCATCCGGTTCCTCATCAGTCCTCTCGCGTGCGGGCACACTCCCGTCGGCTGAGGCCTCTTCGTCAGTCAACGAGGGAGCTTGCTCAGACTCGTCCGATTCCTCGCTCCCCCACTCGGGCCGCTCGCCCAACTCCTCCATCGCGCGGTCAATCGCCTCGATGGTCACGATGCTCTGTCGCAAAGCGTCGTCGAGCCGGAAATCCAGGACGGGCACGCGGCGCAAGCGCACCTCGTCACCGACCATGCGCCGTAACCGGCGTGCTGCGCTGCGGAGAGCGGTGAGACACAGCGATCGCTGGGCCTCGCGCTCCATGACGCTCACGAAGACGCGCGCCACGGACATATCCTCGCTGACCTCGACCCGGGTGATCGAAGTGATGGCGGGGATTCGCGGGTCGCTTAACCGGTTCTGGATCGCGTCCGCGAGAATCGTCTGCATCAGACGCCCGACTCGTTCAGTCCTTCTCGACACGCTTGTTGGCTTCCTACTTGTGTCGTTCGATCATTCGCAACACGCGTCTACAGGAACTCGACGTCGTAATCGAGCAGCGATGCGTGCGGGTAGGCGCGGATCTCGTTCACGATCTTCGTCAATACACTCTCGGCGAACCGCGTCTCGTTCGCCACCATCGCCAAGCCCAACGTCACCGCCTGCCGATGGTCCAAATCATCCACCTCGGCGATGGAGATGTTGTGCCGCGCCCCCAGACGATCCTTCAGGCTCTTGGTCACGCGACGTTTGTCCTTCAGCGAGCGTGCCTCGAACACCCCAAGCCTGATGCGTAGGACTCCGACGACCATTCGCGCACCAACGCCGCCACCCAGGTGTTGTCCCATCATGAGAGTTCCTGGGCCACCTCCACAACTTCATAGGCCTGGATCACGTCACCGGGCTTGATATCGTCGAAATCATGGATCTTTATGCCGCACTCAAGCCCCGCCCGCACATCGCGTGCATCGTCCTTGAACCGCTTAAGCGAATCGATCACCTTGTTCTCGACGATGACTCGCCCGTCACGCACGAGCCTCACTCTGTGGTTTCGGTTCACCGTGCCATCCGTCACGTAACAACCCGCGATGGTCCCGACACGTGAAACGTTGAACACCTGGCGAACATCCGCCTTCGCCCGCGCCTCCTCTTTCTCCACCGGCGCCAGAAGTCCCGCCAACGCCTTGTGCAGGTCGCCAAGCACCTCGTAGATCACGCGGTAACGCCGTATTTCGACCCCGAGCTGGTCGGCGAGTTGTCTCGCTCGCTCCTCGGGAACGACGTGGAACCCTATGATCAGGGCGCCGGACGCTTTCGCCAACTGAACATCCGCCTCCGTAACGGCTCCGACCGCAACGTGCAGCAGGTTTAGCCGCGCCTTCTCGGCCGGGAAATCGCCGAGCGACTTCCTGAGAACTTCGACCGAGCCCTGTACATCGGCCTTGACGATAACGTTGAGCTCGGGCACGTCCGCCTCGGCTTCGCCCAGGACGAACGCCTCCAGCGTGCGTGGCTTCGGCGCAACCACGAGCGAAGCCGCCCTTCGACTCTCACGCACCTCCTCGGCAATGCTCTTGGCCTGCGACGGGCTGTTCACCTGGTACAACTGATCGCCGGCCGCCGGCAGTTCAGCCAGGCCCGACAGCTCCACCGGCGTACCGGGGCCGACTTCCTTGACCTGTCGACCGCGGTCGTCGCGCAAGGAGCGAATGCGGCCCGAGGCCGGGCCACAGATCACATGCTGCCCACGGCGAAGCGTGCCTTCGCGGACCAGTACCTGCGCCACGACGCCGCGTCCCTCGCGCATCTGCGCCTCGATCACGGTGGCCTGTGCCGGAATCGTCGCATCGGCCTTCAGTTCGAGCAGTTCGCTGAGCGTGCTGAGGTGGGCGATGAGATCATCGACGCCCTCGCCGGTGACGGCACTGGTCTTGATAACGTCGGTCTCACCACCCCACTCGGCGGGGGTCAGCTCCTGCTCGGTCAACTGCGTGTAGACGCGGTTGATATCAACGCCGGGCAGATCGATCTTGTTGAGCACGACGACGATCGCCACGCCCGCGGCCTTCGCGTGCGCGATGGCCTCGACCGTCTGAGGCATAACGCCATCATCGGCTGCCACGACGAGGACGACGACATCCGTAAGATTCGCCCCGCGAGCTCGCATCGCCGTGAAGGCCTCGTGTCCCGGCGTATCGACGAAGGTAACGTGCCAGTCCCCGTGATCGATGCGGTAGGCCCCAATATGCTGCGTGATTCCGCCGGCTTCGCCCGCGGCCACGTGGGTTTCTCGAATCCTGTCGAGCAACGACGTCTTTCCGTGATCGACGTGCCCGAGGATGGCCACCACCGGCGGACGCGGCTCGAGATGGGGCCGCTCGCGTGTTAGGAACACGTCCTCAAGCTCCTCGAATGCGGTCTTCGCGCGCTCCACCTCAACCGGGATTCCCAAGTCGAGGGCGAGAAACTCGGCCTGCTCCTTCTCGATCGACTCGTTGATCGTCCATAGCTGGCCGGTCTGCTCCATGAGTGAGTTCGATACGATGCCGAACGGAGAGCCAACGGCCGCGCAGAAGTCCTTGAGCGTGATGGGCGTCCTGATGCTGACAGGCTCCTTACGAGCCGTCGTGACAAGGCCCCCGGATGATGCTCTGCGCCGGCGTTCCGCAGCCCGGCGATCTCGCAGGCCATGCCCCGTGACGCTCGCCAGCCGCTCCTTGCGCTCCAGAAGATCCTGGTCGCGCCATTCGCGCACGCGCTGATCCACATCGGTGGTTGTGCCATGTCGGCGAGGACTCCGCGACCGCGCTCGGGCGGCCTCCTCCTCCGATGGACGACGACCCTTCCGACCCCGCCGCGGTGCCCCCGTGCTCGGCCGTGCCTCCTCCGTCGCCGGGCGATCCCCCGGCGCTCGCGCCACAGCCGGACGCGGACGAGGACGCGGTGCTCGATGAGGCTCCGGCGCCTCGATGCGAACGACTCGCGGGCCACGCAGTTCGGCGGGGGCGGGTACCACTTGCGGTCCAGCAGGGGTGACCTCCTCGCGAGCCGGCTCGCCCTCCGAGGGCTCGGCCGGTGCGGACGCCTCCTCAGCAGGTTGCGCCGGTGCCCCTTCCTCAAGCGGCGTTTCTTCCGAGGGAGCGGGCGCTTCGGGCTCGGCAGCTTTCGCGGCCAACTCGACCGCGGGGGCCGCCTCCGCTGGCTCCAGCGCCTCGGCCGGCGCTTCGACATCGCGCTGTGCCGGCTCCTCGATCGTGGGAACCCCAGCAGCGACGACGGAAGGTGCAGCCTCTTCGACCACGGTCTCCGCCGGCGTTGGAGCCTGTAGCGGCTGCTCCTGCGGCTCGACCACGGGGCCTTCGGGTTCAACGCCGGTCAGCGTGGCAGTCCCCACCTCTGCGGGCGCTTCGGCGGTGGAGGCTGGCGTTTCAGACTCGGCAGCAAGTATTTGCGGCTCTTGTTCTTCGGTTTTCTCAGGTGTCTTGCGGCGTGGTTTGCGAACCTTCTCGACGTCGATGCGATCGGCGACCTCGACGGAGGTTACATCCGCACCGGAACTGAACCACTCTCGGATAGACTCGGCCAACCCAAGCGAGATGGCCGCCATGTGGTTCTTCAGTTCGATACCCTCGGCACGGCACTTGGCGATGACCATCTTGCTCGGTACCCCGAGCTCTTTCGCCAACGTATGAACTCTCAGCGTCGCAGCCACACAGCACTCCGTGAGACAAGCTAACCATGCGCACTCCCGCAAGCGGAAGCACAATGAGTGACGTTGCGTCGACTCAGCACCGACGAGACTGGTCGGCAGGGCCTGCGCGCGGCCCGGCGGCTGCGCCGGCCATCCCCCGTATATACCAGCGCCTCCGCGCGGCTGCCGACAGCAGCCGATCACGCCCGTGCCTCAGCACATTCGTATCATAACATATCGAGGAATTTCGAGTTACGCCACCCATCCGCGCCGATTCTTCCCCAGAATTCTCGGCGATCACGCGCGCGCCACGGAGCGCAGGGCGAATCCGCACCTCCATCGTTGACATTCCAAGGGTCCGTGTGTAAGCTCCGCACCCCTGGCTGTCTGGGGTCACAAATGACCTCGGCCGGAGAAAGGGGGAACGGGCCAACCGTCGGTCCGGCGTCCTGTGCCACCCAGAACCCAATGCGGACTGCTGGCGTGTTTCCCGCCGCGCACGCGAGAGGTCATCATGCGAGTCTTCATGCTTGGCTGGGAGTTCCCCCCTTTCATCAGCGGAGGGCTCGGCACCGCCTGTTACGGCCTGACCCGCGCGCTCGATCACATCGGCATCGAGGTGCTGTTCGTACTTCCACGCCCGGTCACGGAATCCGAACGCAGCCACGTGCAGATCCTCTCGCCGGCCACTCCGGGGGCCAAAGGCAAAGCCGGCGAGCCCACGGAAACACTTGAAACCCACTTTCGGCGAGCGAAGTTCCGCGCCGTGCCCGCAACGCTGCAGCCCTACGTGCGACCCGCGTCCCCGGGATCGCATGCGGACGAGACACTGCCCCTTCCGGGCGGCCGCCTCGCCCCTGGGCGCCCTCCCGCCGGCCGTCGGCCGAGCGCAGCCCATCGAAGGGCCTCCGCACCTTTCGCTGGCGTGGGTGACAACTACGGCGGCGACCTCTTCACGGAGATCGAGCGCTATGCGGTGCTCGCCTGCAACGTGGCCGAAGGAGAGGAATTCGACGTCATCCACGCCCATGACTGGATGACGTACTTGGCCGGGATGGCGGTCCAGACCGAGTGCGACAAGCCTTTGGTGGTGCATGTTCACTCAACGGAGTTCGATCGCTCCGGGGCCAACATCAACCAGCGCATCTACGACATCGAACGGGCCGGGATGCATGCCGCCACGAAGATCATCGCCGTCAGCCACCTGACGCGGAACATCATCATCAAGCACTACGGCGTGGATCCGCGCAAGGTCGAGGTCGTGTACAACGCGATCGACGTGGACGGGGATGAGCAAGAGATGACGCTCCCGCCAATCACGCGCGACGAGCGCATCGTTCTGTTCCTGGGCCGCGTGACGATGCAGAAGGGCCCGGAGTACTTCCTCGCCGCCGCCAAACGGGTTCTCGAGGTGATGGACAACGTTCGGTTCGTGGTGGCGGGTAGCGGCGACATGATCCGGCGGGTCATCGAGTTGGCGGCGGAGATGGGCATCGGCCACAAGGTGTTGTTCACCGGCTTCCTGCGTGGCAACGATGTTCGCCGTGTGTATCGGATGGCGGACCTCTACGTGATGCCGTCGGTATCGGAGCCGTTCGGGCTCACGCCGCTCGAAGCCTTGTCGAACGATGTCCCGGTGTTGATCTCCAAGCAGAGCGGTGTGGCCGAGGTGCTCACGCACGCGTTGAAGGTCGACTTCTGGGATGTCGACGAAATGGCCAACAAGATTATCGCCGTGCTTCGGCACCCTCCGTTACACGCCACCCTTCGCGACCACGGGAGTTTCGAGGTCAAGCGTTTCGCCTGGACGGACTCCGCCGCGAACTGCGTGAAAGTCTACGAGGCAGCCATCGGTCATCCAGCGAGCTAAGTAACACCCCATGGCGTCCGTCTGTTTTTATTTCCAAGTTCACCAACCCTACCGCCTGCGACGGTTCAGCATCTTCGATCGGGGGGCGGACTACTTTGATGAGCCGTCGAACCAGGACACGCTGCGCCGCGTGGCTACGAAGTGCTACCTGCCGGCCAACGCCGTCCTGTACGAGTTGATCGAACGGTTCGAGGGACGTTTTCGCATCGCGTTCAGTCTTACGGGAACGGTCATCGAGCAGATGCAGCGGTACGTGCCCGAGGTGGTGGATTCATTCCGGAAGCTCGCGGACACCGGTGCGGTCGAGTTTCTGGCAGAGACGTACTATCACTCGCTGGCGTTCCTGTACTCGCGCCAGGAGTTCGTGGACCAGGTCGAGATGCACGGGGAGTTGATCAGCCGGCTGTTCAACCAGACACCGACGATCTTCCGCAACACGGAGCTCATCTACAACAACGAGGTGGCACGGGCTGCGGCGGACATGGGCTACCAAGGCGTGTTGTGTGAAGGGGCGGACCATCTTCTCGGCCAACGCGTTCCGACGTTCCTCTACAGCCCGCCCGGTCTGCCGCAACTCAAGCTCCTGCTGAAGAACTACCGCCTCTCGGACGACATCGCGTTTCGCTTCGCCAACCGGGAGTGGGCCGAGTATCCGCTGACGACCGCCAAGTTCGCCAACTGGGTCCACCAGGTCAACGGCAACGGCTACCTCGTGAACCTGTTCATGGACTACGAGACGTTCGGAGAGCACCAGTGGGCCGAGACGGGGATCTTCGAGTTTTTCCGGCGTCTGCCCGCAGCCATCCTCGCTCTGCCGGACAATGACTTCAAAACGCCGAGCGAATGCGCCGCGGCCTACCCCTCGAGCGGCGAGTACGACGTGCCGCACATGATCTCGTGGGCCGACACGGAACGTGACCTCTCGGCCTGGCTCGGGAACGCGATGCAATCCAACGCGTTGCACGAGCTGTACCGGCTGGAGCCGCTGGTCAAGGAGCGGGGCGACAGCGCCTTGCTGCACGACTGGCGACGGCTTCAGACATCCGACCACTTCTACTACATGTCGACGAAGCACCTGGCTGATGGTGCCGTCCACGGGTACTTCAACCCGTATGACTCACCGTACGATTCGTTCATCAACTTCATGAACGTGCTGGACAACCTGCGCGGTCGTCTCGGGGCTTCGGCCGAGGACAAGTAGCCGAGGCGAGTGCGGGGGCCGATCGCGAACTACACACGCAGCCACACTATGCGAAACCGCCCCGACCGGGCCATGCCGGGTCGGGGCGGTCTGAAGCTAACTGGTTTTCGGCCCTTGAAAGGCTCTGCGCTTGGTCAGGAAAGACGCCGTCGCAAGGAGAGCAGCACGCCGAAGCCCACACCGGCCAGGACGGCCGTCCCGGGCTCCGGAACCGGCGTCGACAGCTCGACGACCAGGTCGTTGTAATCCTGGTCACCGAGGTGATTCAGATCCTCCCAGAACAACAACCAGTGATTCAGATCGTCGTTCGTACCACGCAGTTGGTACGTCACGAGATGATCGAGACCATCGCGATTGTTCGCGGGGTCGGAGTACCATTCTCCGCCGTTCCCGGACCGAACCCAATCCCAGGTGTTGCCGGGAGACAGTTCGAGCGTGCCGCCGCCGGTGACGTTCAGGCCAGAGCCATTCACCTTGAACAGTCGCTTGTAGCCCCGCTTGTCACCGTGCAGATCATAGCCCAACTGCTGCGAGTAGCTCGCGTAGCGGGCCTTGGCCGATGCGACGACCGGGCCACCCGTCCAGCGCTGGTCGTCGGTGTCGCCGATGGTCGCGACGTTCGCATTCAGCACGCCGCCCAGCCCGAAGTCGTCCACCCGCACAGCCTGCAACAGGCCGTTGGTCAGATCGACTCCACGGTCAAGCGTGTCCGTCCGCGGCCCGAATGGCGTCCAGGCCGTTCCCGGCGAGAACACGCCCTCCAGGATCTCGGCGTGGTCCAACTCGGACCCGGGGCTGTCCATAATGGGTACGAAATCCGCCACGACCGCTGACGATCCCATCCCGAGCACGCCTGCCACAACCGCCACACCTACCGCTCGCCTGAACGATGCCATGCGCTTCCTTCCTTCGCATCCCGCGGTCGGCGACGAGATCCGCGGACTCCGGTTTCATGTCGGGCACAGGGGCCCTACGTCGGTGGGTCAGCAGCGAAGCAGACGTCCCTCGACACGTCAGGTGCGCGTGAGACGCTCAATGGACTTGTAGAAAGAGCTACGCCGCAAGTCAAAACGGTGTGAGAAAAGACGCCGAGCCTGCGGGGCAGCCCCCATAAGAGCCGCCGCGAATGCCCCGGATCAGGCTCGTGGATTCGGTCCATCGGCGTGGATGAGGCGCCGTCCGATAGACGCGAGGAAGGTTCGGTTGCTTTCCAGGACGTGCGGCAGGTCGTCGATTTCGTCGGGTGTGCACCAGCGGATTTCCGCGACTTCCGCCGGATTCGGCTCCAGCCGGTCATCCAGAAGATCGGCCAACCACCAATACAGCCGCAACATGCCATCCGGACGAGTGTATTCCCAGACGCGTCTCAGGGGACGGACCTGTCCGTTGACCTCTTCCTGAAACTCCCGGACAACCGCCTGTTCCTGTGATTCTCCCTGCTCAACCGCCCCACCGACGAAACACCAGGCACCCGGCACAATGACGCACGGCGCGCGGCGGATCATGAGGTAACGACCATCCCTCCGGACCACAACAACAACGCCTTCGGTCATGGGCGCTCGCCTCGTTTTCTGCCGTCAGTCATCCATCTTGCACATTACCGGCGGGCTATTATTCGCCTTGGTGCGTCTCACGCAAGCCGCGGGCGTCAACGTTGCACGCCAACTGCAGCGCAGCCGGTCGTCCATCGGGGCCGGTCGCGGTACCATTCGCACCATGCGCATGACGAGGGTCGCCATTGTTCTTGCCGTTTTGCTGCTGCCCGGGCTGCTGCTGGCACCGGTGTGGCCGCTGTGTGGGCTCGGCCCGGGTGAGGACGATGTTCTATATTACTTCCCGGCCCGAGCGTTCTTTCATGAGACCGTGCAATCCGGCGCGTGGCCCTGGCTCAACCCGTGGACCGGCCTGGGTCGTCCAGTGGCCACTGATCCCCAGTCCGCCCTCTGGTATCCGTTCACGTGGCTGTTCGCGCTGCTCCCGCCGCTCACGGCGTATCTGATCTCCGTCTGGGCGCACTACGCCCTGGCCCTGTGGGGCACATACCGGCTGTTGCGCTCCCTGACGATGGGCCGTCATGCGGCCCTGTTTGGCGGCATCGTGTTCGCGTTCTGCGGCTTCATGCTCGCGCACCGCGCGCATCTGAGCATGCAGCACGCCGCTGCCTGGACGCCGTGGGTGCTCTGGCGTCTTCGCCGGTACGCGCTAACCACCAGCGAGCGGGGGGACCATCGCGCAGCGACCGATGTATCTCGGCTCGCAACGGCGGTCGTCTTCATCGCGCTGCAATGCTTCACCGGGCATGTGCAGATCGCCGCGCTGACGGCACTGGCATCGCTGGTCGTGCTCCTGGGCGAACGGCGACCGTCAAACCCGGCCGCCGGGGTCCGCCGCATGAGCGTGGGGCTTCGCTGGGTGATCGCGTGGACGTGCGCCGCGGGGGTGTTCGCGATCCAATGGCTTCCAACGTTGAGCTACGTGCAGCTGTGCACGCGTGCCGAACGGACGTACACCGACTTCGTGGAGAATAGCTGGCATGCGGTTTCGGCGGTGGGATTCGTGCTGCCGATGCTGTTCGGTCAGCGCACGCCGAACTTCTTCGACCAGCCGTACTGGGGGCCGTCGCACCAGGTCGAGCAGTTTGCGTACGTGGGGCTGTTGCCGCTCATCCTCGCGGTGTTGGCGGTCCGGGCGGGGTGGCGTGCCGATGTGCGTCGCCGAGCGTGGGTCGTGCTGGCTGTTGTGGGCGTCCTGTTGGCCCTGGGTGACGCGGGTCCGCTGTGTCCCCTGCTGTATCGGATCCCGGGGTGTGGCCTGTTTCGCTGCCCGGCGCGGGCGATGCTGTTGGTGAACCTGGCGCTCGCCGTGCTGGCTGCCTCTGTCGTCGACGACCTGGGCCCACGCCTGACGCCGCGCCGCGTGCGACTGCGCGCGATCATCCTCTCGTGGACGCGCCGTCCGGTGCTGATCACGCTGCTGCTGGTCGGCATTCCGCTTCTGCTCGTCGCGGTGGCCGCGCTGGCGCTCGAGCCCCCCTACCGGGCTGCGGCGTGGCACGCCGTGCGACCGTGGAGCACCGCGGTGGTTGTGCCGCTGATCATCACGGTCCTGTCGCTGATCACGCTCGGGGTCGTCGTCCGCCATTGGCAAAGACCCGGTCTCCGTTGGCTGCTCAGCGCCCTGGTCGCCGTCGACCTCGGCATCATCGGGTGGACGATTGATGTACCGGCGCACCGCCGCACGCCGAGCGACTTGCTGTCGCCGTCGGGCCCGAGCGAGTGGATGACGCGGGTGCAATCATCACCTCACCGCCTGTGGGTGCTGACGGGGCGGCAAGGGTACAAGCCGGGCGAGTACATCGACCCCGTCGACAAAGCGGTCGCGAATACGAACATACTGCGACACATTGCATCGCTGACCGGCTACGGTCCTCTGCAACCGCGCGTGGTCGCTGAGCGCTTCGGATTCGAACTGTGGGGGGAGACCCTTGTGGACTCGGCGCAGACGCTTCTCGCAGACACGCGTTGGATGCGGCTGTACAACGTCGGGTGGGTTCTGCTGTGCGACGACACGTGGCCTGCACCCGCCGGCTGCGACCTAGTGGCCACCACCCCGGCCGGCTGGCGTCTGTATAGGAACCCTAGCGCGCCAGGTCTCGCGATGTTCGAAGATGCGGCGCAGGTGGGGGCCGTGCGTTGTGTGCGGGACAGCCCGACCGAGCTGACCGTGTGGGCCGACACCTGGCCCAGCAAGGCCGGCGCCACCCGGGCAGCCGACGGCGCTCCTGACGAATCCTGGCCCATGCTGGTTCTGTCGCACGTCGCCCTGCCCGGTTGGACCGCTAGTCTCAACGACCAGCTGGTGCCCGTCGAGACCGTAGACGGCACGCTGCTTGGCGTGCGCGTGCCCCCCGGCAAAGCGGTCGAGGTGCGCTGGTCCTACCGGCCGCCGGGAATCGTCACAGGGGCCGCCATCTCCGCCGCCTCTGTGGCTGTACTGGTGTTATCCGTGGTGATGATCCGGGTCGCTCGCCGGCGATCGCGGTAAGTGAGAGTGGTGTGGCTCAGTCAGGATCGACGGCGCCGCGGTCCGCCGCGGAAGCGGCGGGCCAGCGCAACTGGAACGTGCAACCGCGCCCGTCGTTGCCGAAGGCCTGAACCTGAGCCTCGTGCTCGCACGCGATCATGCGACACACGCTCAGCCCGAGGCCAATCCGCTGCCAATCGTTCGGTTGCTGCCATGGATCGGCGGCAAGGAAGGGGTTGAGCACGTTCTGCAACGTGTCTTCGGGGATTCCCGTTCCCGTATCCTTGATCCGAATCTCGACGACGTCGCCATCACCGGTGGCGCTGATGGACAGTGATCCGCGCACGTCCTTCATAGCCTCCCGCGCGTTGAGCAGGAGGTTAAGGAGCACCTGGCACAGAAGATCCGGCTGCGCGAGCACCATCAGCGTATCGGGCACATCGATCTGGAGGTCGATGCCATCCTTTTCGAACGGGCGTGTCGCTGTCTCGACCGCTTCGTGAACAGCCTCGCCGACGTTGCACGCCTGCCTCGGGCGCGGTTTATCCTGCGTCAGGCTGAGCAAGTGGCGGGTGACCGTGATCGCGCGCTGCGTCTGAATCTGCGTGCGCTCGAGTGATTTGCGCATGTACGCGGCGTTGCCGGACATCAGCGCAGCCTCGGCCCGAGCGAGAACCGGTGTCAGGAGGTTGTTGAATTCGTGGTTAACCATCGCGGCGAGGCTTCCGAGCATGGCGACGCGCTGGCACGCGATCAGCTCCTGCTGGAGGCCGGCAACGATCGCTTGGAGCTCCTCAACCGATTCCGATGACGATGCGGCCGCCAAGCAGGGTGAAGCGGAGGATGGGGCAACGTCCTCAATCACGGGGCACCTGCTCCCTTTCCATTTCAGCGCCCGCCCTCGCGAGAATCCTCAACCACAGAGTGAATACTAGACCCCCGCGAAGCAGCGTGTCAATCCGACCTAGCGTCTATCCTCCGCCTTGGGCGGCCGATTCATCAACTCCGTGATCGCTACCAGCGGCGATTTCTGCTCGAAGAGAACCTCGTAAACCGCTTGCGTGATCGGCATTTCGACATTCTCCTGCGAAGCGAGCTCCAGAACCGCTCGCGTTGTCGGGATGCCTTCGATGACCGCCGTGCTCTGCTCGATGACCTCGCTGACGGGGATACCCTGCCCGATTCGCTCGCCGGCCGAGCGGTTACGCCCGTGGGGCGAGAAACTGGTCGTCACGAGATCGCCGACGCCGGCGAGACCGGCGAATGTATCCGGGCGGGCGCCCAACGCTACGCCCATCCGTGAGATCTCGACGAGTCCGCGCGTGACCAGCGCCGCCTTGGCGTTGTCGCCGGCATGCAGCCCGTCGAGGATCCCAGCCGCCAGCGCCACCACGTTTTTCAAGCCGCCGGCCAGCTCGACGCCAACCACGTCCTGACTTGTGTAGACGCGGAACCACGATGTGCTCATGGTCTCCTGGATCAACTGGGCGACGTCCGGTGATTCACACGCAACAACAACGGTCGCGGGCAGGCAGCGCGCCAGCTCGTGCGCGATGTTCGGGCCGGATAGCACCGCGACGGGGTTGTCCGGCACGTGCGCGCGGATGATCTCCGTGGGGCGCACCAGCGTGGACACTTCGATGCCTTTCGTCACGCTGCCGATCGGGACGCCGGTTGGCACAACCGGCCCGCGGTGCTCCCATTCCCGCCGCAAGTACTGGCAGGGGATTGCCGAGATGACGAGTTCCGCGTTGAGGAACGCCGCCTCTGCGTTGTTTGTCGGCCGCACGCGTTCGGAAAGCTTCACGCCCGGCAGATAGCGCCGATTCTCCCGATCGATGAAGATTTCTTCGACGGGCTCGGCATCTCGGGCGAGGAGCGACACGCTGACGCCGTTTGTCGCCAGGATGTGCGAAACGACGGTCCCCATCGCCCCGATTCCGACCACAGCAGCTTTCTCGACCATGATAAGCTCCCGGTAAGCTACGCTTCCGGCCTGTGATTGTACGGCCAATGGCCCGGTGCGTCGTCCGAAGTGATATACGTCACGTGACGCCGGCGCCGCCCAACGTCTCGACCAAGCACCCCAGCGATGGCCCGGACGGGTCAACCTCGACCATGCGTCGCGCCCGCAGCATCACGAGCAGGGCGCGCGTCACCGGCTGACCGAAGATCGCGCTGGCCGCCTGCGCATAGAGCTGCACCTGCACGCGGTACCCCGACAGCCTCGTCTCCAGATCGCTCTCATCCCGCGGATTGTCGGTCTTGTAATCCATGACCGCCCATCCGGCGGGCGTTGGCAGTAGGCAATCGATCACGCCGCGCACGATGGCATGTTCGCGTTCATCGCCGAGCGGCAAGGCGTAGACGAACGGGACCTCACGCCGCACCGCGCCCGCGTGCGAGGACAGCAAACGCCCGACGTCCGACGTGCCCAGCCAGACCACGTCCGCCACCGGCACGAGAGCGTGCTGAGCCGGCGAAAGAGAACCCGCGTCCACAAGCTGCTCCATCTGCGAGCGGACGTCACGCTCGGTGTTCAGACGGGTCAGGTCGGCCAGCTCCAGGAAACGGTGACACGCTGTGCCCAGCACCGCCCCGTCGGGCGCGCTGCCTTGAGCGGCGAAGGCGGGACCAGCCAGTCGCGGGCCGACGCGATCGAGCGTTGGAGGCTGATCGGCCGTCTGCTCGCGCAAGGCCAACTCCTTCGCCGCGCTCACGGACAAGACTGCCGGCAGTTCGGCCAGACGCCGATCGACGTCCGCCGTGATGAGTTCCCCGGCTCGGGCTACCCATGCGTCGTCCTCGGGGGAGAGCGGCTCGGTCGGCGGGTCGACGTTGCGCCGCGGCTTCTGCCGGGTCACGACAATCGCATCCGCCTCGTGCAACATGACGTCGACCGATGCTGTCGCGTTCGTCGCCTCATGCAGCCGGCCGGCCGCGACGGCCTGGAGCACCCACTCGAGCTGGCACGGAACGCTCAGTCGGGAGATGAGCGGCGGCGGCCCTTCGCGGTTCGCGTATTGCGTTCGACAGGCTTCCCACAGACCGGCGGCGGTGTGGCCGACGATGATCAGCCGCTCGCGGGCGCGGGTCGTCGCCACGTAGAGCAGCCGCAACTCCTCCTCGAGCTCGCGGTGGGCGACCCGCCGGCGGATCACGTGGTGGCGGGCATGGACGAGGTCAGCGCAGGCCCGGTAATCGCCGAACCGCAACCCGACGCCGAGATCCTCATCACATTGCAGCGTGTCTTTTTGACGCTGAGTATTGAAACGAGATCCGGCACCGAGCAGAAACACGACCGGGTACTCCAGCCCCTTGGCGCCGTGGATCGTCATCACGCGCACGACATCCTGCTCGGCCGCGGCCAACGCGCCGGGGTCGATCTGCTCGGTCGCGAGCGAGTCGAGATACTCGATGAACTCGGGCACGCTGCCCTGCCCGCCTTCAGAGAACGTCCGGGCCAGGTTCTGCAATGATCGCAGGAAGGCCACGCGTTGCTCACCACCCGGGAGCGCCTGCACGAGGCTCGGCAAGCCGCTCTCCTCCAGCACGCGTCGCAGCAAGGCCGGCAGGTCCTCCTCGCGCATGGCCATGACCCAGCGATCCAGTTGCGTCATCGCCGCGTCCAGTTTCGTCGCCACGCTTTCGGTCGTTCGGCAGCTCCTGTATTCCTCGACCGCGTCATAGAAGTCCGCGGCCGAGCGCGGCGCCTCCGTCCGGATGCACAACAGCTCACGGGCCGTCAGTCCGACCAGCGGGCCCCGCAGATACGCCGCCAGCTCGACGTCCCGCCGCCGGTTGACGAGGAGCGCCAGTACACAGCACACATCCTGCGCTTCAACGGATTCGAGCAGCGCTTCGCGGCCGCTTGTGGCACAGGCGATGCCGTTGGCGCGCAAGACCTGCGCCACAAGCCCCGCGTTCTGTTTCGCCGATCGTAGCAGGACGACGATGTCCGCCGGTCCCAGCGGGCGCAGGGCCACCGTGCCATCCGGCTGCCGGGCCGGGACCTGCACGCCGGCGCGGAGCATCGCGAGGATTTCCTCGGCGGCAAGCTGCGCTTCCTGCTCGATCCGCTCGGCTCCCACCACCTCGTCGTCGTCGTCGGATGCGTGCGTATTTCCGCGCTCCTGTTCGACGATGTGCACGGCGACGCGCGGCAGTTGCGCCATGCTCGGGTTGGGGGTCTCCGCCCGCCGCGCCGACAGCCGCTCATCGACGCCATACGGCGTTCCGCCGAGCGCATCGTCGAACAGCAGCGCGAAGACGTCGTTCAGGACGGCGAGCAGATCGTGGTGGCTGCGGAAGTTGTCCGACAGGTATCGGACGATGCCGTCTGCCCGCCCGGCGGCGTAGGTTTCCCGCAAGGCTGCGAACAGCCGCGGCTCGGCCTGCCGAAAACCGTAGATGCTCTGCTTGACGTCCCCCACCATGAAGCGATTGGCCCGACCTTCGCCGTCGCGCGTGACCAGCCGCAGGATTTCGACCTGGACCGGACTCGTGTCCTGGTACTCGTCGACAAGCACATGCTCGTAGCGCTGCTGCAACCGCCGTGCGATCGGTGTGGGCGTGCGTTCCCGCTGGTCACCCGGCTCTCCGAGGAGGTCGAGCGTCATGCGCAGCACGTCGCCGAACTCGTACGCCGCCTGTCGCTGCTTCGCCTCGTTCAGCAGCTTGTGGTAGCGATTCTCAAGGCGTAGCAGGGTGGCGAGCAAACGGGCCGTGTCCGGCTCGCGCGTTAGGATCGACTGGATGTCCGCCGGTGACCAAGCTTCCTGCAGCCGCTTGCCGAGCCAGCGCTTCCGCACTTCGGTGATGTCCGGTGGCTCCTCGGCGCGCGCCCGCTTCGGCATTTTGAACGAAGCAATCTCGTCCACGACCTGGAGGACGCACGCCGCGTCGGCGAGCAACTGGTCCCATTCCGCGAGCCGATCGCAGTAGAGCGTAAGCGCGCCTTCGACGGCGGTCGACGACGCGCTGCGGATCAGCGCGCTGAGCTGCTCGTGCTGAAAACGGCACTCCTCCTGCAACGCGGCTGCCAGAATCTGCTCTGCATGGGGTGCGTCGCACGCGGCCGCGAACCAGGCATCCGGATTCACGAGGTGTTCGCGAAACGCGCTGAGCTGCTTCACGAGCAATCGCAGGAAGTCGTCTCGCGGCGACGGAGCCCGCGCGATCCACGCTCGTGCTTCAACGGCCAGCGGATCGTCCCCGCGATGAATCTGCTCGAACAGTTCGTCGAGCACCTCCCGGCGCAGCAGCCGCCCATCCTCCCCCCCCAGCACGCGAAACTCCACGTCGACGCCGGCGTCCCCGAAATGCTCTCGGACGATGCGCCCACACCACGAATCGATCGTGCCGATGTCGGCGGCATCCACCAGCATCTGCTGCTGCCGCAGGTGCCGGCGCAGCTCCACCGATGGGGCGCGCTCCGCCTCATCGCGCAGCATGCGAGCCACGCGCGTACGCAGCTCGGACGCCGCCGCGCGTGTGAACGTCACCACGAGCATCCGGTCAATGCGGCCGGGGTGCTGGGGGTCGGCAACGAGCGATGCGCAGTGGCGAGCGAGAACCTCGGTCTTGCCCGTTCCGGCCGACGCGGCCAGCAGCAGGTTCGCACCGCGGTGCTCGACAGCCGCTTTCTGACCATCTGTCAGTCGCACGTGTCGCCTCCCGCTTCCGCCGGTACGTCACCCAGGACCGGAAGCGACGTCTCGGCTGCCCGTGGCCGGTTCAGCATCCGGTCAAACCGGCACAAGATTCGGAAATCGCACGTTCGGCACGCCAGCGTTCGCTTCTCCACGAGCGGGGATACATCGATACGGCCGCGTGCGATTCCGTCCGCCGCCATCAGCACCGTTCGGCGAGCCAGCTCGAGTCGACGGCGAATCTCGCTGGCGGGCCTGGCATCGCAGTTGGCGTAGAAATCACCATCCTTCTTCAGCCGGAGGTTTGCCACGGGCGAGGGTTTGGGGCCGAGCTGATCGTCGAGCCGGTGCGCTGCCTGCGTGGCCAACAAACCGCGCGGGCGGAACATGTACACCCGCTGCTCCGCGTCGGTGGCCTCGGCGACATACTTCCTGCCCAGCACGCTCAGATCCGGGTACAGCGGCGCGAGCAGCACACCGCCGAGATCGCTCTGGTCATCCCCCCCCCAGGCTTGCTGCAAGGCCAGCGCGTAAACGAACAACTGCAACCGGCTACCGGTGAGGAAGTCGCTCGCCACCGTATCGACACTGCTCTTGTAGTCGTAGACCAACAGCGATTTCGAGTGCTCGTCCTTGTAGACATCCACGCGGTCAATCTGACCATGCATCCGGACGCGCTGCCCATCCGGCATCCGCAGTTCCACGCCTGGGAAGCCCCCTGCTCCGGGCCGGTTCCCGAATGTCTGCTCACAGCAAAGCGGATCGAAACGACCGCGGCGCCAGCGCGCGGCATGAACGAGCACAAGATCACGGAGCAGCTCCACCAGCAGACCGCTCATGAAGGCGAAGTCGGGGCGACACTCGGTCGAGGGCCCCGGCCGGCGACGCCGGTAGGCGCTGACCGCCGCGTCGAGCAATTCCTGCCATCGCTCATCCGAGACGGCTCGTACGCCGCCATCCTCGGCCATGGCTCGGCGCGTGACGTCCGCGAGAAGCTCGTGCGCGGCGTCACCGAGATCCCAGCGCAGCGGGTGCGGCCCGCGCTCCGGGTCGAGCCGCAGCCCATATCGCGCGAAGTGCTTGAAAGGACACTGCAAGTAGGTTTCCGCTTCCGACGGCGACCCGTCCCACACGACATCCCCCCCACCGGTCTCCTTCTGCCGATAGGTCCCGACAGGATCCGGATCGTTGCGATAATCGACGCCGCGCAGCAGCCACGTCAGCTCACCGGCTGACGCAGGCGTCTCGCGCAGTCGCTGGCACACGGCCTCATACCGCTGCCGCTCTCGCGATTCTGCGGCCTCATCCCGGCTGCGAAGGTAACCGCGCGCCGCCTCCGACACACTCACCGGCTGCTCATTCGGATCAGCGGGTTGCACGATCAGCCCCGGCAGCGCCCGCAACACGTCGGCCAGCAACGGCGACGGGAGCAGCATGTCGCCGTCCTCGCCCGAGTTCGCGTAGCTGATAGTCAGGCTGGTTGATGGCCGCGTGAGCGCGATGTACGCCAGCAATCGCTCGCCCAGCACATCATCCCGGCGAGGAGCCAGGCCCGGCAGGCCCGCCGCCTGAAGCGCGTCGCGTTCCGCCGTCCCCAACAACGTGTCGTCCGCCGGCCGCGCTGGAAACACGCCCTCGTTGAAGGCCAACACCCACGCATGCTTAACATCGGGATGCCGGCTGCGCTCGACGGAGCTGACAAGAACCTGGTCCACGGTCGGAGGTGCGAGCCCGAGCGTCAGGTCGGCCACGGCCGCCCCCACAATGGCTCTCACCTCGCCGGCCGAAACGGGCGTGTCCGCCAACACCTCGTGCAAATGCTGAAGCACCTCCGACAGAGACTCCCACGCCAGCCGATGCGTTTCCGCGCTCTCCCACCGGCGTTGCGCCCGCGCATCGGCGATCCAGGACTCAATCCGCTCACGAACGCTGAGTTGCGTCAGCACCGCGTGCAGCGTGCGAGCCCAGTCGGCGCCGGTCGCCGGTTCAGCCGGCTCCAAGCGCGACACGATCGGTTCGAGCCCGGCGATGATGCGCTCGCGCGGATCGGCCAACGGGTCGGAATCGCCCCCCGCTCCACCCCAGTCCCATGACGTCCGCTGCCAGAGGCCCAACCCCCGCACGGAGTTTTTGACGACGATGTTCTCCAGTCGCTCGGACTCGTCGCGTGAAACCGGCAGAAGCCGCGTCCGCAGCAGCGCGACCATCGGCTGGACGTCGAAATCGGAGCTGACGGCGTCCAGCAGCGCGGGCACCAAGCGACTCAGCGCGTGAGCGCGCAGCGGTCGCCGGCGGTCGAGGAAAAACGGGATGCCATATTCCGTGAACACCTCCGCCGCGAGTTCGGCAAACGGTTGCAGGTCGCGAGCGATGACGGCGAAGTCACGGAAGCGCAGTCGGCCGCCGCTGTCTACGACCATCGTTAGGATCCAGCGCGCTGCAGCCCGCAGCTCGTCGCGGTGCGTGGCACACTCGAGCAATCGGACGCCGGCCGGCGAATCGCCCGACAGCCCCATTTCGGCGGGCGATTCCTCCGATGTCTCCACGGGCGCCGCGAGGCCCGCCTCGAGCATCGCCAGCCCGGGGGAAGCTTCGAAGCGCGGCAACGTTCGCGGGTGGAGTTCGATGGTTGGTCCGATATCGACGCCAGCTTCCTCGAACTGCCGTCGCAGCCGCTGGTACGTCTCCTCCGTCCGATGAAACAGGCTCAGCGCATCGGAGACGTGCCTGGGCTGCTGCACGGCAAGCGAATGGGGATCCACGAGCAGCGTGATGGTGACATCGCGCGCGATTCGCGCCGCGGCAACGAGCGTCTCCAGCTCCTGCCCGGTAAAGCCGGCGAAACCGTCCACCCACACCCCCGCGTCCCGCAACCAGGGCAGGCGGTCCAGCCGGTCACGCAAAGCCGCCAGTCGCGCGGCCGGGTCAATCCGGCTCTCGCTCAGCCAGGCCAAGTACTCGGCATACACCCACTCGATCTCGCGGATTTTGCGAGCGGATCGGGCATCCTGCATCCGGTCAGCGGCGTCGAGCAGCCGCTGCGGCGGTACGTTCTCCCGCAGGAGTTCATCGATCAGCCGATCGAGCTCGGTAATGAAGCCCTCTGTGCGAACGACGGTCCCGAGTCGGCGCAGGGCATCGGCGCCGCGCGAAACCACCCGCCGGATAGCCAGCGATCGTGCCTGCGGGCTGAGCACATCCGGATCGGGGCCCACCTGTTGGAGTACATGCTGCGCGAGGCGGGAAAAGCTCAGCACCTCGGCCCGCGAGTAGCCTCTGCGAGCGGCGCGCGTGGCAAGGGCACGCTCCATCTGGAAACTGGCCTGCTCGGGCACGAGCAGGATAAGCCGGCGTCCGTCCTCCCCCTGCTCGAGCTCCGATAACAACGCGTCCAGACAGGTACGCGTCTTACCAGCCCCGCCACGTCCCAAGACAAACGTCACCGCCATCGTTCCGCCCGCGGTTTGTGTTCGGCGTCATAACCGGTCACCAACGCCGCCTGATCGGCGTCTGGTCCACCCGTCGCAAGACGGCCTCTCAATCGTCCTCACACTTTTCGAGGCGCTCCTCGCACACCTCCAGCAAGTCCTTGACCCGTTCTCGCTCGCGCTTGCGCTCGCTGGCCTTCGCTTCCAGCACCTTGTTCTCTCGTTCCAGGCGCCGCATGTAGTCGTAGGCTCGAGCGAGCTCCCGGCGGGCCTCGGCGTGCGTCTGCGTCTGCGGGACGCGAGAGCTGTCGGGCCGTTCCGCGCGGCTCCCCCCACCAATCACCACCTTCTCGGGCACTTCAACGCTCACGCAGCCGGTGACCCCCCACAGCAGAGCGGCTGCCAGCGTCATCTGCCAAACTCGTCGCATTCGCTATCCTCCGGTTTTGCCGAGATGAAACCGCCCGTATCATCCGTCGAACGGTCTCGTTGGTCAAAACCGCCGCCGGCGGGGTCTCGTGGTTCCAGACCCTCTGCGAGGCAGAAACGTTAGGCTCGTGAACAATCGTGTTATCACCATCCTGGGTTGCACGGCCTCTGGGAAGGGGTCGCTGGCCCGTGCGCTGGCACGCCAGCTTGATACCGAGATCCTCAGCATTGACTCGATGAAGGTCTACCGTGGCATGGACATCGGGACGGCCAAGCCTTCCCCCGATGAGCGTGGCAGCGTACCGCACCACCTGATCGATGTGGCGGATCCGTCGGAGTTGTTCAGTGCCGCACGGTTCGTCGAACTCGCCGACCAGGCCGTCGCCGACATCCACGCTCGCGGCCGGCCGGTGATCGCCGTGGGGGGCACGGTCCTCTACTTCCGATGTTGGTACGAGGGTCTGTTCGCGGGGCCGTCGGCGGATCCGGAGATTCGCGATGCCATCCGCCGGCGAGCGCGAGAAGACGGCCTGGCCGCGTTGCACGCCGAGTTGGCCGAGGTTGATCCCCAGTCGGCCGCTCGCATCCACCGTCATGACCTTCGCCGCATCGAGCGGGCGCTGGAAGTCTATCAACTGACAGGTCGTCCCATTAGCGAGCTCCAGCATCAATGGGATGCCGCCGGCCCGCGACACCCCGAGTGGGACTGGCTGCTGATCGGCCTGCGGCGGTCGCGTGAGGACAACAACCGCCGCATCAATCAGCGCGTCAAGCAGATGATCGAAGCGGGGCTGGTCGACGAAGCGCGCCGGGTCTGGCGCGCCCCCGCTGGCGTCGCTACCCAAGCGCGGCAGGCGGTTGGTTACGCCGAGCTGTTCGAGCACTTCGAGGGGCATCTGACGCTGGACGAAGCAATCGAGCGGATCAAGATTCACTCTCGCCGGCTGGCGAAGCACCAACGCACGTGGCTGAAGCGATTGGCAAACGCCCGGTGGATCGACGTCCACGAAGGCGATACGTCCGATAGCGTTCTCAGCCGCGCCCGCACCCTACTGAAGACAACCGAAACACACCCGGACAAAACCTCTTGATCGACTGATCCGGTACAGGTACGATAGCGATTGTGGCAGCGGGAAAAGAGGCATTCCGCTCCAGACCTTTCACATTGTTAAGCTCGCTGCAGTTCAGCAGTGCCTCTGTATGTACTTTGTTCCTGGAGGAGGAGTCATTATGAAACGTATTGCAGTTGTTGCGGTCGCTCTGCTCGCCACCGCAGCGTGGGCCCAGATCGATGACAACTTTGACAGCTACGCCACGGGCCCGCTGTCCGTGGTCTCAGGTGGCGTCTGGAACACCTGGGGCGGTGCGTCAACCGATGCGCAGGTCATCGACATGGGCCTGAGCGCTCCGAACTCTCAGTTCCACGACGGCGTGGGCGTGCCGGACGTCGTCACGTACGGTGCCGGCAGCGCGCTATCCGGTGCGGGCAGTGTCGCCACGCTCTCGTTCGACTTCCTCACGCACGAGGTCGGCGGCGGGACCAACCCGGAAGGCTACCAGGATATGGACACCTACATCTTCGTGGGTTCCGGCAACCCTGGTGACCTGAGCACCAATTACGGCAGCGTCATCGGTGTCTTCATCATCGACTGGGCGTGGATTGATGACGTCGGCTTCTCGCCCGTGCACCTGTGGGACGTCGCCGGTGAGGGTGGTGGCGGCGACTACGGCATTGCCGAACTCGCGCGCGGCCTCGTCGGTGATCAGTGGCATCACGTCGAACTCGTCGCGACTCAGGCCGTCGACGACATGACGGCCAACGACCCGCTGGATGCCGACGGCTTCTTCGACGTGTACGTCGATACCGTGCTCTGCACGCCGACGCCGCTGCCCTTCGGTCTGGACGACCCGATGGGTCTGAACGCGCTTGAGCTGTACTCGTTCGAAGACGAGCAGCCCGAGGCTCCGGATGACTATCACCTGTTCGACAACTTCCTGCTCACGCCCGAACCGGCCTCCCTCGGCCTGCTCGTGCTGGGCGCGGTGGCGCTCCTTCGCCGTCGCTAAGAGCGTCGGCCGATAGCTGAACAGGAGAGAGGTTTGTGAGCCGGGAGTGCCCAGCGTGCTCCCGGCTTCTTTTCTGCGCCCAGGAACTGCATGCCCTCGCGATCAGGCGTCGGCATGGCTTCGGGCGACAGCCCCAAGTCGCTAGAGCGTAAGCAGCAGGCCATGCGTACAAAGTCGCCCGCCGGCATCGGGCCGGTCGCTTACGCTCGCGGTTCTGTTCCCCAGGCCGGCCCACGGTCTTCTCGCATCCATTCCTCGCGCGCAGGGAAACGGCCGGCTCCGATGGCCGGCCGCTCGTCTCTTGTCGCGCCTCCGCGCTCTGTTCGCTAGTGGGTCGCTGGCAGCGGACGCATCAGGCGATACTTGTAGTCCGGATCGTGAGATCGCGGGTTCCACCAGGAGTAGAAATCGGCCGGGTGCGGCCCCGACGCACTCTTCCAACCGAACCCGCGTGCGCCCTTCGTCGTGTCCGTTTTGATGTTCGCCGCGTGCCCATCCAGGAATAGCAAGCTATGCTTGTTCCACTCGCGGTGCCAGCCTCGGCGAGGAATGCGAAGCCACTGCGCTGAATCGAACGGATCCTCGTAGAGGATGATGAACTCGGACGAATGTTTGAAGAGCTGGACCCTCAGGAACGCGTTCGCCAACTGAAGCCAATTGCGTTCCCCACGGTTCTGGATCGCCCAGCTATAGACGAAGTGGTAGTTGGCGTCATAGCTCGTACCCACTTCCCAGTACAACTCTTTCGAGTTCGGCGTATCGCCCGGATCGGTGTTCCAGAAACCACCCATGTCCGACGGGCATTGGAACACGGGCATCTGCCGCACCACCTCGAACATGGGGTCGTCCGGCGGCACGTCGTAGTCGGGCAACTCCGGATACAGGTACCGGTTGAGCGGACGCGCCAGCGGCGTATCCCGGTATACGGGATCCGTGTAGCCCCACCAGTCGTCCCGACCGGGGTGACCACCGTAGTAGAACCCGTGCATGTAGTTCAGTTCGTTCCTCTTCCCAAACGGGAACCAGTCCTTGTGGTCGAGGAAATACTCCTGCATGGCGACGCCGATCTCCTTCAGGTTCGCCACGCACTTGACCTTCTTGGCCTGCTCCTTGGCCTTTCCGAGCGACGGTAGCAGAATGGAGATCAAAAGAGCGATGATCGCAATGACAACGAGCAACTCAATCAGCGTGAATCCTGGCGTGCGCGCACATCCTTGCCGCACCGATCGCCCTCGGCGTGGGCACATAGCATCCTCCCTTTGGCTTTGTAACTTAGGCCGAAGTGCTCACTTCAAAAACGCCTTCAAGCCTGCGGCACGTGCTCCGAGCTCGTGCTGGCACCCGCAAGCCCCACGCGTGGGCGGTCCACTAAACTCCACCCACACTCTAAATCATACCCTGAAAATCGCGATCACAAAACCCCTTTCTCTTCACCCGCGTCGCTACCCCCCCGTTGAGGTGTCACGCGGTCCTGGCGATTCCTCGGGCCCCGCGTCCCCCGCCGCGTCGTCTTCATCCGCACCGATGCTCCGCTTCGCCGCGAATTCCCCACAGCGGGCGCATTTGAACAGAACCCCCCGCCCGGGCTCCTGCCGGAAATCCCCCCGGTCCCAGACCTTCTCGAACTCCTCGTAGCTGAGCCGGAATGTCTCCCCGCACGCCGTGCAGCGAAACTCCACGAACTCATCATCGGGCGCCGGGTCGTCGGCTGAGCACTTGGTGTAGAACAACCCCGCCAGCGCAAGAAGCGCCAGTGCTACGATCAGAAGCCCTACCGTACGCGTCATTCCGTGACGCCCCCGGAATATACACCACAATCGTCAGCGCGGCCGGCCGGTGCTCGCTCAGACCACGCCTGCTATCCCATGCTCCCGCTCAATCGCAATCCCCGGCGACACCACCATCAGCCGGCACCAGGTCATCCAGCCAGAACGCCGAGTCGTCACGCACATACCGCATCAGCTTGCCGAGATGGGCCGGATTCTTCGCCCGGTGGAAACGCAGCAGGATATCCTCGTCCTCCACCCCGACGATCTCGATCTTGCCGAGCGCGTGCGACATAACATACCGCGGCCGCCGCGCCAAGCCGGAGCCCCGCCGCAACGCTTCCCGAAAAACCTGCCAGCCGCGGACCAGCGGCACGGCGTACGGCTCGTTTCCAACCGTCGGCCGACACTGGAACAGGTAATACGGCGGACATCCGATAAACGACAGCTCACGGTAAAGCTCGGCGAGGACCTCCGGATCGTCGTTGATGCCGGCGATCAGCGGGCACTGGTTGGCGCAGATCACGCCGTTGCGGATGACGGCATCTATGGCGGCGACAGCCTCTTCCGTCAGCTCACGCGGGTGATCGAAGTGGGTCATCAGGTAAATGCGGTTACGCGGGGTCGAGTGAGCCCGGAACAGGTCGAGCAGTTCCGCATCATCGAGGATCCGAAACGGGTCAAACGCCGGCATCTTCGAGCCGATCCGGATGATCCGCACGTGGGGGATGGCCCGCAGGCCCTCGATCAGGGACCGCAGCCGGCGGGTGCTCATGAGGAGCGGGTCGCCCCCGCTCACGAGGACGTTGGTGACCTCCGGGTGCTCGGCGATGTAGCGGATCCCCTCGGAGAGGTCGTTGGCCACCTCCTCGTTGCCGCGCATGAAGAGCCGTTTTCGGAAGCAGTAGCGGCAGTAAGCCCCGCAGACCTCGTTGGATAGGAGGAGGACCGTGTGAGGGTACTTGTGCTGGACACCCGGGGCCACGGTGACCGTCGCCTCGCCGCTGGCGTCCAGGCGGCCCCACCGCCCGAGTTCCCCCGGACACGGGATGACAATCCGGCGAATCGGGTCATCCGGGTCATCCCAATCGATCAGATCGAGGTAGTAGTCGTTGGTCCGCAGAGCATACTTCTGGGTGACTGGCCGCAGTTGGTCACGCTCCTCCGGTGAGAGCTGGGGAATCTGGTCCACACTGCGGATGTACTTTACGCGTCGCCAGGGGACGATAGGCCGTCCAGGCCGCGAGAGGTCGGTAACAGACACAGATGATCCTCCTTCGCAGCAGGTTGAAGACGATCGGCCAACAGCAGCCCTCGGGATTGACTTGCCGCCCCCCACCACCCGAGAGCCCACGACTCGGCGACGGTGAGTCAGAGGTTGCTTTGAGTCACTGGAGGACATGCCAACCCCTCAGCAACACCGCCACTTATGAGTCTAGGCGAAAAGGGGGCATACCGCAACCGAGATCGCCTTTCGACGGGCGTGGGGTGGGCGCAACATCCTATAACAACATGGTTTAGAGTGACTAAAGAGTCCGAGATCGCTCACGCCTCTCCGTCGCCCCCCTCGGCCGGCGCCTCCCGCCGAAACACCGCCACGATGTCCTCCACCGGGACGACGAACAGTCGATTGTCCCCCTCGAAATCCACGGGGACGGCGTTTTTCGGATTGAACAGGACGCGATCGTAGTGGGCGATGGGGTAGTCCTCGTCGCGCTGGACCTGCATCGACACGGCCACGATGCGGCCGGTGATCGTGGGGATCTCCATGTTGCCGGGCAACTGGATCCCCCCCTTCGTCGTCTTCTTATCCTCATCCTTGCGGATCAGAACACGCGTACCGATGGGCTCGATCGTTTCGAGCTTGTGCTTGCTGCTGGCTTTGCTCATGCCACTCCTCTCGTCGACAGATGCCAAGCAACGTATACTAGGGCACTCGCCGGTGTTCGGCGAGTCCCAGCCCGTTGGAAAACCACCGTCGCGCGGCAATGCGGGTGGGCACCGCCGGAGACAAGTCCTTGAATTCAAGAAATTTGCAGCAGCTTCTCGCCGAGGTGGCCAGCGGAAAGCTGGGGGTCGATGCGGCCCTGGAGCGGCTCGAGGCTCTTCCGTTTGAGGAGGTCGGGTTCGCCTGCGTTGACCACCACCGCGCCCTGCGGTGCGGGTTTCCAGAGGTCATTTTCGCCGACGGCAAGACGCCCGAGCAGGTCGAGGAGATCTTCGGGCGACTCGCGGCACGCGGCGAGAACGTCCTCGCGACGCGGGTGGCTGCCGAAACCGCCAGCCGGGTGCGTCAGCGGTTCCCGCAGGCGGATTATCACGACGTCGCCCGGACGCTGACGCTTCGCCAGTCGCCTCCCGAGCCGACAACGGGCTTCATCGGGATCGTCTGCGCGGGGAGCACGGATCTCCCGGTGGCCGAAGAGGCCCGCGTGACAGCCGAGATCATGGATCAGCCGACGCGGACACTGTACGACGTGGGGGTGGCCGGCCTGCACCGCCTGCTCGCCCGCTGGGACGATCTGCGGAAAGCGACAGTGCTCGTTGTGATCGCGGGCATGGAGGGGGCCCTGCCGAGTGTTGTCGGCGGGCTCGTGTCCGCCCCGGTGATTGCCGTCCCCACCAGCGTGGGCTATGGGGCCAGCTTCCACGGGTTGTCGGCGTTGCTGGCGATGCTGAACAGTTGTGCCGCCGGCGTCTCGGTCGTCAACATCGACAACGGCTTCGGAGCCGGCTACCAGGCCGCATTGATCAACCGCCTCGCACATACGGACGAGGATCCCCCGTCCAATCAGGCCGATCCAACAACATGAGTGAGCCGATGGCCGAATCTCCCGACATCGTTTCCGACCTTCCGAGGCTTCCACCGCGTCCGCCGACGATGCACAAGGGGCAGGCGGGGCATGTTGCGATCGTGGCCGGCAGCCCGGGGATGACGGGTGCCGCGGTCCTCGCCGGCCTGGGTGCGCTCCGCGCGGGAGCCGGGCTGGTCCGCGTGCTGACAGGCGAATCAGTGCAGCCGATCGTGGCGGCGAGCGAGCCCTGCCTGATGACCGTGCCACTTCCCGAGGACGCGGACCACGACCTGCGGGCGGACGCGTTCCCCGCCGCGGACGTCCAGGGCTGGGCCAACGCCGCCGCCATCGGTCCGGGGATGGGCCAGAAACCGGGGATCTGTGGCAGCGTCTGGGCGATGCTGTGCGACACCAGCGTGCCGCTCGTGGTGGACGCCGACGCACTGAACGTGTTGGCCAGACCGGACTTGTGGCCGCCGGCCCTGTCCGGCGACGAATCCCGGTGGTGGACACATTGCAGCGCCGAGCGGCCGATTGTCATGACGCCCCATCCGGGCGAAATGGCTCGTCTGCGGACCGCCGCGGGGCTTGATCCGCTGCGTGGCAATGACGATCAGACGCGGCTGCGCATCGCACACGAATACGCCACGCTCACCGGCGCGACCGTTGTTCTCAAGGGTCACCGGACGGTGGTGTGCACGCGGGAGCAGGCGTTCATCAACATGACGGGGAACGCGGGGATGGCAACCGGGGGCATGGGGGACGTGCTGACCGGATTAATCGCCGGCCTGCTCGCCCAGGGCCTCGCCCCCTTTGACGCGGCCCGACTGGGCGTCTACGTCCACGGGCTGGCGGCGGACTACTGCGCGAAGCAGATCGCCCCGGCCGGCTATCTCGCACGCGACGTTGCCGACGCGTTGCCGGCGGCTCTGGCTGAGACGGCGCGGCCCCGGATCGGGTTCCGATAACCCAACGCCGCATGCTCCACATTGCGCACGGAGTATGGGAGTCTGCTTCAGGGTCGCCGTTCGCTGACCGAGATCTGGTGCTAGGCGATGTTGACGCTGATGCCCGCCAGGAAATCGGTCAGGAACGTGAAGATCCCCGTCAGAAGCTCGCTGAGGAAGCCAAATAGGGTGTCCATGAAGCCGCTGAATGATCCGCCCAGGTCCAGCATGACTCGCCTCCTTGCGATGTCGCCTCGCTCGTTGAATTCACCCGATAGACGCGGTTATTGTACCGCGAGCGTCAAGGCTGCACAGCCCCCCGCAGCGCGTATGCCCATCACCAACCCCGGGCTGAGGCCCGGACCGACGGCGTGGTGGGCGGTCCGACGACCTGCGTCCCCATGGGAAAAACGATGCGTGTGATGCTCCTGGTAACCGATCTCGAGCGTGGCGGGACCCCGCTGCGCATCGCGCGGCTGGCCCGCCGACTACATGCCGCAGGCGTTGAGGTTCACGCCGGCTGCCTCGCCCCGCCGGGGCCTGTGAGCGAGGATCTCGAAGAAGTCGGGATCGAGACATTCGCCTGCCGGGCTGACGATGCCCGGGACTTCCTGGCCCTCAAGCGCTTGTCGCAGACGACACGACGAATCCACCCGGACCTCATCCACGCAACTCTGCTGCACGCGAACATCGCCGCCCGTCTGGTCGGAGTGATCCAACGTGTGCCAGTGATCGGGTCGACCGCGACCATCGAGGTTGAGCGCGCGTGGCACCGGGCTCTGGAGCGGACGACGGCAAGTATTGATCGCGCGCATATCGTCAACAGCGCCGCCGTCGCCAATCACGTGGTACAGGCATTCGGGATACCGCAACGGCTGGTACACATTGTTCCCCCGTCACTCGAAACGCCGCCCCGCCGGGTCGATCGCTCGGCGGCACGTGCCGAGCTGGGCGTGTCCGAGCCGGAATTCGTGGTGGCGTGGGTCGGGCGGTTTGATCCGGTCAAGCGATTGGACGTGATCATCCGCTGTGCCGAGATCATGACCGACGTGCCCAGCCGGTTTCTGCTCATGGGGGATGGCCCGCAACGGCCGCGTATCGAGCAGGAACTACGGCTGAGCAGCGCTTCGCGCACGGTACACCTGCTTGGATGGCAGGAGGACGTGGCGACGGTGCTCTCGGCGGCTGACGCGTTCGTATTCCCGTCGCTGACGGAAGGGATGCCGAACGCCGTGCTGGAAGCGATGGCGTATGGTTTGCCGATCGTGGCCAGCGACATTCCGGTGCTGCGTGAGCTCTCCGGGAACGGGGAACGCTGCGTGCTTGTCGGCGGAAGTGAGCCGCGTGCGTACGCCGACGCCCTTCTGCGGCTGCGGGCGCAGGGCGAAGAGCGGCATGCGCTCGGCGAGCAGGCAGCCGCGTGGGCCGCTCGCCATCTCGACCCGCAGGCTACGGTCGACGCGGTTCTGCGTGTGTACGAGCAGGTGCTGCGGAAGAAGTAATCTCCTCGAAGGAATCGAGGGCTCCACGGCCGGGCAACCGCCGATCAGCGGGAACTTCTGCAGGCCGAATCACTCCCCCGGTGTCGGACCAACACGCCTGTTTTTCTTGATCTCACCGCGGCGTTTCTTCTCCGCCAGTCGGCGGCGCTTCGAGCCGGCGGTCGGGCGAGTTGGACGGCGTGTCTTCGGTCGGCGGAGCGCTTCGACGAGTAACTCCACCAGCCGGCTCTCGGCGAGAGCCCGATTCCCCACCTGTGTGCGTTGTTGCTGGGCCACGACACGCAGCCGTCCATCGGCCGCGAGACGCGACGCGCAGCGACGAGCGATTCGATCGCGCTCGGCATCCGAAAAGAGAGGACAGTCCTGGAAATCGAAGAGCAGGGTGGCGCGTGTGCTGACCTTGTTGACGTTTTGCCCCCCGGGGCCGCTGGCTGCGTCAAAACGCGCTTCGATCCAACGTCTCAGGTCTGCGATGTCGATCTGACGCACTGCCGATCCTCTGTGCGAAGGTCAGCCGCCGGTCGGCGGCACGCGGTCCTAGCACAGAGCAAGATACGCGGCCACGAAATAAACCGCGATTCGAAATCGCTGGGGAGTCCAGACGAACAACATCTTCCCGCCTCCTGGGGTCGCGGAAATCACCGAGTTTCCGGCCGGCAAAGCCCACCCGACAGCGGGGTCTCCAGCCACACCATCTCATATGCCTGCTGATGATAGGGGTTCAAGCCCGGTGGACCGCAGATCGCCGGCATCGGCCGCCAGCGGGGAGATTACGGGCCGTCGCGGCGGCAGAGAGCCTCCCCGCCGATAATCGTGGAACGCTTTGGCACGGGGCCCCCACCGCCGGCTGGCTGGTCGGCGGTTGTCAGTGGTCGTGATCGCATTCGGGGTCCTCGTAGAGAGGCCCCTCGTAGGGAGGCTCGCTGAAGGGGCGGCCGAATTCCTGGACCCAGTACAGCCCGAAGCTGCCGCCGACGCGGACCCCGACGCCCAGTTCCGTAAATGCAGGGTTGAGGACATTCTCGCGGTGGCACGGGCTCTCCATCCACCCTGCAAACGCCTCGGTGGGGGTGTCCTGACCGGCGGCGAGGTTCTCCCCAATGATCCAGTAGGCGTAGTCGAACTCCTCCGCCCGATCGCCGAGACTCGATCCCGTAAAGGGATTGTGGTGGTCGAAGAAGTCGTATTGGATCATCTCGCAGGCGTACTGCGTGGCCTGGGCCTCGAGTGTTTCGCTCCAGGAAACGGGGTCGATGCCCCGTGAGACCCGCTCCTGGTTGACCAGTCGCAGGATGTCCGCCCGCCAGGCCGCCCCGGTCGCCGACTCGGTGCACGCGGGATAGGTGAGGGACAGGCTGTCGACAACGCTGGTGGAATCTCCGGTGGACGAACCGGGCACCTCGCGGCCGCTGTCGCCGGTGGAGCCGGGTGTGAGGCTGGATCCAGTGCCGGTCGAGCCCGGGCGGGTGCTCAGGCCCGGGGTTCCACTCGAAGATGGGACGCCGGAATCTTCGTCCGCCGACCAGAGTGGGCACCCGGCGCAGAGCAGCGCCAGGGTCGTGGAGAACGCACAAACAAGGAATAACGAGCGTTTCACCGCGGCTTCCCAGAATCGGTCAGAGGACCGGCACGATCGCCCCTGCTTCCTGCCACTCATTATAGTGTAACGTTCAAGCTCTTGATGCGACTCCCCCCCGCCCCCAGACTTATGAGCGAATTTGACCGATGTCGCGTTTTGCTGAGGAGCTGTGCATGCGAAGACGGCCTAGTTTCATCCTCCTGGGGCTGGCGGCGCCACTGATGCTGGGGCAATTGAACTTCACCGGCTGTCTGCCGTCCGATACGAGCGGTACCGGCGGCATCACGCCCCTGTTCAATCTCCCGCCGACGGTCGTCATGAACGCCGACGTACAGCGCGGCGTCGCACCGCTGATGGTGCGCTTCAACTCCTCGGGCAGCATCGATGATGGGGTCATCATCCAGCGGCTGTGGGATTTTGATGATGGGCAGACGAGCCTCGACATCGCGCCCACCCACACGTTTCAGACGACGGGCCGGTACACCGTCCGGCTGACGCTGACCGACGACCAGAATGCGCAGTCGACCCAGAACTTGATCATCACGGTCACCGAGAAGCCCGTGGCGGTGATCGATGTCGATCGCACGACCGCGGAGAGCGCACCCGCCATCTTCAGCTTTGACGGATCCGCGTCTTTCGATCCGGACGCTGAGGAAGGTGACGAACTGGCCTACCGCTGGGATTTCGGCGACGGCTCGCGCGTGCTGATTCCCGTGGTGACGCACACCTTCGCCACCGCCGGCACGTACCGTGTCGTCCTGACCGTGACGGACGCCACAGGCGTCACGGGGACGGCGCAGAAGATCATCGAGGTGGGCATTCCCCGCCCGACGATCACGTTCCGCGCGCCGCCCACCGCCCTGTCGAACATCGTGTGCTCCAACGACTCTCCGCTCTGGGTCCACACGGTCTTTGAGGTCGAGCCGGACGTGCCGCGCATGATCCGGGCCGGCCTGGACGGGGACAACGACCCGTGCAACGCGCTCACCGCCCTGTACGATCCGACCACCGGCGAGGAGCTGGTCCAACTGGATGGGCATGACAGCCCCGTGCGCGCAGCCGCGTTCTCGCCCGGCGATGGACTCTACGTGCTCACGGCCGGCGATGACGCGACGGCTCGCCTGTACGCCTCCGGCACGGGCGATTTCCTCCAGGAATACGCCGCCGGCGACAACCCGATCACCGCGGTCGCTTTTGCCCCCGATGGCGAGAGCTTCATCCTCGCGTCGTCCGACAACTCGGTTACGTTGCGGGATACGACGAGCACCACCGTCCTGCGCACGTACGAGGGGCACAACGCCCCGGTTAACGCGGTGGCCATTTCACCAGATGGCACACAGCTGCTGAGCGGTGACAACGAGGGCATCGCGATCCTCTGGAGTTTCGATCCCGGAGAGGGAGACGCGGAGATCCGGCGTTTCGTGCACACGCGCGCGGTCACATCGGTCGCCTTCTCGCCGACGAACCCGGAGCGCATCCTGACGGGCAGCATCGACCAGACGGCTCGGCTGTGGAACACGGCCAACGGAGCCGTGGCCCTCGAATTCGGGCCGGCGTTCGATGCCGATGGCAACCTGGTCAGCGGACACTCCAACAGCATCGCCGCCGTCGCGTTCTCCAATGATGGAACGTTCGTCCTCACCGGCAGCGATGATGCGACAGCCAAGGTGTGGTCCACCGCCACCGGTAACGAGATGCAGACCCTGACCGGGCATACGGACCGCGTCACGGCCGTCGCCTTCTCGCCGGATGACACACAGATCATCACTGGCAGCACGGATGACACGGCGAAGATCTGGGATGTGGCCACCGGGGAACAGGTGCGGTCCCTGAAGCCATGCCGATCGTCGATCACGGCGGTCGCGTTCTCACCCGACGGCGAGACGGTACTCGTCGGTGTCGCCGCACAGAACGACATCCAACTCGACACGGATCCAGCCCAGGGCGACGATCTGAATCTGACGCTGCCGACGGCGCTCGACCTGTCAGACGTCCCCGTGGGCACGAACGGCCGCGAGTACTATCTGTGGGCAGAGCTTGATACCGACCGCACGAGCCCGTCACGGACCTATTCGAGCACACGGGTCAATGTGGTGCCGGCGTTTACCACGGGCATTGACAGCTTTACGCCTCGGATTCCGTTGCGTAGCAACGAGGCAGCCCTTCTGATGCCGGCCACGTCGCGCCGGCAGATCCTCGACCTGGGGACGCTCAACGTCGGGGACCGGCTGTACCTCAGCCTGCTGACGTTGCCGGGGTATGGCGAGGTCTATTCGCTCGAGGACTTCAGCATCACCATTCTCGACTCGCAGCAGAAGCTGTATGCCGCATATGAGTCGGGGCACTCGCTGTTCACGCCGGATTCAAAGATGGTCATCGGCCACAACAGCAACAACTACTACGTGATCTGTGATGCGTTCAACGACGCTCTGGTGCCGAGTGTCAGGGTGCAGATCGAGCGTCGTGCCGAGGAGGACTCAGCCCCGCGCGAGCAGTACATTCACCTGAACTTCGGCCCGGTGCCGAACCTGACGGCGGGCGGCTCGGCCGCCTTCAACCTCAGGGCCTTCGACCTGGCTGGGCGCGACAACGAAGCGATCCAGAACTTCATCGAAGACCGTGTGGAAGAGCTGTTCGACGGGTACGACTTCGTGATCAGCACGAGTGCCCCGAGTCTCGCCACGACCCCGGCACATACGATCCACTTCGACACGACCAACGCGTTGATCACCGAGGGTCAGGTTGACACGGACAGCGACCTGGTGTTCTACGGCGTCACGAACTACGTCGATCCGCGCAACGAGACATCCAGCGGGCGTGCCGTGGTTTCGGTCGATCAGGTACTGGACGCCTTCCCCGGCTTGAGCGATGCCGCACTGGGAACGACGCTCGGCAACATCGCCGCCCATCACATCGGCTTTCTCTCGGGTTTGCGCGAGACGAGCGGAGCCGACAACGATGTGATGGCAGCCGACGACAGCCTGGCCAATGTCGCGACGCTGACATTCACAACGGGTGACCTTTCCCCGTCTGGAGATCTGACCGCAATCGGCATACAGGATGCCCCTCAACTGCTGCAAGAGCTGTTCGGCGAATAGCTCGAAACGAGGCTCGTGAACGAGCGATAACGTTGCGTCCCGAGGATAAGGTTCCCTTATCGTCGTCGGGTGGCGTATGCACTGTGGTTGTCAGGTCAAATCGGTATTCAGATTCTTCGCGAATCTCGATTGCTCACAGCGACTTATCGGATAGAATGTAAGCACGTGCGGAAGAGACTTTGCGCAACTCATAACTTCGGTACGGTTCCGAGCCGCGCAGGAGCTGTGCCGGGTGGGGCAGGGCCATGAGCAAAGTAACGATTGAGGACATCAGTCGTCATACAGGTCTGTCTCGGGGCACCGTGTCACGGGCGCTCAATGATCGTCCGGACATCAGCGAGCAAACCAAGACGCGCGTGCTTATGGCGTGTCGCCAGCTCAATTACGTTCCAAGCCACGCTGCTCGCTCGTTGGCCACCGGGCGTCGCTACGCCGTCGCGATCGTCGTTGATGATCTCCGGTCGGTGTTCGCCAGCTGCTTCACGCGCGGCGTGATCGGGCGAGCCCGTGCTGAGCACTACGCGGTCCACGTCACGGAACTGGCCGGGGATGTGTCGGCCGCGTTGGACCACCTGAAGTCCCTGGTCAACGAACGTGTCGACACCGTTCTGCTGGCGAACCCGCTGTCGACGGATTTGTCCCGCGAGATCGCGGAGGCGATGAACGGGCGACCGCTGGTGGCGGGCAGCGAAATCGCCGGGGTACCGTGTGATGTCTTCTGCCCCGACTACCTCGAATCCGGGCGTCTGACGGCCCGCCACATCGTGCGGAGCTCGACGCCGAACGTCCTGTACGTTCACGAGGACGGCCCCACGATGGCGGACCAGCGTCTGGCCGGATTTCGGGAGGTCTGTCGCAGCCAGGGCGTAGACCCTGAGCAGGTCACGATCAGCGTCCCCTCCGCCGACGAGCACAACGCGGACCGGCTGGAGGCCGTTCGGTCCCAACTCGCGAATGTGCAGGCGATTGCGTGCACGGATGACTACCTGGCCGTCGAGACGATGTTGCTCTGTGCCCGCGAGGGCCGTTTTCCGGGGCGTGATATCGCGATTATGGGGCAGGGCAACGAGCTGATCTCATCGCGTATCCACCCGCAGCTCACGTCGATCGACTTCTGCGGCGAGGAGATCGGCCATCGGGCCATGGACATCGCCCTACAGCGTATCACGAAGCAACGTCAGGACGCCGCCCAGACGACGTCCGTTTCACCGGTGCTCGTGACGCGGGCCTCGACCCGCCCGGTGCAATAGCGGCTCGCGCGACTTTTTTCGATCCTCAGGAACAATCAGGCGTGCGGCTGCGTTGCGTCCAATATGGCGTGGCGGGACCTTCCTCGACGTGCGAGTCAGAACGCGTCTGAGAGGGTCTGGCGGGGCTATCAGGGGCCTTCGAGCCCCCCCACAGCGGGTGGGCTCTCCGGCGGTGAGGCCCCGGGGAGGGTCGCAAGTCATTGTTTCGGCGCACTTTCGGCGCCCACGCGAAAAAACGAAGTGTCCCCGTGACCTTGACGCCTGCGCGGGGGATCGGCTACATTCCTCGTCGGTTGTGAATCACATGGGACGAGTATCGCTGTGGAGCGTACTCCCTCGCCTTGGATTTCGGCTCGTAGCCAAACCTGGGCGGCACGGAATCGGTCTGTGCCGAGCGATGATGACGAGATGCAGGTTTGTCTCGGGCTCCCGGTCCCGCTGTGCGAACGTCACAGGAGATGGTTTATGCAGGTGAACGTGACCGGCCGGCATATGGGCGTGACCGAAACGCTCCGAGATTATTGCCGCGAGAAAGCTGAACGCTTGCCTCGGTTCCTCGACCGTATACAGTCGATTGACGTTGTATTGGAGGGAAAAGAGGGGGTTCATACCGCCGAGATGATCGTGCACACAGCCGGCGCGCAACCGTTCGTCGCGTCGGAACAGCATGCGGACGCGTTCGCGGCGGTGGACTTGTTGATGGATAAGATTGAAGAGCAAGTAAGGCGGTACAAAGAGCGGCTCCGCAACCGAAAGCATCCGCCGCGTGGGCCGAGCGAGACGCCATCTTGATGGGGAGTTGCGCGCAATACCGGAGATGTTCATGAAGCTGCTCGACCTCATACACCCTGACTCAATTATCGCGGACCTGGAATCTTCAGACCGCAATGGTGTGATTCGCGAACTGGTACAGGTGCTAGCCACCTCCGGGCGGGTCGAAGAATCGATGGTCGACAGCATCGTGCGCTCGATTGTTACGCGTGAGCGAACGCGAGGAACAACCGGTTTCGGCAAAGGCGTCGCCGTTCCGCACGTGAAGGTGGATGGGCTATCGGAAATCGTGGCCTCGGTCGGCCGCAGCAGCCAGGGAGTTGATTTCGGCTCGCTGGATGGCAAGCCGGTTTACAGCGTGTTCCTCATCATCAGTCCTACGGAACAACCGGAAGAGCATCTGCGGGCGATGGATCTCGTGTTCCGCCATCTGCAGCAGGAGAAATTCCGCAGTTTCCTCCGGCAGTCGGACAAGCCGGAGAAGGTTTACGACCTGCTACGAGAGGCCGACGAGAAGACGCTCGTAGCGTAGGTCACTGGCAACAAGACTTTGGAAGGTGCACCGGTACGGATGGATCCGGCAGTGGCAGTGGAACAAGAGGTCATAATCCCCAACAAGGAAGGCTTACACTTCCGCCCAATCATGCAGTTCGTTGACGTCGCCCAGCAGTTCAACGCGGGCCTGACGGTGCACTGCGACGAACGCCAGGCGGATGGCCGCAGTCCCATGGAGATGCTGATGCTCGTGGCCACGCAGGGATCGAAGGTCCAACTGGTTGCAGAGGGGACTGACGCGGAGGAACTCGTGCGGGCATGCGTCAATCTCATCGAGTCAGGATTCGGCGAAACATAGACAAGGAACGACGGCATGACGCGGTCTGCCTGCCCGGCGGCCGCCAGCGCCGCGGCAACCGCGGCTTATGATCACAAAAAAAGGCATTAACGGCTCACCCGGCGTGGTGATCGGTCCGGCATTTGTGCTCGATACGGAGGAATACCGTATCCCGCACCGGACGATCGACCCCTCCCAGCTCGCCGGACAGATTCGCAACCTCGACGCGGCCCTCGAGGCCTCGCGCGAGGAGGTCGGGGAGCTGCGCACGGCTGCGGCGCGCAAACTCGGCGACAAGACAGCCACGATCTTCACCTTCCACGAGCAATTCATCGCCGATCCCAAGTTGCGGAACAGCGCCGTCGAGCTCATCGAGCAGCGCCGCTACACGGCCGCCTACGCTTTCGGGCAGGTGATGAACGAGCGGCAACGGCAGTTCCGCGATGTGGCCGACCCGTATCTGAAGGAACGCGTCCGCGACCTGTACGACATTGAGCGGCGCGTGCTGCGCCACATTCTTGGCCGTGTTCGCGAGGACATGACCCGCCTCACGGAACCCGTTGTCATCGTCGCGAACGACATCACCCCGTCGCAGGCCGTCTCCCTCGATCGGCGGCACATCCTCGGCTTCGCCATCAACGTCGGCGGCCCCACGTCGCACATGGCGATCATCGCGCGCATGCTGGGGATTCCGGCGGTTGTCGCTCTGACAGACATCACGACGGACGTCTCGGGCGGGGAAACGCTCATCGTCGACGGCACGAACGGCATCGTCGTGGCCAATCCCGACGAGAAGACGATCGAGCGTTATCGCACAGACCAGAAGGAATACCATCGGCTGGAGGTCACGCTGCGCTCGCTGCGGGACGAGCCGGCCGTAACGCGTGACGGGGTCGATATCGAGCTGCTGGCGAACATCGAGGTTCCGGAGGAAGCGGGCGACGCAATCGAATCCGGCGCAAAGGGCATCGGCCTCTACCGGACCGAGCTGCTTTTCCTGGCCAGCCCGCGCACGCCGACCGAAGAAGAGCAGTACGAGGCGTTTCGATCGGTCTTCAAGTCGCTGGACGGCAAGCCGGTGGTCATCCGCACCATCGATTTGGGTGCCGACAAGCTCGCACCTTCCATGGGCCCGCAACATGATCACAATCCGGCCCTGGGGCTGCGTTCGGTGCGTTACTGCCTGCTGCACCTGGACATGTTCAAGACGCACCTGCGGGCGATCCTGCGCGCATCGCACGGGGGCAATGCGCGCATCATGTTCCCAATGATCTCGACGGTCATGGAGTTGCGGCAGGCCAAGGCCACGTTGGCCGACGTGATGGAGGATCTCGAAGAGGACGGAATTCCGTATGCACGCGACATCCCGGTCGGCATGATGGTCGAAACGCCGGCCGCCGCCATGCTCGCGTCGTCGTTCGTCCGCGAGGCGTCGTTCCTGAGCATCGGCACGAACGATCTCACGCAGTACACGCTCGCCGTCGACCGCTCGAACGAGCGTGTCGCGCACCTGTTCTCTTCACACAACCCGGCCGTCATCAAGCTCATTCACCAGGTCGTTCGCGCCACGCGCCACAGGAAAGTCGAAGTCAGCCTGTGTGGGGAGATGGCCGGGACCCCGATCTACTGCCAGCTTCTGCTGGGCCTGGGATTGCGGCGGCTGTCGATGGCGCCGAAGGACATCCCGGCGATCAAGCGCGTGATCCGGGCTACGACCATGGAGCGGTGCGAGATGATCGCGCGGCGCGTCTCTCGCTTCGATTCCGACCGGCAGGTGCTCAATTTCCTCCGCGACGAACACCGCAACCTCGGGATGGAGGACCGCTCATGA
>Ga0272441_10001059_pt1 | contig 59019 bp, 51 predicted proteins | sample SSMProp6N_FD_193582 | JGI IMG/M metagenome (GOLD analysis project Ga0272441, IMG submission 193582) | Marine sediment archaeal communities from Little Sippewissett salt marsh, Falmouth, MA, United States - SSM-Prop-6N | ecosystem: Environmental > Aquatic > Marine > Wetlands > Sediment ...
TGATCATATCCTTTTAGCTGCTTAATCTTTACTGACATTTTGTTTTTGCCATTAACTGACAATTTTATTTTGTCGCGACATACGCGCGTCCACCTCTGAAGGCAACTCGTGATCCCCGGCGGAAACGACAGACTATGCGGTTTCGCTGATTTTATTGGCGATCACGGCCAGGGCGTGATGGACATTCATGGATTTTTTAAACCCATGCATGGGAATAGACACGATGTTGCTGCAGCGTTTTCGGATGGCGGCGGCGATTCCGTAAGCTTCGTTACCCAGGATTAGCATACCGGCCCCGGGCGGTGTCCAGGCATGAACGGGAACGGCGGTTTCCGTGTTCTCAATGCCGATGACGGGAACGGCGGCTTTTTCGATATAAGAAATGAGATCGGGCGCGAAGCGCACGGGAATCCACTGTTCGCAACCCCGCGCTGCTTTTTTCAGCTGGGGGTGGTCCAGGCGCAGCCACGAGGAGGCGTGGACCATTCCTTTCAGCCCGAAATTATCGATCAGCCGCAGGACCGAGCCCACATTGTAGGGACTTCGAATCTGATCGAGAACCACTTCTACATCGAATTTGGCCTGCCAGGGAAAGGGGAGATCAAGGACGTCGACCTCGGAAGGCCCGCTGCAGAAATTCTGGTGAAAACGAATAAATTCGGCAATTGCCTCTTTTTCGGAAAGCCAGGGCGGTGGAACGTATCGGTCCAGATCCGCCCAGGACTGGAGCTCAGCGTAACGTTTGCGGAACCGCTGGTAATCTTTTTCTTTTGAAAAAAACCGGGCCAGGGAAACCAGGAGCGCATGCTGTCTTCGGCAGGACAGTTTCGCAAATTTGGTCTTGCTGATGGTGTTAACGGACTTTTCCATTTTGCAGCAGCACGGTTTTAATGGGTGTGTTGTTTACCGTACATTTCTGATCATCAAAAAACAGTTCGTTGTTGACCACCCGCAGCGGCGCCGCCTTGAACTGATCGATGCTGATCTCGGTATGATCGATCTTCTGGTCTTCCACCGATACCGGGTCCCCGGCGGCAAACGGCGCGGCATCCAGCAGTTCCAGTTTATTCCTTTTTTCACAGACCAGAACCATGCCTTCGGACGGCACCCCCCGCAGGTCTGTTGCTTTCAGGTTGGCCAGTACAAACACTTTCCTGCCCGTGAGTGCTTCGGGGGTGTAATGCTTGACCAGGCCGGCCACAATGGACCGGTCCCGGCTTTCGCCCAAGTCCACGGTGAGGTGATACAGGTGCGGGGCTTCCGGATGGGCCTTGACCGCTTTGATTTTTCCGGCAACGATCTTGAATTTGCCGAAGTCCGGCTGCTCACCGCTGAACTTCTTGCGGAACTTTTCGGCCAGTTTTTTGTCCAGTTTTTGATAAAGAATTTCCGGATTGCCGATCCGGTGACCGTCCAGGCCGCTGAAGGTTCCCAGCATGTCCCAGGACTGTTCCGGCAGGTTGAGCATTTGAAACATCTTTCCCGCGGTCTCCGGCATGTAGGGTTTGACGGCGATGGCGATACTGCGGAGCAGGTAAGTCAGGACCGCAACCGTGGCATGGGCGTGATCCGGGGCATTTTTGATTTTGTCCCAGGGGGCCATGTCCTGGAAGAATTTGTTGCCCAGGTTTCCGACGGCCAGAATCAGGCGGAGACTTTCGCGGATTTTTACGGACTCGAGAGCGGCGGTAATCCCCGCAAAACTTTTTCGGCACGTTTCGACAAACGCTTTGTGGGTGTCGGGCCAATTGATGTCCCTGATTCGGCCGTCAAAGTTTTTCTGCAGGTACACCAGGGTCCGGTTGGTCAGGTTGCCGATGTTGTCGATGAACTCGGTATTGACCTTTTCAATAAAGTCCTGCCAGACAAAGTGCGCGTCGTTTCTTTCCGGCCGGTTGGCGAGCAGGTAAAACCGCCACAGGTCGACGGGGATGCCCGTCTTTTTCACATCGTCACCGAACACGCCCGTGTTCCGTGACTTGGAAAACTTGGTTTCTTCATAATTCAGGTATTCCGTGCTGTTGATGTGATGCAGCAGGGTCCAGTTTTTTCCGGTGCCGATCAGGGAGGCCGGAAAGATCACCGTGTGAAACGGAATATTATCCTTGGCCATAAACTGGTATAAAGTGACTGCCGCCGGGTTCTGCCACCAGTCCCGCCAGTCGTCGCGTTCCCGGGCGGTGATGGAGATGTAGCCGATGGGCGCGTCAAACCACACATAGAACACCTTGTCTTCATACCCCGGTTTGGGTACCGGAATGCCCCAGGACAGGTCCCGGGTGATGGGCCGGGCCTGAAGTCCTTTTTCAAACCATCCCTGGGTGGTCTGAATGGCATTGCGGGTCCATTTTCCGGCAGCCTGCGACTTTTTTACCCAGGTTTTCAGGCGGTCCTGAAGCCGGTCAAGCGCCAGGTAGAGGTGTGAGGTCTCCTTCAGGACGGGTACGGTGCCGCAGACCTTGCATTTCGGGTTTTCCAGGTCTTCCGGTTCCAGCAGTTTACCGCAGCCGTCGCACTGATCGCCGCGGGCGTTTTCAAAACCGCAGGAGGGGCAGGTCCCTTCCACGTAGCGGTCGGCCAGGAACATGCTGCATTTTTCGCAGAAAGTCTGCCTGGATGTCTGTTCCGAGATCAGGCCGTTTCGGTCCAGGTCCCGGAAAATATCCTGAGCAATCTCGGTCTGCTGCTTTGTGGAGGTCCTGCCGAAAATATCGAAAGAGATATTAAAATCCCGGTAGATGTTCCGGTGGATGTCATGGTATTTGTCGCAAATCTGTTGCGGGGTGAGTCCTTCTTCGCGGGCCTTGGTCTCGGTGGCGGTCCCGTATTCATCGGTACCGCAGATATACAGCGTCTCATACCCTTTCGAGCGGCAGAAGCGGGCATAGACATCTGCGGACAGGACGCAGCCGATGATGTTGCCCAGGTGGGGCACATTGTTGACGTAAGGCAGGGCGGAGGTGATCAGTTTTTTCATGTCGGGGCTTTCAGCAATTATATTAAGCAATTATAACAGGATACAGCAGTATAAGCCAGGAAAACGGACCTGTCAATAAACTTCACCCGGAACCGGTGCTGGCCCGGGAGCCGTTTTTGCCGCCGAAAGTTCAGCCGGGAAAAATTACTTTTGCCGGGTGAAAACCGCAGGGGTGCGCATACGGTTTTTATCCTGTTCTGTTTATTCGCACAGCCGGAAACCCACGCTGTTGACCGTGGTGTCGGGAGAGCTGCCGCCGCGGCTGGAGCAGCGGCAGTTTCTGGATAAGTTCAGCCAGCCGCCGCCCCGGCGGACGCGCTGGGTGCCGTTGCCGGGACCGGCCGGGTTGGTCGCTTCCTCGGCCGGATAGTCGCCGTACCGGTCGTTGACCCATTCCCAGACATTGCCGCTCATATCGTAAAGTTCCCAGGCATTGGGTTCTTTGTCGCCCACCGGGTGCGGGCTTTGACCGGACGTTTTCTTGAACCAGGCCGTGTCGTCGAGGCAGGCTTCATCATTGCCGCAGGACCATTTGGCGGTGCTTCCGGCCCGGGCGGCATACTCCCATTCCGCTTCGGTGCAAAGCCGGTAGCTGCGCGCCGTCAGGGTGTTCAGCCGGTCGAGAAAAAGCTGCACATCGTCCCAGGACACCTGTTCCACCGGGCAGTCCTCACCGCAGGCAATAAAGGAAGACGGGTTGGTTCCCATGACGGCCTGCCACTGGGCCTGGCTGACCTCGTACCGGTTGATGGAGAAGGTCGACAGCGTGACGGTGTGCTGCGGTTCTTCCGCCGGGTAGCAGGTCGTATCGCCGGTGGCGCAGCCCATGGCAAATGTTTCCCCGGGGAGACGGACCATGGTGGCGGCGATGTTTTCGATAACGGCCGGGTTTTCACAGGCGCCGGTTAAAACGGCAAACAGAATCAATAGACGGTGCATAACGGTTTTCATGTTTCCTCCTGATGATCGGTTGTCGAGGGGCCGGAACCTTGATGCCGGCGCAAAAATGATTTCAAGTTGTTCAACGGGGGCTTTGCTGCTCCGTGTCTGTAATGCCGGGGAAGGAGGCGTCATTTTCGATGTCTCTTCTGGGCCCGGGTTTCAGATCGCGAAGCCGGTGGATGATGTCGATCATTTCGCTTTGGGTCGCGGTGAGAAAGGCCTGTCCCCGCAGGGGCTTGATATGATAAAACCCCTTGGTATACCAGCCGAAAAACTTGCGAAAGATCATGACTCCCAGGTGCTCCCCGTAAAAGTCTACATAAGCACGGAGATGTTCGATCATGGTGTCGATGATTTCCGTGAGGGCCGGTCTCTGGGGCAGGACGCCGGTTTTCAGCAGGCCGTCGATTTCTCTGAATATCCAGGGGTTGCCCAGCGCACCCCGGGCCACGGCCGCATAATCGCAGCCGGTTTCCCTCAGCATTCTTACGGCCATTTCCGCGGAAAAAACATCGCCGCTGCCGATCACCGGAATGTCCAGCGCTTCCTTGACCTGCCGGATGATGTCATAATTCACCCGGCCACCGTACTTCTGGGCCCGGGTCCGGCCATGAATCGTCAAGGCGCTGATCCCGGCTTCCCGGGCGTAAAGGGCCACCTCCCTGGCGTTTATTTTTGTCGGACTCCAGCCGGCCCGTATTTTCAGGGTCACCGGAACGTCTGCGTTTTTCACCATGGTCCTTAATATCTCCCGAATGCGTTTGGGGTCTTCCATTAACCCGGCCCCTTCACCCTTCTTGGTGACCTTGCTGACCGGGCAGGCAGCGTTCAGGTCAATCATGTCGAACCGGTATTTTGCCGTGATGGCCATGGCTTTTTTAATGATATCGGGATCGCGGCCGAAAAACTGGATGCCCAGCGGCCGGTCGCGGTCATGACGGGCCAGCATCTTTTCGGTGTTTTTGTTTTCATAAACAATGGATTTTGCGCTGATCATGGGAATATAGGCCAGGGTACACCCGAATTTGCGGCACAGGCGTCTGAAGGGCAGATCGCTGATGCCGGCCAGCGGGGCCAGCATGGATGAAAAAGAGATTTTGCGCTTGTTTTCGTCGGGCATTTTTGCAGTGGAAGGGTAACGGTTTTCGAAAAAAAAGAGTTACCGGCTGTTGATTTTGCTGAGCCGTGCCGTATGCCGGTTTTCCTTGCCGAGGATGTTTTTTATGTATTCTTTGGAAAGAATCGCCAGCATTTCCGTTCTTGACAGGGTCAGGAGGTAATTTTTGTTTTTCAGCAGTTTGGCGTATTTTGTTTTTTTCAGTTTTTTATCATTCCGGTACCGGGCGCACAGGTAGTCGAAATATTTTCGGATTTCGGTCCTTAAGGCTTCGGTGGATTTGTTTTTAAACTCGGCGAAACTATTTTCCAGAATTTCAGGGCGGGGCAGAAGGGGGTGCTCCAGGACCTCTTTCAGACAGTTTTTATGGCGGATCAGCCCTTTGTACAGATGGGTTTTCTTGACCATGTTCAGGTTTGACCAGCCGGCGCGCAGCCATTTGAACACGGCGCACCGGACCAGGGGTTTCCCCGGGTCCGTTTCATAGTATATAATAATTGTGCATGAATCATACATGTAGGAACTGACCCAGCCCAGTCCCGGCAGGTTGATTCCTTTTTCACCGGAATAGATGTAGTTCCAGTCATAGTCACTGCCGAGCACTAGTCCTTTTTTACCCACCTCCGAGCGGTCCTTCTGTCGGGAAAGGGAAATAAACAGTTTTTTGCCCTGGTAGCTGCAGAGAATTAATTTTCGGTCCTGATCGTATCCGTAATAGGCACCGGTATGAATATCGGGTGAAATCACCGTATATTCCGAACCGTTGACCTCAACGGGAGATTTCAGGTTGTCCAGTGAGTTCCACAGCAGGGCGGGACACTTTTGGTCTTTTGCCGTGTTTTTCCAGACGGAGGACCGGAGGGATGCCGGCATAACGGCTTCCGCGGGAATGTTCGGATTATAGGTATACTTTAAAATGTTTTCGAGGTCTGTTCGAATGTCGAATTCAAAGTAAATCGATGTTGAATTGAATTTTTTTTCCGGATAGTAAAGCGTATTTTCCGGCTTTCGCTTCTGAATGAACGACAAAACGGTTTCTATTTTATCAAGTTCCAGCCGGCGGCCCTTTTCCGTGGAGATCAGCGCGGTCAGATGCTCCAGCCCGGGGGCCAGTGAGTCGGGCAGGGCCTGTTCCTTCAGGCTTTTTCCTGAAGCCAAAGACGGCAAAAAAAGTGCCAGAAGAATGCCGAGTAGCGGTAAGCTAAAATGTTTCATGCCTGTTTGCTGCGATGGATTTATTTTTAATCGAAAAATTATAAGTCAAAGCGGGAAGACTGTCAAAGGAAATGGCAGAAAGCCGGAGAATGGCGGGCAAATTTTGAAACGGATGGTGTCTGTCCGGCAGGCCGTATTTTGAAAAAAAGCGCGGGGGAGAGCGGTGCCGAAACGGATAAGTAGCTGAATAAACACGCTTTGCAATGCAAGGGCTTGTATGGTAGGATCAAAAATTAATATAACCATCGGCACCGTGAAGCGGTTTTTCTGTCCTGTCTGCTGCGGTGAAACGGTATCCATTGGAAAGTGAAAGGGGTATGGGAATTATCGAGTCGTCCATTCAGGGCAGCCTGCCGCTGGCATGGTTTGTGATTATCCTTTCGTTTGCCGTGCTTTTCAAATGCGCCGATATCTTTGTCGACAGTGCGATCGCGATTGCGCAGGATTTCAAAATTCCCAAAATCATCATCGGCCTGCTGCTGGTCTCCCTGGCCACGTCCGCACCCGAGCTTTCGGTTTCCATGGTTGCGGCTTTAAAAGGTGTGCCGAAGATCGCGCTCGGCAATGCCGTGGGGTCCGTGATCTGCAACGAAGGCCTGGGGCTTGCTCTGGCCGGTCTTTTAAGTGCCGGCGCGATTTCCGTCGTGCCGTCCGTGTTCAGGGGATCCGGCCTGTTTCTGCTGGCGGTTTCCCTGCTTACTTACGGTTTTGTTTTCTTCGACCAGACGTTGAGCCGGTCGGAGGGGTTGACGCTGGTGTTTCTGTTCGGGTTTTATGTTTTTTTTCTTTACCGGCAGAGGGCCTACCCGGATTTTTCCGGAGGGCCGAAAATGGAAACCGGCACAAAAAGGGCTGCCGGCGGGGGACTTTTGAAACATGGCTGCCTTTTTGCCTTGTCTCTGGCCGGTATTATTTTTGTCAGTGATTATATCGTCATGTCCGCGACAGCGATTGCGCGGTCCTTTCATGTCTCTGAATCGATTATTGCCCTGACGCTGGTGGCTTTCGGCACCTCGGTGCCGGAAGTGGCCACCAGTATAACCGCGGTCCGGAAAGGAGAGGGGGCCATCGCGGTGGGGAATATCCTTGGATCGGATATCATCAATATCTGCTGGGTGGCCGGAGCCTCCGCCGTTGCCAACGACCTGACCCTGGGAAAACGGGATATCGCTTTCATGTTTCCGGTGATGATCATTATCGTGCTGGCCATGTTCTGCCTGCTGGGCACCGGCAACCGGATGACCCGGGCAAAAGGGGGAATTCTGCTTTCTCTTTATTTCCTGTATCTGGCGGCCTGCGCGGTTTTTTTTCCGCCGGCGCTTTAATTCTTGAAATGTTTACCTTTAATACCGGACCATGAGCAGTATCTACAGGACCTTAAAACTTATTCTGCTGACCGGGCTGCCGTTCACCGTTCTGGCCTGTTTTTTTATGCGGCGGACCTGTCCGGGCGTCCCCTTTTATGACTGGTGTTTTATGATTTCGCTGTCGGGGCTGGTGGGCATCGGCACCAATGCGATTGCCATTAAAATGCTGTTTCGTCCGAAAAGACGGACCTTTTTCGGACGCCAGGGGCTGATTCCCAAAAACAGAAAAAAGATTGCGGAAAAAATCGCGGCGGAAACGGAAAAAAAGCTTTTGAACGTCAGCACCATTATGGCCCATATTGAGAAGGGCCGGGTGATCGAAGAGGCGGTCAACTACACGGTGAGGGGAATCGATGCGTACCTGGCCAGGGAAGAAAACCGCAAAAAAATTGCCGCCGTTATTCTTGAAACCTACAATGCCCATGCCGACCGGATTTTTACCCGCCTGAGCCGGCTGTCCGAGGAATATCTTTCGGAATTTATCAGCAACCGGATTACGGTGGATAAGGTCTGGCTGCTGCTGAAACCGAAGGTCCGCGATTTTTTTGCCTCCGAAGAAATAAAGCACAAGGTGTCCGGCTGGATCATCGGCAATCTGGTCCGGCGGATACCGGAGATCTCAACGGCGCTGGGGGACATGCTGGAACGGTATATTGAAGAACAGGTCTGGTGGCGCAAGTTTGTTTTGCGGGGGGTAAAAGAGTTTTCCGGGGTGGACCGGGAGGTGATCGCCCGTTTTGTCAGAGATGTTTTTGACAGTCCGGACACGGCCCGTCAGGTGATTGCCGTTGTTGAGGATAACATGAGCCGGCTTGAACCTTTTCTCGAAAAGAACGAGGTGCGGGAAAAGCTCGAGCTGTTTCACCGGTGGTTCCAGCAGTATTTGATGGTGCTGGCCCGGGAGAAAGCGATTCCCGCTCTGCGGGAGAAAATCGACGTTTTCCTGGAAAGCGATGCGTCCTGGGAAATTATCGACAGATACCTGACCGGCTTTTTAAAAGGCGTGCCGCCCCGCCTGCAGGCATTTCTTCACGAACAGGAAAATATCGAGAAAATACGCGCATATCTTCCCGGGGCGATCACCCGGCTGAACATCAAGGAAATCATTTCGGACAATATTGAACAGCAGGATACGGAAACATTTGAAAACATGATTATGAAAGTCACCGGGGACAATCTGGCGGCCATTGAGGTGCTGGGCGGTTTGATCGGCATGCTGGCCGGGGTGGCCATCAAGATGCCGGTATTTTTATTTGTGCTGCCGGCGGGAATTCTGGTTTTTATTTTTACGGACAGGTTGCTAACCGGTCTTTTCAAAAGGTAGGAAAAGGACAGTTGGATGGCGATGGTAAAGATTCATCCTGAGCCGCAAAACGCGATTCTTTTTGCGGGAAGCAGTATCTTTCATTTCTGGACAAGTCTGGCTGCGGATATGGCGCCGCTGCCGGTGGTGAACCAGGCGTTTCCCGGCGCCCGGATGGAAAGTGTTTTACGGGCTGCGGAAAAACTGATTTTTCCCTACCAACCGAAAATCATCGTGTATTACTGCGGCAGCAATGATATTAATGACGGCGCCGGCGTGCCGGACCTGGCCCGCGGATTTGAGGTGTTTGTCGAAGCTGTCCGAAAAAAGCTGCCGGCGGCGCGGATTTTTTTTGTTTCCGTCAACAAAGCGCCGCAGAAAAAGGACAAGTGGGACCTGATTGATGCGGCCAATGACCGTATTCGGGAGTGGTGTGACAAAACAGAAGCCCTTGGTTTTATTGATATCAATCCCCCCTTTAGCGATGAAGACCGGCCCCGGACAGATCTTTTTCTGGAGGACGGTCTTCATTTCAGACCGGAAGCGTACGCGGCAGTTGCCCGGATCATCAGGCCGGTGCTCACTGCGGCCTGGACCCAAGCGGCGCGGGGAGAATAGGTTTTTTTCGGCAGCGGTTTTTTTTCGGAAGAAGCCGGAAACGGATCGGCACGCATCCGGACTTCATTCTGATGACCGTGAGATCCCGTCCCGTCAACGGGGGCTGTCACGGTTCCTGTCCGGCACCGGCTGTTTTTTTGTTTGCGGTGCCGATTAAATATTTTTTCAGAACAGCGGCGATTTTTTCGGGATGGATCGGTTTTGCGATATAATCGTCCATTCCGGCGGCGAGATATTTTTCCCGGTCGCCTTTCATGACATTGGCGGTCATGGCGATAATGGGAATGTGTCGGCGCGGGCTGCCCGTCTTTGCTTCCCTGGCCTCCTGATCGCGGATCAGGCCCGTGGCCGTAAGGCCGTCCATTTCCGGCATTTGGATATCCATGAAGATCATATCATAGGGAGCGGTTTCCAGCGATTTGAGGACCTCGGCGCCGTTGGCAACGGCTTCCGCCTGGACCCCCAGCTTTTTCATGATACCGAGAGCGACGAGTCGATTGGTGGTGTTGTCCTCGGCAATGAGGACCCGGCGGCTGTATTTTATCAATTCCGACAGGCTGTGCCGGGTGATAATATCGGGCCGGTCTTTGCCTGAAATGTCGATTCCCAGAACCGTGAGCAGGCATTCGTGTATTTTGGCCCGGCGCACCGGTTTGACCAGGTAGGCGGAAAAACCGATGTCCCTGAATTCGGATGCTTCTCCCCGCAGGCCGATGGACGTCATCAGGATCAACCGGGTATCTTTCAGTTCCGGAGCTTCCTTTATTTTTTTCCCCAGGGTTGCACCGGTCATGCCGGGCATTTGCATGTCCAGAACGGCTATTTCGAAGGGGTCGTTTGCTTTGACCGCACCGTAGAGTTTTTCCAGTGCGGTGTTGCCGTCGGTTGCCTCGGCAAAGCGGCAGTGCCATGTTTTGAGCTGTTCTTTCAGGATCAGCCGGTTGGTCTCATTGTCATCCACGACCAGAACATACCTGTCTTTGAGGTTTCTGATATGTTTCAGAATCGGTGGACGGTCTTCGGTTTTCTGTTTTTCGAATACGGCGGTGAACCAGAAGGTCGAGCCCTTTCCGGGAGTGCTGTTCACCCCGATTTCACCGTCCATCATATCGGCCAGCTGCCTGGAGATGGCGAGGCCCAGACCGGTGCCGCCGAATTTTCGGGTCGTGGAGGCATCCGCCTGGGTGAATTTGTCGAAAAGTCTGTTCGCCTGTTCCGGTTCAATGCCGATGCCGGTGTCTGTGATTGAAAAACGGATTGTCGAACAATCGCCAACTTCTTTGTCCAGGCGGACATGGGCGCGAATATCACCGGTTTCGGTAAACTTGATGGCGTTCCCGCAGAGGTTGAGCAGGACCTGGCGCAGGCGGCCCGGATCTCCCTTTAACCGGGTGGGCACATCGGATTCGATAAGGCAGTTGAATTCAAGACCTTTGTCCATGGCCCGAATGGCAAGAATATCGCTCAAGTCCTCCAGCAGGGCCCGCAGATCAAAGCGAATTTTTTCCATGGTCAGCTGGCCGGCCTCGATTTTTGAAAAGTCCAGAATGTCGTTAACGACCGTCAAAAGCGCATCACCGCTTTTACGGATATTTTCGACATAGGCCCGCTGCTGTTCCCTGAGTTCGGTGCCCAGCAGCAGTTCGGTCATCCCGATGACCCCGTTCATGGGCGTTCGGATTTCATGGCTCATGTTTGCCAGGAACATGCTCTTGGCCAGGTTGGACTCTCTTTCGATTTCAATGGATTTCAACAGTTCCAGCTCATTGCGCCTTTTTCTCAGAATGTTCGCGATAATCAATCCCATCAGAATGACCAGCACCGAGGTGAGGGTGATCAGATGTTTTGCAGCTGTGGTTCTTTTGCCGACCTTTACCGCGGTGGTTTTCATTTCCCGCCAGCCGGATTCGGTAACGGTGTCGGCCATGGTGACGATTCCGGGCGCCAGGGGAAACAGGGTCATCTCAATTTCGTTTTTCATTTTAAGCTTGACGGCGGCCAGGCCTTCAAAATTGTCCCGGTAATTTTCAAGGTCGCCGGCGAGTTGTTCGAATGCCGAATCGTTGATGGTGCGAAGGTCGTTTCGAACAAGCAGCAGTCCGGATATGATGCGCCTGGAAAGCAGCGGATCTTTGCGGGTCATGAAGTCGTTTAGTTCCGCGGTCAGGGTCTGAAAAGAAGTAAGGGCGTTTGTGGCGACAATAAACGCTTCCCCCCTGCTTTTGTTATTGAGGACCAGTCCGATCAGAGCGTCGTTTATCCGGTCGCCGAGAAGGTAAAGCTCTTTTGTCATGGCTTCCTGTGCTTTCATGCGGATAACCACGTTGTGAAACTTGTCGATGTATTCATGGGTGTTTTTTTTGATCACGGAAAGTTTTTTAAGCCGCTCGATGGAAAACATTCGGGTGCGGGCGTTTTTCAAAAGCCTGCGAAGGTTTTCAATGTGAATCTCGGCGTCCCGCCGGTCCTCCTCCCGGTTCAGCTGGACAAACTTTTCCACCGAGGTTCTCATGGATAAAATTTCCGACCGGATTTGGTTGGCCATATTTATTTCCAGGGCCACATCATTGGTCAGATAGCCGATGTTTTCGGTAAGGGTATTAAACTGGAAAATCGCTGTAATACCGCCCACAACCAGGAGAAAGGCTGCCAGCAGATAGCCGGTTGTGACGATCATGTTTGTGCGCGATTTTAATATTGCCATGAATATCTCCCGCCAAGCAAAGATTTACTTTTATATAACAGGGAAACGCCTTTGCCGGCAAGCCGGGACGTATATCTTTGTTCATCGGCGCGAAAAAGAATTAGTATAGATTTTTATAAAAACCGTTTTTCACGGTTCAGGGCCGTGTTTGACGGTGTTTGTTCGGAACCGGCCCTCATGCCGAATATTGGGAGAGACCGGATTTTGCTTATCAATACCGGGTGAAAATGGTATACTGGCCATTATCAAACAGGCGCGAAAGGGACGAGGCTATGAAGATAAAGGATATGATCGGAAAAGTAAGACATATTGGCGTGGTGGTGGATGACCTGGATGCATCCATTGAGCGTTACAAAAAACTCTATGATATCGATGATGACGAGATCCGGATTGTTCCCGAGCCCGGGGACCCCAGAGAAAAGGATACCCGGTTTGCCTTTATTCCGGTGGGCGGCATGGAGTATGAATTGATCCATCCCATTTCGGACGGTTTCCGGGAGATGCTGGGCAATCCCGCCCCCGGAATCAATCATATTGCGTTTACTGTGACGGATATTGAAGCGGCGGTCGAAGGGATGAAGGCCAAGGGGGTTCGGCTGGGCCATGTGACAAAGAGCGGGATTCTGGACATGAAAAGCAGCCGGGTGGCCTACTTCAACCCCGAGGATACCGACGGTATTTTGATTGAATTTGTAGAGCCGGCGGAAAAATAGTACTGGCATCGGTTTGAACCGGTTTAAACGTTCAACCAAAAGCGGAAATGCATTTTAATGCCATACATAAAATGACAAAGTCCAAATTAAAAATGACAAATGAAGCTCAAAGCACCAATGTCAAATCTGTTCGCCGGAAACCTTGCGCTTTGCGCAAGGAGGCAAAAGGAACCCGCCCACTTTCGTAAACCTTGATCATTTTGGCTTTTGACCGTGATGCTCAAACCGGGCTCTCTGAGCCCGGTTGTTTACTGGTCATTTGGATTTTGATATTTGACAGTGCTTTAAGCATTATCCATCCTTAATAGCAGGCTGCTGCGCCCGGTCCTCCATAGCAAGTTACTGCGGAGGGTGGAGAGGACGGATGTCCTTTGCCCTATGCTTTTTGCGATTATGTTTCTTCCCGCAACGCAACCTTCAGGATCAGGTTCCCGGCACCGCCGTCGGGCAGGGCCTTGCCGAGCCCTTTTAGCCGCAGCAGGGTGCCCCGGCGGACTCCCGGCGGAACCGTCACCGCAAAAACTCTTTTTTTCAGATCGGCAGGAATACCGACCAGTTTTTTGGTCCCGGTCAGGGCTTCATACGGGGTGATATAGATCGTGCCGTAGAGGTCCGGCGTGGTTCCCGGACCGATGGGACGGATGATCTGGAGCCTTTCCGTCCGTTTTCGCCGGGTGAACCGGGCCAGCAGGTGATCGAGTCTTCCGGATGGAATCTTTGCCGTCAGGTTCAGGAGAAACATGCCGAAAATAAACCCGCCGATATGGGCCCACCAGGCGATGCTGCTCGAGTCGGCCGAAACCGACGCGGCACTCAGGAACTGGAAGAGAAACCACAGGCCCAAAAAAATAAAGGCCGGAATGTCGACAAAGTAGGGAATAATGATAATCGGTATCAGGGTCAGGATTTTGGCTTTCGGGTACAGGATAAAGTAGGCGCCCATGACACCTGCGATCGCACCGCTGGCGCCGATGACCGGGACCTGAGAACCAGGGTTCAGAAAAAAATGGGAAAGACCGGAGGCGATTCCGCACAGAACATAGAAGACCAGATATCTGAACGGACCGAGCCGGTCTTCGATATTGTCCCCGAAAATGTAGAGCGACCACATGTTGCCGGCCAGGTGCCAGAAATTTCCGTGAAGAAACATAAAGGTAAAAGGCGCGGCAAGCTGCTGGGGAAGCGAGAACCAGGTGAACAGGGCCGGATCCGTGTATCTTGCCGGGACCAGGCCGTAGGTGTAAAAGAAACGGCCGATTTCAGGCCCCGTGCCCGGCTGGATCAGGTAAACCGCCAGGTTGGTGATAATAATCAGGGTGTTGACCACAGGATAGTTTTTGCAGGGGATGGTATCTCGGATGGGAAGCATGGGTCGATTAAGTGTCTAAAATACTTGAAGTACTTAAAGTACATTAAAGTCAGACTGATTATTGCCGGTTCAGGTAAATGCCAATACGGAACATTAAATTTTCAGCCATGAATGAGCCTTCCGCATTCCGAAATCTACACTCCGAATTCAGGCACTATGTGCCGGATTACTGTTTTTTGTGGATGGTGAATTTCCGGAAGCAGCGGGGGCATTCGATTTCCAGTTCTGTCTGGCCTTTCCAGAGCGATTTCCGCTGATTCTCGGGCAGACGGGTGATCATGTTCAGGATCATTTCATCGTTGCACCGGCATTCGTAAAACAGCAGTACCTCCTCCAGTTTTTTCAGGCCGTTTTCGGTCATTTCACGGCATGTTGCGATCAGCTCGGTGTCCGTCAGGGCATCGATCTTTTCAAATTTTCCGCCCGGCAACGCGTGAACCAGGACCCCGTCACCGTTTTTGTCCACTGCCATGCGCACCAGGTTCTGCTCGGACGCTTCAAAGTACTGCTCAACCGCTTTTACCGGAAGACGGCTCTTTAGCGTGAAAGAGCTCTGAACCATTTCCGAACCGGGCTTCTGGCGCTGGACCACGGCCGTGCCCTTTTCTCTTTCCGTGGTGATGACCCGTCCGCTGATCATGCCTTCGGGTTCAACGGCGCAGAACAGCCCGGTTGAAGAACCGGGAAACGAAAGGGACCAGCCCCAGGATTCCCGTTCGGCCAGAGATACGGCGGCAAGACCTGCCGCGCAAAACAGGGTTTCAAGCATGCCGGTTTCTTCCGGAGGCGGAGAGATGCGGTAACGGGCATTGTAGGCATGATAGCCCTTGATGATTTCAGCCGAGTTTCCGGTGATGACCATCAGGCCGGGTTCTTCCCAGAGATGTCTGTAATAATGTGCGAGGTTCATCTGCTTTTCCATGGAGACTTTCTAGGAACAAGGTTTTCCGGTTGTTTTAAAACTGAATGTATATATTCTATCATATTCTTGATAAGCGGCCATGTAACCTTTTGGCTAATGCATGAGTCTTAATAATGACATGAAATTGTTTAGCAGACAATTATTTTGATAGGAGAGAAAATGAAGACGATGGCTGTAATCACGATCCGGGCCTCTTTTTTTGCCGTTTTACTGGCAGGACCACCTGTTTTTTCTCAGGAAACAGAAGACGGAAATCTCAGCCGGCAAAGCATCATTAAAGCGTTGGTCATTCCCGGTTATGTGGAGAAGCTGAAGCTGACCAAAGCGCAGGAAGAAAAGTTTATTCCGGTGATGGAAGCGCTTTTCCGTAAAAGACAGGCGATCCGGGAAAAGGCCGGGGCAGAGGACTGTGAAAACAGGCGGGAGAATTTTCGTAAAATGAAAAAGATGATGCAGACGGCTAGTAAGGAGGCGGAAGCGGAAATGAAGACCTTTCTTTCGAAAAAGCAGCTGAAAGCATTCAGGGACCTGGAAGAAAAACAGCGGGAAAAAATGAGAGACAAAATGCGTAAGAAAGGAAGACGACCAGGCCGGAGATCGTATTAGGATGCTATGCAGTGACAGGTGGTTTGGACTTTGGGATTTGGGCTTCATTGGATATTTTTAATTTGGACTTTGGCATTTTTTGTGTTCCTTTCCGCCTTGTGGCATTTGGGTGCCGGTCTTCAGGTGTTTGCAACTTTCCAGCAGCCCGGGCGCCTTTTTTTTCAGCGGTTGTTTCTTCCTGCCATTATGATCTTTGGCCTGCCCGGGCCTTTCAAGTTTTCATATGCTCCGCCGGCGCATTTCACAAAAAACGGTAACCCCGGTATTATTCCGGCGTTGAGAGGGTTCGATCAAGTGTGCCGAAAGGTTCTTAAAAATACCCGGACTCCCGCCATTCTCCTGTGCTCACCTGGCCGTGCTTTTCCTCTCCGCATCCGACGCCAAAGGCGATATTTTTTTATGAATTGATACAAAAAGTATAAATCAGAAGCAAATGGAATTTATTTTTACTGTTAATTTACTGTTGCGTAAAAACATGTTTTTTTCTTATTTATTTAAAATTAGTAAAAAAAGCTTGAATATATATTTTTAACGCAGTAAAAAGAGACCTTAAAAGGATTAGGCTAAAGTCTAAATCTAAAAGGGAGGGTCCCAAAATGAAAAAAAGAAGAATGCACCATGTTTTTCAGGCAATTGTTTTTACCGCAGTTTTCGGTATGCTGGTCTGGGCTTTTCCGGCCCGGGCGGTGGTGGTGCCGTTTGCCACGGAAACCATTACGGCGGAAGACAATTCCACCTGGCAGCGGGTCTCGAACGCGGGTTTCGGCAATGCCAACAATATTGCGGTCACGGCATTGTGTGCCTACGACGGCAGCCTGTATGTTCTGACCCGTAATGATGTGGAAGGATTTGAGCTTTGGCGGGCCACTTCCGGAAACTGGAGCCAGGTGACGGTGACCGGTTTTACCGACAGTGTGCGCCATGCGTTTTTAAACGGTGGTTACGGCGCCATGACCGTTTTTGACGGTTGCCTGTACGTGGCGGTGGGGTCCGGTATCGAGGGGGACCAGCTCTACCGGTCGGTGGGCCTGGAAATGTGGCGGTTTGACGGCAGCAACTGGGAAGCGGTGATCAGTGATGCCCGAAGTGACCTGGACAAGGCCACCGGCCAGATTACCGGTATCAGTGACTGTGCGGCCGAGGACACGGCCGAGACGGCTCAGATGACCGATTCGACCAAAGCCTGGACCACGGACCAGTGGGCCGGCGGTGTTTTGAAAATTGTTTCCGGGGACGGGACCGGCCGGGTATTTGATATTGTGGAAAATGACGCCACCACTCTGACCATCCAGCAGAATGAGGCGGCGATTGAAGATGCCGAGAACCCGGAATATACGGTCTGTTCCGCCTTTGCCCCGGATGAGGACCATCCGGAGCTGAGCGTGGGGGCTGTGGCCGCGGGGGATAGCTACCTGATTACCCAGGGCTGGCAGGCCAACGGTTTCGGCGAGATCTGGAACAAGAACCTGATCGGGTTCGCGGAATACCAGGGAGAGCTTTATCTTTCCGTGGCCCACAACTATGCGCAGGGCACCCGGATCTGGAAAACCGCTGACGGGCTGGCCTGGGAGGCGTCTTCGGATTACAGTTTCGGTCTGAAACACGGATTTGACCAGGAAGGCAATCCCACCGACTTCTGCGAGGTGGAGAGTTACCGCAACCGCAACGGCGGGCCGGTCTGTTCCAGCAGTACCTACCTGCATAAAACCGGTGTCACCGGTTCGGAGACCCTGATTGTCGGGGGAACCGGTTCCTCCGGCTGCAACGGCCGCGGTGCCCGGGTGATCAGTTATGACGGGACCGACTGGGAATTTATCGTTGACTATTTTGTCGATGAGAACAGCGACGGCACCAACGAGAACGGTTTCGGGGATGCCGACAGTTTCCTGACCGCCAATTTTCAGGCCTGGTCCTGGGCGGACTATGACAACTATCTGTTTGTCGGGGTGGCCCGGCCGGCCGGCGGGCGGATCATGTACACGGCCACCGGCGGCACGGCCGATGATGCCTGGAAATACGCGGTGGGCGGAGACGGTCCCATGCCGGAGGCCTTTGACAATTCCGGCGGTCTGCTGGGGTTCGGCATCAACCTCGGCGCTCACCTGTATACCTATGATGCGGCGCTGTGGGCTGCGACCTTTGTCAATACCGCGGTGCCCGGGTTCCCTTTCCGGCTCGACGGGGCGGATATCTGGCGCGCCACCGGGGACGCGGAGGCACTGGTGTGGACCCGCGTGACGGACACCGGCTTCGGTCACCGGGAGATTGTCAATTTCGGTCATCCGGTAGAATTTGAGAATACCCTGTACATCGGGGGATCGAATATTTTCGGTAATTTCACCGATGACGGCGCGGAGGACGGCAATGGCTGCCTGGTGTTCAAGCTTGTGAATCGGGCCGACTGGATAGATCTGGACGCTCTTCAGGCGGATGCGGAAATGTTCTCGATCGATCTTTCCTGGACTGTAAACAGCGCGGCAACCATCGAGGGCTATAATATATACGCCAGCTGGGATTCCAGTATGTCCTGGAAAATCAAGCTGAACCGGGAACTGATTGAGGATACCAGCTTTACCCATGCGGTTGTATGGCCGGGCAGCAACTGGTGGTATCTGGTGGAAGCGGTGGCTTCAGACGGGGCCACGGCAACCTTCGGACCGCTGCCGGTCACGGCCAAAACTATTTTCGGCATGTAAAACAGGGTTTTTAAAAGGGCGTCCGGTTCCGGGCGGAAGATGAATCATATTCGGGAGGGTTAATGATGACGCGGCAAAAAGGTGTAAAGGCAAGTTTTCTTAATCTGGCAGTTTCGCTGTTTCTGATGATGTTTGGTTCGGGCGCCTTTGCCCTGGACAACAGCACGGTGCCGGAAACGGTGCCGGTGGACAGCGGGTCGTTTTTTATGGGCCAGAACATGTTCGGCAAACCCGCCGGGGATATCAGTCCCTTTGCCCGAACGGCCGGGAGCGCTTCGGCGGATGCCTTTACCGGCGCCACGCCTTTCAAGGAAGGCCCCGCCCACCGGGTATACGTGTCCGCTTTTGAGATCGGCAAATACGTGGTTACCAATCAACAGTATGCGCAATTCATTGATGCCGGCGGATATGACAACCAGACCTACTGGCTGATCGATGCAGCGTATCATGAAGACGCAACATCAGGCTGGGACTGGAAAGAAGAAGAAGGCCGGACCTGCCCCCGCTTTATCGCCGATTACAGTACCTTTGAAGAAAGCGGCTGGAACCTGTCCGATACGCCTTACTATAAAAACTGTCGCTATTCCAGTCAGGACAATACGCCGGCGCTGGGGGTGTCCTGGCATGAAGCCTATGCCTACTGCAACTGGCTCAGCTCAGTGACCGGCGAGCGTTACCGGCTACCCACGGAAGCCGAGTGGGAATATGCGGCCCGGGGTCCGGAAAGCCTGATTTTTCCCTGGGGGAATGAATATCTGACCGGAGAGGAAATGTGCGGCCCTCCGGGCAGCGGTGCCAAGGCGAACTGTTACTATGAACTTGATAACGGCACCTTTCACAAGGAAACGGAACCGGTGGGCAGCTACCCGGAAGGGATCTCGCCTTTCGGCGCCTATGACATGGCCGGAAATGTGGCGGAACGGACCGCGGACTGGTTTCAGTTCGGTCACTATTACAGCCGAATCCGCCAGGGGGATGTGATCAACCCCACCGGACCGTCCGAAGCCGTGGCGCCGTTCGGGTTCCCCATTTTTCCGTTCTGGATGGAGCCCTGCCGGGTGATCAAGTCAAAAGGGTTTAATACCGATCCGATGGCAAACGGGAATTACAATTCCTACGGCTCCTCCTATCCGCTGCGCAGCGCGGGCAAGATGTTCAATGTTCAGTACGGGGGCCATTATTTTATCGGGTTCCGGGTGGCGAAGGATATCGATTAACGCGGGTTTTTTAAAAAGCGCCTGTGTTTCACAGGCGCTTTTTTTATGATAACGGCAGGATAAAAACGGCGCAAAAGATTTACCCGCTCCGGCAGTTACCGGTTTTCGCAATATATTCTTCTTGACAGCTTTGGATTATCTGTCTACATATTCTATAGGTGTTCTGGGTTTTTTTTTATTTTAACCGGGTTTTTATATGAAAGGAGATCGTGATGGCCGCAAGAAAAGCAAAGATCTTCTACCGCGAAAGAACCAAGGTCGGCAGCGGCAAAAAAGCACCGAAGTATAAAATGGTGGCCATTGCCGGAATCGAGATGAAGGTTTATGCCAAGCATCTCCGCAAGCAGGAACTGGAGCAGATTGCCAAGGCTGTGGGCGCTGATCTTGTTTTGCTGGAAGTGGACAAAAAAAAGGGCCATGACCCGTCCGAGGTTGAAGTATAATTCGCAACGTTAACCCGGAAGCAGAGAAAAGAAATAGTATTTTACCGCTGTTCTCCCCAAAGGAATGCTGATGCCCCTGATACGAGAGAAAGACGGAAAGCGCCTGCATGTAAAAAGTGTCCTGATGGGCGAAAGCCTGGTCAGTAAATCCCTGATGGCGGAGATGCGGCCGGCGCCGCAGAAAAGGCTTTTTCCGGATCTGAATATTCTGAAAATCGGCGGCCAGTCGATTTGTGACCGCGGGGCAAAAGCGCTTCCCCGGATCATTGAAGAAATTGCTGCAATCAAAACGTCCTATAAACTGCTGCTGACGGCCGGCGGCGGAACCCGCAGCCGACATATCTATACCATCGGTCTGGAACTCGGCATGCCCACCGGGGTGATCGCCCGTTTCGGCACCACCATTTCCGAGCAGAATGCCCTGCTCATAGCGACTTTGCTCGGCCCCTGCGGCGGGGTTCAGATCGAACATGATGACCTGATTAAACTTCCGAACTACTATTCACAGGGCTGTATTCCGGTGACCCACGGGATGCCGCCGTACGACTATTTTGCCATTCCGCCGGAAAAGGGCCGGATTCCCATGCACCGGACCGATGTGGGGACGGTGCTTCTGGCGGATCTGACCGGCGCGCGCTCCTGTATTTTTATCAAGGATGAAAAGGGCTTGTACACGGATGACCCGAAGAAAAATCCGGAAGCCGAATTCATTCCGGAAATCAGCGCCGGCGCGCTGATGGCAAAAGACCAGGATGACCTGATCATTGAACGGCCCTGCCTTGAGATTCTGCAACACAGCGAAGTGATCGAAAAAATATACATTCTGGACGGCACCGTGCCCGGCAATATTACCCGGGCGCTCAAAGGGGAAAATACCGGTACGGTCATTTACCGGGATTAAACAGTAAACAGAAGTTTTTTTATTAACTTACCTTGAGAGGAGGAAAGAATGAAGAAAGCTGTTGGATTGATAATGCTGGTTCTTTCGGCGACTTTTCTGTTTGCCAACGGTCCCGCGGTCACCGAGCGGGAGCAGGCGCTGATAAAGTTCGTCGAGGAAAAATGCACCAAATGCCATGACGCAACGCGGGTGCGGGGGATTCACAAGATGGATAAGTCGGTCAAGGAGATCGTTAACCGCATGCAGGAAAAGGAAGGATCGGAGATTCTGGTGACGGAAGCGGCCCAGATTGCGAACTTTCTTGAAAAACCGTCCATGGAAATGCTGACGACCCAATGCACCAAGTGTCATAACCTGGACCGGGTGATTCGGGCCTGTGATCAGGGGCCGATCCCGCTGGCCACGATTAAAAACATGCAGGAAAAAGGCGCCAAGATCACCGATGAGCAGGCCAGGGTCATTCATGAACTGCTGAACATGAAAACGCGTTTTGAAAAACATATCACGCTGCTGGATCTTTTTTCTGAAAAATGCACCAAGTGCCACGATGCGTCCCGGGCGCAGAAGATCCATGATGATAACCGGAAAGCCATGGAGGTCGTTCTGGAGATGCAGAAAAAAGAGGGCAGCGCCATGTCTGATGAAGAGGTGATCAATATTGCCAAGTTCCTCGAGGCGCCCTACTGGCTGCAACCGCTGTTCAAGAGTGACTGTACCCAGTGCCATCCGCTGGATGTTATTGTCAAGACCTGCGCCGAGGACCCCTTTGTCTCGGGAATTCCCAAAGAAACCATCAAGATGATGCAGAAAAAAGGCGCCAAGATCACGGATGAGCAGGTGGATGAGATTTATGAAATTTTAAATAAAAAGCCGTAGCAACATGGGCTCACCGTAAATGAGGTATAAAAAGAAAGGACCCGTTCCTGATCCGGGGGATGGGTTCTTTCTTTTGCTTTACGACCTCCCGGATAAAGGAGTGCTGCTTATGAAAATTTTTTCAGAAAAAATGAGGGGCGCCATTTGGGCGGGAATTTTGGCGGCGGTTTTCGGTGTTTCAAGTGTGGGCGCGCAGCAGACATCCGCTCAAAAACCGGACAAAAAAAGGATCTATCTCATGACGGACAAAAAGCAGGTCAACGTCGGCAAGAAGTTTCCCCAGGTCAGCGCAAAGACCCTCGAAGACAAACCGGCGGTTATTCCGGATGATGCCCGGGGAAAGGTCACTCTGGTGACGGTGGCGTTTCTGCGGGAGAGCCAGTCCCAGCTGGATTCCTGGCTGACCCCCTTTTATGAGAAATTCGGCAATCGTGACGGATTCATGTTTTATGAAGTGCCCATGATTTCCGGCGGTTACAAGTTCATGCGTTTTGTGATTGACGGCGGCATGCGGGCCGGGCTGCCGGATTTCAAGCATAAACACGTGGTCACCATGTACGGGGACGTGGAAAGTTACACGAAAACGCTTCAGCTGGACCCGCAGAAGGGGCATGCTTTCCTGCTGGACAAGGAAGGCGTTATCCGCTGGCAGGGACAGGGGTTTGCCACGCCCGAATCCCTGAAAGAGATGTTCGCACTGGCCGAGGCGCTGGCGAAGTAAACCGTTTCCCGGTTTCGCTGTGTTTCTGTTTGCCGGGGATGGTTTTCATGTTTTTCAAGGAAAGGCCTTTCGATACGGTTTTTCATCAGGGTGTCTTTATGTCCGGGTGAGACCGGCGGTGTTGTAAGGTTTATTGGACATAATGGATTAAAGTTAAAAAAATTGGAGAGCGTGGTATGAGAAAAAGTATATTTCCTGGTGCAATTGTTTTTTTGAGTATCTGTTTAGGATTTCCTGTTTATGGCGAAAAGACGATGCCCCCTGCGGACATGTTTGTGCAAAAATGCACCCAATGCCATGATGCGGCCCAGGCGCAAAAACTCCACGACACCGGCAAAAAACCCCTGGATGTTATTCGGGAGATGCAGAAGAAAGAGGGCGCTGATATTTCCAACTGGGAAGTGGGGGAAATTGCTTTGTATCTGGCGTCGCCGGTCTGGAAACAACCGCTGATCAGAAGCAAGTGTATGAAATGCCATTCCATGGATGTGATTACCAGTGCCTGCGGCCGGCATCCGGACAAACCGGGGATTTCCAGGGAGACCATCAAGCTGATGCAGAAAAAAGGCGCGGATATCACGGATGAACAAGTGGGGGAGATATACGAGATATTTAAAAAGAAACCCTACCTGAAGTAGGGGCCGGGTCATAATCCGGACAACCGCGGCAGTTCAACAGGCCGGCCCGGGACTGCCTGAAAAATTACGGGGGCGTTATGAACAAACTGTCACAGATTCATTCGGAGATTGCCGCCGGTCTTGAAAAGCATTTTCCGCTGGACCGGGTGCAGCTCAGTTATCCGCTGCCGGTCCGTCCCCGGCGCATGCTCGGGCTGGTCAGGATGGACGGCGAGGTTTACGCGACGGAAAAGCTGATGCGGGCGGTCTGTTTCCGCATTCGGTTTCCGCTGTTTCTAAATATTTATACCACCTTTATCCGGTCCCGTATCGAATATGATCTGCCGGCCTTTATCTGTGAGGTGGTGGGGATCGGCCCGAAAATCATTTTGATTCTTGATGTGCACCGTACCGGCGATAGTGCCGAGCTGCCGCAGGACAAGGACCTGTTTGACAAGCTTTGTGACATTCGGCGCGGGTACAGTGATCTCCTGGCATTTGCAATGGAAGCCCGGGGCGATCTGGCAAAGATCGTGGCTTCCCGGGCCATGTGCCGGCTGAAAATCGGCGCGGCCCAGGAATTGCGGGCCGCCGAACTGATTCGGAAATATGTGGATGTGTATGCCGCGGCCGTGACCGGGGCGCAAAAACTTTCAGGGGAAGCCCTGGTTCAGGCGCAAAAGGATTTCGCGGCCTACCTGGAAACGGTGGTGGAGAATGATCCCGGGGTCAAGGGCAACAAGATTTTCTTCGGCCGGGAAGAAGGGGTCAAGCGTGCGCTGGAAATGTTTTACGGGGTCTGACCCGCGGAACACATGAATTCAATCGTTTGCTGTGGGTTGTCCGCGGGGAAAAGTCTGCAAGAACATTGAATGTTTCCTTTAAATCTGGATAAACTCACACTCAACGTTGAATGATGAATAAGACGCTTCAATAGAATAGTTTGTATTCAAAGTTGGATGTTAAACGTTCGATGTTGGACGTTCATTAAATAACCGTTCCATCCGGGATCACCGTATTTTTGGCGATGGCAATGATGCCGTCCCTGATCCAGATGCCCTCCGCTTCCCGGCTGCCTTCCTTTACCCGGTCCCGGTTGATCAGCTGAACATCTCTGCCGATTCGGGCGTTTTTATCGATAATGGCCTGTTTTATTATGCTGTTTGCGCCGATGCCGACGGGAGGTGCGCCGGCGGTGATGCTGTTACTGCGTTCCTGGTGGGACTGAAAAAAGTCGGCGCCCATCATCAGGGTATGATCAATCGTTGCATTGTTGCCGATGATGGAGCGGACCCCGATGACCGAATGGCTGATATCGGCGTTTTCGATGATGCAGCCTTCCGATATCATGCAGGCGGTGATGGTCGAGTCGACCAGCTTGCTGGGCGGCAGAAATCGCTGCCGGGTAAACACCGGAGCGCTGATGTCGAAAAAACTGAAATCCGGGTCCGGAAACTTGACCAGCGCGATGTTGGCGTCGAAAAAGGAGCGGATGGTTCCGATGTCTTCCCAGTACCCCTGGAACAGGTAGGTCTGGATACAATATTTATCAATGGCATCGGGAATCAGCTGTTTGCCGAAATCGTGCTTTTCCGGATCGTCGGTCAGCAGATCAAACAGGGTCTGGCGGTTGAAGACATAAATACCCATGGACGCAATAAAGGGTTTTTGTTTTGCCAGCGCCGGCTCCATGCCGAACAGGGTGGTGTCCACGGCCATGGTGTCCAGTGCTTTTCCCCTGGGTTTTTCGTTGAACTCCACCACCCGGCCGCTGCCGTCGACTTTAATCAGTCCGAAGCCCGAGGCCTTTTCCCGGGTGACCGGAACAACGGACAGGGTAATATCGGCGCCGGATTTTTGATGGTGGGTGATAAAGGGCTTGTAATCCATCTGGTAGAGATGATCTCCGGAAAGAATGATGAAGTAGTCGGCCGGGGCGGATTGAAATGTGGACAGGTACTGGCGAACCGCGTCGGCCGTTCCCTGGAACCAGTCCGATCTTTCCGGTGTGAGCTGGGCGGCCAGGACTTCGATGAAGCCCTGCTGGACCGGGGAAAAACCGTAGGTCCGGCTGATGTGACGGTTGAGAGAGGCGGAGTTGAACTGGGTCAGCACGTAAATCCGGTTGATGCCGGAATTCAGGCTGTTGCTGATGGGTATATCGATGAGGCGGTATTTTCCGGCCAGGGGAACCGCGGGTTTTGCGCGCAGGCCGGTCAGCGGCTGCAGGCGGGTGCCGCTCCCGCCGCCCAGGATAATCGAAAGCACATGGTTCATGATCGGTTTCCTCGTGAAGGATTGAAGATAAAATAGTATTACCATTTTGTTAAGTTCAGGTAAAGAACAGATCAATTTATTTTAAGGGTGGCAAGAAAAAAAAGTTGTGTTATAAAGAATGCAGCCGGGGCGGTCATCATCCAGACCGGATTTTGCTGTTGATTTTTTGACCGGGGGAGCCGGGAGATGAAGTGGCGCGATGAATACAATATCGGCATCGAAGCGGTGGACCACCAGCACCGGGAGCTTTTTCACATGCTGGTTCAGCTGAAACAATCCTTTGCCAAAGATGAGGACAGCGCAAAGGCGCTGCGCTTCCTGGTGGATTATACAAAGCGTCATTTCAGCAGCGAAGAGGCTTTGATGCAGGAGATCGGTTATCCGGAATATGCCGCCCATCGAAAAATTCATCAGCAACTGATTGATCAGGTCACCAACATTCTGTCCGGTTTGAAAAGCGGCAACCGGCTGGATCCGCCTTCGCTGATCCGGTTTTTAACCGACTGGCTGCTGACCCATATCGGGGAGGAAGACCGGCAGATCGGGGTGTTTATGCAGAAAAAAGGCTGAAGGAGGGAATATGAAACTGACCGGTGATGCCTATGAGAAGATCATCGCGACCCTGAACGAGGGCCTTTACTTCGTGGATAAAAACAGGGTGATCACCTACTGGAACAGGGCGGCCGAAAAAATATCCGGTTTCACGGCCGATGAGGTGGTGGGCCGGTCCTGTGCCGACAACATCCTGACCCACGTGGACAGCGACGGAAACAGCCTGTGCCTGGGCAAATGCCCCCTGGCCGAATCGATGGCGGACGGAACCCCCCGTGAGGCCAAGGTGTATATGCACCACAAGGACGGACGCCGCATACCGGTTTACGTGCGCATCAGCGTTTTAACCGATGAAAACGGAGCGGTGATCGGCGGTGTCGAGCTGTTTACCGACGTCAGCGCTCAGGAAGCCAACGAGCTGCGGATGAAAGAGCTTGAACGACTCGCCCTGATGGACCGCCTGACGCGGCTGGCCAACCGGAATTTTATCGAAAAGGAGCTGCAGAGCCGGTTTGAAGAAAAGAAACGGCTGAACGTTCCTTTCGGAATCCTGTTCATGGATATCGATCACTTTAAAAACGTCAATGATACCTACGGCCATGATGTGGGGGATGAAGTTCTCAAGTTTGTGGCCGGTACCTTTTCGGCCAATGTGCGGCCGTTCGATCTTTACGGCCGCTGGGGCGGGGAAGAGTTTATCGGGATTGTCCGCAATGTGAATGAAAAGGAGCTTCAGTCCATCGGAGATCGGATCCGCATGCTGGTGGCGAATGCTTACCTGGTGCATGACAAAGAAAAGCTGCAGGTGACCATTTCCGTCGGCGCGACCCGGGTCAAAAACGAAGACACGGTGGAGAGCCTCATCAAGCGGGCGGATACGCTGCTGTACAAGAGCAAGCAAGCCGGCCGCAACCGGCTGACGCTGGGGTGAAAGGATGAGAAGGGAAATGATGATGTTTGTCAGGTTTGAAAAGCAGGGGTGATTTAATCTGAATGTTAAAGTAATAACGAATGTCAAAGGATGAAAACCAAATGCCAAATGAATGCCAAATATCAAAACTCAAATATTTGACATTGGAATTTTGGACTTCACTTGTCATTTTTAATTTGGACTTTGAACTTCCATGTTAAACAGATAAATCTGTTTGAGCTGTTTTTGAACTGGATACGGGTTGTAAATACTAACTTCGACTGTATTTTATTATGGAAATTGTTCTGGCGACCGGCAACAAAAACAAACTCAGGGAGTTCCAGGAGATTCTGTCGGCTGACGGGATTACCATTGTAGCCCAGAGTGAATTTGACAACTGTCCCGAGGTCGTTGAAAACGGCAGAACCTTTGCCGAAAACGCGCTTCTAAAGGCCCGGGCCATAGCAAAGCATACCGGCCGGGTCACCATTGCCGATGACTCGGGACTGGAAGTGGACGCGCTGAACGGCGCGCCGGGCATCTATTCGGCCCGCTTTGCCGGCGAAAATGCGGACGATGCGCAGAACAACAGAAAGCTTCTGCAGGAGCTGGACGGGGTGCCGGAAGAAAAACGCGCGGCCCGGTTTACCTGCGTGATCGCTGTTGCCAGTCCTTCGGGAGAGGAAAAAACGGTGGAAGGGAATTATCCGGGCCGGATTATTGAAAAGCTTCGGGGAGCGGGCGGTTTCGGGTATGACCCGGTTTTCCTCGATCCCGTGTCCGGGCGGACCTACTCTGAAATGACAGCCGAGCAGAAGAATGCCATCAGCCACCGGTCAAGGGCTATTCATGCGCTGAAGAAGCTTCTGCCGGAATTTTTAGAAGCGGTAAACGGCTGAGTCGCAAAGCGCAGCGTTTCTGTTAGCCGTTGCGCTGTATTTTTTTTTGTGGTATTATTTTTCATTTTTCTTTCCGTCGGGGCGTAGCGCAGTCTGGCAGCGCATCTGGTTTGGGACCAGGAGGTCGGAGGTTCAAATCCTCTCGCCCCGACCACCACTTTTCTCGAAATTACAATAGGTTAGCACTTGTTTTGATCCCCTTTTTGCTTGCCCTTTACTTGCCCACTTGCCCTTCGTGGATGTTGCCAATGACTTCCATTTCTGTTATCCCAAATTCTATCCTTTCATAGAATAATCAAAAAATTTATATTAGCTTTTTATGCTTTTTGAAATAAATTGCGCTGATCGCGGTTAAAGTACAATATATGGTATGCATATTTTTATTGACACACCAGATATGTTGTCATATATTTTTTCAAACTAATAAAATCCCCTGACAAAGTATTTATTGTATCTTTGTGGTATAGTTACGATATTTACAACCAACGCTGGTGTACCCCATGAACAAACAAATCAGAATTACACTCAACGAAAAACAACACAAAAAGATTTTTGATGCAGCTGCGTCAAAGGGGCAAAAAATTCAGGAATATGTTCTGGATGCAATAGAACAATACAACGCTCGTGAGCAGTTAAGCATTTATAGCCCTACCATAAGAATCCCGGAATATGATTTTACCTTTATAGACCTTTTTGCGGGAATCGGTGGCATGAGGCTGGCCTTTGAAGAAGCGGGCGGCAAGTGTTTATTTTCTTCCGAATGGGAAAAAAACTGCAAAGTAACCTATTTTGAAAATTTTGGTGATACCCCTTCAGGAGACATTACCAAAATCAAAGAAAAAGAAGTACCTTCTCATGATATACTTGCAGCAGGATTCCCATGCCAGCCTTTCTCAATTGCCGGTGTTTCAAAAAAGAAAAGCCTGGGCAGAGCACACGGTTTCTTGGACAAGACGCAGGGAACTCTCTTTTTTGATGTTGCACGAATTATAAAAGCAAAACGGCCAAAAGCCTTCATTCTTGAAAATGTCAAAAACTTAAAAAGCCACTTTTTTAACTAACAATGAAGCGGTCTAACTGGACAAGGGATGAATTAATTTTAGCATTTAATCTTTACTGTAAAACACCGTTTGGTAAAATACACAATCGCAATCCAGAAATAATTTCACTTTCAAAAATCCTGCAACGAACCCCCTCTGCCCTATCATGGAAGCTTGCCAATTTTGCAAGATTAGATCCATCACTTAAAAAAAGGTCAATTCAGGGAGCATCGCATGGTGGAAAAGGAGAAATCGATATATGGAATGAATTCAATAACGATTGGGAAAGTTTGAGTTTCGAAAGTGAAATACTATTGGCGCGAAAAAAAGGAGAAAAACCCCATCAAGTCTTTGAAAAAGAGGATGCCATAGTAATACCAAAAGGTAAAGAACGTGAAACGATCGTAAAAGTACGAATAAACCAAAATTTTTTCAGAGCAACTGTTCTAGCGGCTTATAGATTACGTTGCTGTATCACAGGTATTGCTATACCTGCTTTGCTCAATGCAAGTCATATTAAGCCTTGGGCTTTGGATATCGAAAATCGTGTTAACCCGCATAATGGTTTGTGTCTTAATTCTATACATGACCGCGCGTTTGACAGGGGCTTGCTAACCATTTTACCAGACTACAAAATCAAAATATCCTCTGTCTTGCAGAAACAAGCAAAAAAAAATAACCCAATAAGTGAATTTTTTATTAGGTATGACGGCACCTCCATTCAAATTCCTGATAGATTTTTACCAGATAGCAATTTTTTAAAATATCATAATAGTGAAATATTCAAACCATAAATTTTAAAAATTCTCCCCGCAAAACCAAAAAACCTCCCATCTCATCATTGCCAATAATCCTACTCTCATTTTCTAAAATTATCTCTTGAATATTATGGCCATATACTTTGGCATCATTTTTATTTTTAGTGACCCAAACTAATGAGGATGCAGGTAATTTTTTCAAGTAAGGCAATATTGCGGAAGGTATATTGTTTTCATTTCCTAAACATTTTTCTTCATAAACAACAACATCATATGCAGTGGTATTAATGTTGTACGGAGGGCCATAGTCAACACGGTAAGCTCTACTATCAAATCGGGGCAGTTCTATTAATAATTCAGCCGCTTTTGTTTTATTATAAACATTTTTCATTTTTGACCTCGTACAGATTGCAATTGAATTACAGTTTGCTTGTGGATTGTCAACATAAAATATTTTGAGTGTGTAAAAAAATATTGGCTGAGCGAGTAAAAAAATACGGCTATATTGATAAAGATGGCAGGCACGCTCTTTATTCCACTGTAAAAATCAGGCAGAACTCTCATGGCCTGAAATTTGTGATCGTAAAACCGAGGGAAGAAATAGACATTTTAAAACAAACAGTACCTGTCGCTTTTTATGGATATAATGATATTGATAAACGACTTAAAGAAAAGCACACTGAGACCGCTTTTATTGCAGCATTAGCCAGAGGCGGCGGCAAGGCGGAAGAGTTTCATTATAAAACATTGACCTACTGCCTGAACCCTGATGTGAATGCATTCACTTCCCTTGTTTCATCTGGTGATGTTATGCTTGAACTCAGAATGCACATTAAACCGAACGGCGCTGTGCGCAATCACGGCTCCGCATTCAGAATAACAAAAAACAAACTCCCCGACCTCTTTACGAAAGTTGTATGCCTTCGTGAAGCATAGCAGTTGATGTTTATGGACACCATCAGCAAAGAGCACCGCAGCTGGAATATGTCCCGTATCCGATCCAAGGATACAAAGCCAGAAAAAAGAGTACGCTCTGTGTTGCACCGTATGGGCTACCGGTTTCGCCTTCATGTAAAAACGCTTCCCGGCAAACCAGACATCGTACTGCCCAAATACAAAACCGTTGTTTTTGTGCATGGATGTTTCTGGCACAGGCATCCTAAATGCAAATATGCTTATACACCTAAGAGCCGAACAGAGTTCTGGAATAAAAAGTTTTCAGACAATGTGGCACGGTTCAAGACTGTAAAAAAAGAACTGAAAAAAATGGGCTGGAAGATCGTTGTTATCTGGGAATGCGAAGTGGCAGATGCTGACAAAATTATAGAAAAATACATTTCCAGCAATACTTAAAATTTCAATTTAAAATCAAAGGGGTACGCATCTGGGCCTACTGTCTGATGATAAATCATACCCATTTTGTGGCTGTTCCCCGGGAAACAGATTCCCTGGCGCGGTGTTTTTCCGCTGCACATGTAAAATATACACGTCAGGTAAATAAACGGGAGGGCTGGAAAGGACATTTGTGGCAGGCACGGTTTGGGTCAAGTGTCCTTGATGAGCAATATTTGATCGCGGCCGTTCGATACATAGAAAGAAACCCTGTGCGGGCAGGACTCGTAAGGGATCCGGGTGACTACCGCTGGTCAAGTGCAGGATGGCATTTGGGTATCACAGATTCAGATCCTCTGGTGAAAGGCGATGAAGTGATAAGAGAATTAGTCGGAGACTGGGACAGATATTTAAACCAGGAAGACAAAAAAGAGGAAATCGGCGTCATTCGCAGAGAGGTTTGTGTAAATCGGCCAGTGGGGGATGAATCATTTATCAAAAAACTTGAGAAGCGTTTCAAGTGTAGTATAAAGAGGCAGAAAGTGGGTAGACCGAAAAAGCCGACAAATAATTAGTGGCTGTCCCCAATAATAAGGAGTTGTCATGGAAAAGCATCAGGTTGTGATTATCGGTGCCGGTCCGGCCGGTGCATCGTGCGCCAGGGCGCTGCATGACGCGGATATTGAAGCGCTGATTCTTGAGAAGGAATCGCTGCCGCGGCATAAAAACTGTTCAGGGATTTTGTTCGGGGAGGCGCAGGAGCTGCTGCCGAAATACTTCGGGACAATGCCGCCGGAGGATGTCTACAGCGAGCCCAGAACAATTCATGCCTCGCAGATTATCGAGTGGAAGCATGAGCAGGGCTATGTCCAGTATCCCTGGGAGATCCCCAGAGACGGCCATGAATTTCCCCAAACCTATATGAATACCTGGCGCAGCAAATTTGACCACTGGCTGGTGCAGCAGTCCGGCGCCCCGGTCCGGGAGAATTGCCTGTTTCGCGGATTGACGGCCGAGCCGGAGCAGGTCAGCATTGACGTTTTTCTGCGCGGTGTAGAGGAATCGGCGTCCGGTGGAGAGGGTGATGCGAACCGGACGATCCGGTGCGACTACCTGGTGGGCGCCGACGGCAGCGCCTCGGCCGTCCGCAAGGCGCTCGCGCCGCAGGACTGGGAGGCGGCACCCGCAGTCGTGTACTATCAGGAGTATTGTCCCTGTCAGGATATCGGCACGCTGCGCGAGGGCTGCTGGCATGTGTTTTTCGAAAAAACGGTCGGCAAGCTGCTGTGCTGTGTGAACCGCAAGGACGGTTTCCTGGTGCCCTGTGTCGGCGGTTTCAGGGGCGAAAATGTGCGCGCGACCATGGAAGCGTTTAAAAAGTTTCTCCAGGAAAATTTCAAGGTTGTGCTTGGGCCGCAGGAGCGTTCGGAGGGTTGTGAGATAAAGATGTGGCCGGCGGATCCGGGCCGCGGCCGGGTGCTGCTGGCGGGGGACGCCGGCGGGTTCATGTACCTCAACGATGCCTCTATCCACGCGGCAATGGATTCAGGCTACCGCTGTGGTACGGCCATTGCGCGCGCGCTGCGCGAGGGCGGCGACGGGCTGCAAAATTACCGGGAAAGTCTGGACGATATCCTGCGCCATGTGCAAACCTGTAAAGAACAGATGCATTTTTTTGTGGAAGAACAGGTCGGGGACACCCACGGACCAAAGCGATAAATCCGCTGTTGCTGAAGCTGTGGTGCGAGAAGGCGCTCCTCACTTGTTTCAGCTTTCCCGGTGCAGGAGCAATTTTCTAAATATTGTAGCCATAAAAGCGTAAAAGACTGATGCGGTTCAATCTGCTGCGGCGATGTGTTCGCTGGTAAAACAAGTGGAGATGAATCGTTCGTCGCTCACACTGCCGCAGGCGCTTTGACCTCATCAGCCATATGACGGCTATAGTAAAAATAAAAATGCTCCAGCGTAAAAAAAGAAATCGTCCCGAACAAGAGAATATTGTTTTTAGCCCTGTTTTATGATAAGTGAAACAGGTACGGGTGAGGACCGGTTCATCATGCTCCGAGCAATCGGTAAAGGGGCGCCGGTGCCGGCCGGTCGAAACAGGAAAACAGCATGGGGGATGCCTGTTGACAGGTATCCTTTTTTTATGGTGTTTAATTTGTTATAAGGAGCAGCCATGCAGGTGAAAAAAGAAATATCTTTGGCGGAAATTGAACGTGAAATCATTGAATTTTTATCGCAGCGGGCGACCCGTTCCGGGGGAAAGCGTACCGAACCGGGATGCAACCTGAAACACGGCACGCCCTGTGTCCTGGGGACCTGCCATGACAACATTCCCCGGACAACGCCGGTGGACTTTTTCCATGACGGCTCATTGAACCTCTGGATCTGCAGTGAGCCCGGCGGCAAAATCGCCAACATCATGCGCAATCCGAACGTGGCCGTGGGCATCTGCGATCCCTGTGATCACAGCGTGGAGCAGAAAAGCCTGCAGCTGTGGGGAACGGCCGAGCTGATCAACGGCAAGAAAGACCCTGCTCTTTTTGCCCAAAAATGGACGGCGTTCGGCATGGATGAGGCGCTGGCCGGTATCCTGGAGGACAATATGGAAAAGGGCATGATCCCCCGGGTGGATATCGACCGGGTCCTGCCCACGGTCAGTAAAAAAATCAACATGGTCAAAATCACCCCGTCCAAAATCACCCTGCTGGTGATGCGGCCGGACGGCCGCCACGTCAAGAAGACCTGGGAACAGGACCGGGCCTATTGCCGGGAATTGTCTGCCGGAAAATAAACCGGGCTGAAAGCAGCCTCTTTTTATTTGTGTTAATAAAATCACGGCCTCTGCCGTGCGGTCCCTTCGGCTCTGATCAGGTTTGTAAACCGTAAAGGTTTGAGCGTTTCGGGGAGGTTATGGCAAAGCGCGAAGCGCATGGCGCATAGCGAAAAACTTTGCCGTGTGCTATGTCCTGTAAGCAATGTTTTTCCAACGGTCAGGTCAAAACGGGGCCCTATTTTCCGACGGTCCTCTTTGGGGACTGTCTAATGACTCCGGTTCACGGGAGGATATTCTCGCCTGGCGGCCTCTTTTTTTATGTTTCCTCTCTGTGGTGAGAAGGGCTGCGCCATACTTGTAAATTTTGATTTTTCCGTGTACAAAATGATAAGCTCTCAGTAAACGGTAAAAGACAATTCTTTAAGGAGGTTGTGATGCAGTACCGCACCATGCCCAAAAACGGGGACCAGCTGTCAATCCTGGGGTTCGGCTGTATGCGCCTGCCGAAGAAGGGGTCCAAAATCGATGAACCGCGGGCCACGGCCCAGGTCCGAGGCGCCATCGACCAGGGGGTGAACTATATCGATACGGCCATGCCCTACCACGGCGGCCAAAGCGAACCGTTTCTCGGCCGGGCGCTTGCGAACGGCTACCGGCAGAAGATCAAGCTGGCCACCAAGCTGCCGCACTGGGACGTTCGGCAAACGGAAGACATGGACCGGTTTTTGAACCTGCAGCTGAAAAACCTGCAAACCGACACCATTGACTACTACCTGATCCACCAGCTCGGCCTTGCCGACTGGGAGCGCCTGCAGAAAATCGGGGTTGTCGATTTTCTCGGCCGCGCCAGACAGGCGGGAAAGATTGTCAATATCGGTTTTTCCTTTCACAGCGGATTTGATGATTTTACCGCCATTATCACGTCTTATGACTGGGACTTCTGCCAGATCCAGTATAATTACCTGGACCAGCAGCACCAGGCCGGCACCCGGGGCCTCAAGTTTGCCGCGCAAAAAGGACTGGGCGTCATTGTCATGGAACCGCTGCGGGGCGGCAACCTGGCCAAACCCCTGCCGCCGGAGATTCAAGCGATTTTCGATGAGGCCGATGTCAAGCGCACGCCCGCGGAATGGAGCCTGCGCTGGGTCTGGAACCATCCTGAAGTAATCTGCGTGCTCTCGGGCATGAATGAAGAGACCCATATCGCGGAAAACCTCCGCATTGCCGGCGAAGCCGAAGCCGACGCCCTGACGGACAGGGAGCTGGGCCTCATCGACCGGGCGGAAAAGAAGTTTCGCGAGATCATTAAAGTCGGGTGCACCGGCTGCCGCTACTGCCTGCCCTGTCCGGCCGGGGTCAATATCCCGGAATGTTTCGATGCTTACAATGCCGAGATCTGGGGCAACAAGGCCGAGGGCCTGTTCCGCTACATGTTTATGGTCGGACGTCCCCTCGGTGATCAGGAACCCGGTTTTGCCTCCCGCTGCATCGCGTGCGGCGAGTGTGAGGAAAAATGTCCGCAAAATTTGCCGATTCGAAAAGACCTGAAAGCGGTCGCGGCCCGGTTCGAGGGGCTGAAGTTGAAGCTGCTGATGAAGCTGATGAAAACAATCATGTTTTTCAAACGCCGCAAAAATTTAAAAAAGGCTGATTCCCTGGACAGTTAAGGCCGTTCCGGCCTGTTTTGTGGAGGTGGCTTTTTTTTCTGAGACGGTTAGAAAAGGCAAAACCGGTTTAACCGTCCGTGCGTACCTGCCTGCTTTGCAACTTGCGAGATTATGTATTATATAAAATATATTCCAAGGGCATGGAAGAGCGTCGGCGCGGTCAGACCATTATTACTGTTTTCGGCATCGTTCCGCCATTCAACTATTTTAAAAGTTAAACCCGTCAGCTATCTGGAGTTTTTATGAAAAGTGTGGGCGCGAAATTTTTGCTGTTCATCGGGATTTTTATGGTTCTCCTTATCCTTCTCCTTCTCAACCGGACCTACCAGACGACCAAAAAGAATATTTATTCCTATGCCCAGGACGATGTTTCGACCGGGCTGGCCTTTAACCTGGCCATTCGGAAATATGTGGGCGAAAACATCCGGCCGGTCATGTATGAACTTTTGGGCGAAGAAGAGTTTATGCCGGAAACCATGTCCACCAGCTATGTGGCGCGCAGCATATTCGAAGAGGTGCAAAAAGAGTTTCCGGACAGACTGCTGAAATTTTCCTCGGACAATCCCCGGAATCCGGTCAACCAGGCCGGCCCGGAAGAGCTGAAAATGATTGCCTACTTCAACAACCATCCGGATAAAGACCGGTGGACCGGGGAAATCACCATCAACAATACACCGTATATGGCCAAGTTCAGCGCCCGGCGCATGGAGCCGTCGTGCCTGCGCTGTCACGGTGATCCGGCGGATGCGCCGAAAGCCCTGCTTGAAAAGTACGGGGCTACGGCAGGGTTTTACCGGCCCATGGGAGAGGTGATCGGTCTGGACACCATCGGTGTTCCCATGCGTACGGTGAACCAGCAGTTGCGTTCCGAGTTTATCAGAAACTCCGTGATGACCGGACTGGGACTGGCGGTGCTTTTTTTAGCGGCCATCCTGGTGTTCCGGGTTCTGGTGTCCCGCCGCCTGCAGATGATGACGGACTATTTCCAGGAGTTGTCCCGGGAACCGGGATATGCCCGGATCAAAACCTTCGAGGCAAAAGGCAGGGATGAAATCAGCCGGCTGGCCAAGAGCTTCAATGTTCTGGCCGGCAAGCTCAAGGAAACCTACGCCTCTCTGGAGGATCAGGTCCGCGAGCGGACCCGTGATTTGATGCGGACCAACGAATCCCTGAAGCATGAAGTGGAAGAACGCAGGGCGGTCGAAGCAGAGCTCAGCCGGTTTAAAAGCACTCTGGACCATACCCTGGACAGTGTTTTTATGTTTGATTCGAAAACGCTGAAGTTCATTTATGTGAACCAGGGAGCCATTGACCAGTTGGGTTACGGTATGGAAGAGTATTTTGGCATGACACCGGTTGATATCAATCCGGATTTTACCGAAGAAAGTTTTTGGAAAACCGCTTCCCGGTTGATCGACGGGAAGCAGTCTGCACATACCTATGAAACCGTGCACCGGCACAAAAGCGGGCGCCTGATTCCGGTGGAAATATTTCTCCAGTATGTCGTGCTTTCGGGGGATTCCGGACGCTTCGTGGCCATTGTGAGAGACATTACCGAGCGCAAGCAGGCGGAAGCGGTGATCCGGCTTGACGAGTCCCGTTCAAAAGCCCTTTTGGAACTGAACCAGATGGTGGATGCGCCGATTGGCGAAATAGCGAATTTCGCCCTGGAGGAGGCGGTCCGGCTGACCAGCAGCCGGGTGGGATACGTGGCCTTTGTGAATGCGGCGCAGACCACGCTGTCCATGTATGCCTGGTCTAAAAGCGCCATGGACCAGTGCCGGATCAGCGATAAGCCCATGGTGACCGCCGTGGATTCCACCGGGCTCTGGGGCGAGGCGTTCCGGCAGCGCAAACCGGTGGTGACCAATGACTATGCCGCGCCCGGTCCCTATAAAAAAGGGGTTCCCGAAGGCCATGTCAACATCATTCGGCACATGAACCTGCCGATCATAGAGGATGACAAGGTGGTGCTGGTGGCCGGTGTCGCCAACAAGGAGACGGATTATGATTCGTCGGATATCCGCCAGCTGACCCTGCTGATGTCGGGCATGTGGCGCATGGTTCAGCGCAAACAGACCGCGGAAGAGAAAGAGCGTCTTGAGGCCCAGCTGCAGCGGGCGGAAAAAATGGAAACCATCGGTACTTTGGCCGGGGGCGTGGCCCATGACCTGAACAATATCCTGGGAGCCATCGTCGGCTATCCCGATTTGCTGCTGGAAGATATTTCAGAGGACAGTCCTTTTAGAGGACCGATTCAGACCATAAAAGAGTCGGGAGAGCGGGCGGCCTCGATCGTGCAGGATCTGCTGACCCTTGCCCGGCGGGGAATTGCCGTTATCGAGGTTGTGAATATCAACAATGTTATCAACAGGTATCTCGAAACCCGGGAGTATTTTAAGGTGAAAGAGTTTCACCCGAATGTAAAAGTAAAGACCGATCTTTTGCCGGATTTGTTGAATATCGCCGGATCGCCGGTTCATTTGTCCAAGGTGATCATGAACCTGGTGTCCAATGCGGCGGAAGCCATGCCCGGGGGCGGTGAAATCGTGATAGCCACGAAAAACAGCTATCTGGACCAGCCGATCAAAGGTTATGACAAGATTGCGGAGGGGGAATATGTGGTTGTCAGCGTATCGGACAACGGGATCGGTATTTCCGACGCGGACCTGAAAAGAATTTTTGAACCGTTTTATACCAAAAAAGTGATGGGCCGCAGCGGAACCGGGCTTGGAATGGCGGTGGTCTGGGGAACGGTGAAAGACCATAACGGGTATATCGATGTGGACAGTGAAGAGGGTGGGGGAACGGTCTTTACGCTGTATTTTCCCGCGACCCGAAAGAGTGCGGAGCTGAAAGCGGCACCGGTTTCCGTTGATGCCTATGTTGGTAACGGGGAAAGGATTCTCATTGTCGATGATGTTGCGCTGCAGAGGGAAATCGCATCAAGCCTGCTCAAAAAGCTGAACTATTATCCGGTGGCGGTGGACAGTGGAGAGGCGGCTGTCGCATACATGAAAAACAATTCCGCCGATCTGGTGATTCTGGATATGATCATGGATCCGGGCATTGACGGCCTTGAAACATATAAAAGAATCCTGAAAATACATCCCGGCCAAAAGGTGGTCATTGCCAGCGGGTTTTCCGAGACCCGCAATGTCCAGGAGGCCCAGCAGCTGGGTGCCGGCGCCTATATCAAGAAACCCTATACCATCGAAGCCATCGGGCTGGCGGTGAAAACGGAACTGGATAAACGGTCGAACAAACAAACGTAACCTGCCGGTGAAGAATTATTTGAAGCAGGCGGTGCGGTTTCAGAGGATGTCTGTTTTCAGGCATCCTTTTTGCGCCAGAGGTCCGGATTGTCCCGGTGTTTTCTGTTGGGAATTGACAAGTTTGAAAAAAACGGATAGAAGGGGATAACTTATGAATCTTTCAGGAGGCGATCATGCTGACCGATGCATTTTTAATCGAATTGAAGAAGAATTATTTTTCTGTGTTTGAACCCTTTCTGGACGGCAGTTCCTTTGAAAAGAAAGAATGGGATTTTGTGAACAAAGCCGGCCAAGTGGAGGTGAACGTGTGCCGGGGTGGGGTTTTTGAAAAGATCTGTATCTCCAACATTTCCGCCAGGGTGACCATTCCGGAGCGGGGCTATGAAAGCGGTATCCAGTGGCTGGGGCTGCAGACCTTTCCCAGCAATCTGCTGGTGCCCATGTTCATGGGCGTGTTTGAGCAGGTGGATGAGCAGGGTCTCAAACACCACCCTGCTTTTTTCGACGTATACCCGGCCGTGCCTTTTGCCGAAGATGAGGCATTCCTCAAGGAAAAAATCGGTGCGGTCTGTGAGAAACATAATCGTCCCTACCCGGATCTGCCGGAGAGCTATTTAAAAATGTTCCGCCTGGAACAAGCCGGGACCGGGGTCGGATACGCGGCCGGGCTGTCGTTGATGCCGGACGAGGACAATCCGCAGTATTTACAGGATGCGGCCCTGGCCGCGCTGGACAGCTATGTTCATCTGGTAAAAAAAAGAAAAGACGATGAATTTACCGATGCTCACGTCCGGGCCATGCACCGGTTCCGCACCGACTGGACCCGGTGGACCTTTCTGGAAAACCGGTTTTTTCAGGGCGGGGTCCAGCTGGGAGTGCCGGTGGAAAGTTTCATGATTCACATGCTGCCGCCGGTGGTCAGATTTTAACCGAATGCGCAATTGCGGGTTCGGCGGGTGGAATAACACAAAGCGGGGCCAGCCAGATACGGATTTTCGGACGTGCAGTCCAAAAAAAGGACAATCGGCAAGACAGGTCCTATTATCGCAAACACTTCCCTCCGGACCGGCGGCCAACGCTGGTTTACCCCCTGGTTTAAAAATCCTTGAATCCTGCCAACTGGCGCCAGGACAACTTTTTTAAAAAAATCGCTTGCATCACCGAAATAGAAGTGTTACGATAAATGTATTCCATCAGCATAATACATTTCGATGGGATAATACATTGCGGAAAAACCGGGATTTACCGAAAGGCTGAAGCAGAGGCGCCCCATGGTCGGTAAGGAAAAACAGAATAATGTACAGCTGACCCGGGAAGAACTGTTCCGGGAGATTGTGGAATATTTGGACAGTAACAATACCTGCACCCTGGCCTTTTGCTGCCATGATGTGCCGAGAGCCATGCCGGTAGAGTATGCCAATGACGGGTCCGATCTGTATGTGGTTTCCGAAGGTATGAGTAAAACTTTTTATGAAACCGGCAAAAAAGAAAAAGTGCTGGAATGGAAAAGAATGTTTATCGACCGTAATCCCCGCTGTGCCGTAGGCCTGATCTCCCCCTATTTCGGTTATGCCTCCACCCGGGGGCTGCGGATGTGGGGAAAGGCCCGGGTTTTTCAAAAAGGGGATCCGGAATGGGACAAGGGGATCACACTATTAAAGGTGGAAAGGAATCTGCCCGATTTCGGCCAGGTCGAGGTGCCCGATTTTCTGATCATTACCAAAATTGTTCCTGAAATGATGGAGTATGCCAATATGGTGAAAGGGATCAAGCGGGCGGTGTGGACAGCGCCCGGAGTGAATCCGGATACCTGGAACTGTCCGTGGGAATTTGCCTAAAAGGGAAACGTGCCGTTTGGCACTTATAATAAGTAGTTCTTCACATGTTGTTTCCCACTGATGTGTCTGAAAGCAATGACCCCCGTTTTCAGATGCATCTGCAGGCTCATATGGGCCTCAACTAAAGGTCTGCCATACCGTCTCGTGGCAGGCCTTTTTTGTTTCTGGATGTGTTTATTCAAGGATTTGTCTGCCGGTGGCAAACAGGGCCCAGATCCGCACGCCGAAAACGAGCAGGGCTGAACCAATGTAAAAAATCGGTTCCCAGCGGCCGGTCATCGAGACAATGATGCCCAGGGACGCTTCATTCCAGCCGTAGGTTTTCATGATGACCGGAGCGGTCACCGAAAGGTTGATTCTGTCCATGTAACAGGATAAAAAAGGGGCGGGAATAAAACGCGTTTATCCCTGCCCCTGTGTTGTACCGTTTTGTTATGCCGCGGCCGACTGGTGTTGCGCTATTTCCTTTTTGATGCCTTTGGACACTATCAGCAGCCACAGAGCCAGCAAAAGATCGGCCCCGCCCTTGAGACCGAAGGCCCATCCCGGGCCATAGGTGTCAAACAGATAGCCGCCGGCCTGGAGGAAAAAAAGCATGCCGATGGGCTGGGCCGTGTTGAGCCAGCCGAGAATGGCGCCCACCAGGGCCTTGGGCGAGACGTCCGTGGCCAGGGTGTTGGCACCGGCAATGGAGCCGGAAATACAGAAACCGATGGGAATGACGGCGAAATAGACGATTCCGGAAAAAGGCCCGGACGCCAGCGCGATCAGCAGAAATCCGATACCGCCGCATAGCAGGGTCAGAATAATGGTGGTCAGCCGTCCCAGTTTATTCAGCATTATGGCGATAATCGGAAAGGCGATAAAGGTGACCACGCTCATGATGATCATGGGAACGGCGCCTTTCTTGGTGGCGGCTTCCGAAGTGATGCCCAGCCTGTCCGCCTGCAGCACGGACCAGGCGATAATAAAGGTAGCCATGACTGCGATATCCGCGCGGCTGATCAGGGAACACAGGCAGCTGGCCTTGATGGAGGGGCTTTTTATGACCACACCGCAGACTTCCCGGAAACTCTTTTTATCCGCCTGCTGGGTTTCCGGCAACCGTTCCTTGAGGAAGAACAAGGTGCCGATCATGCCGAAAAAGGCCATGACGGCGGCAAAAACAAACAGGCCGCTGACCCCGGTTTTTTTGCCGATAGGCGCTACGGCCGCGAAAATAATGATACTGGCCAGGCCCATCATCATGCCGTTAAAAGCCATGCCTTTGGCCCGGTCCTTTTCAGTGGTGGTATAGTCGGCGACCATGGTGATAAACTGGGGATACACCAGGATCATGCCGATGCCGAGAATGAGACGCAGGATATAGCCCACGAACAGGCCCGGGGCAAAAGCGGTAAATTCAGCGGCCCTGGACGGCGCAAAGTTCAGCAGGGCGCAGATCCTGGCGGCAAAATCCGGCGAAACATTCAGGGCGGCGGCGATTTCAACGGACTGACCGAACAGATAGTAGAAAACACCGACCACGATAAAACCGATAATGGCCAGGATCTTGCGGCCGGTTTTATCGGACAGGGCGCCCACAATGCCCACAAAGGCCAGGGTCGCGATCTGGCTCATGTTCTGCAGAAAGCCGTTGATAAATCCGAAATATTCCGGAGATACCCGGACAACATCCTGCAGAAAGGCCGGTTGCACAATGGCCGGCATGACCATAAGCATGCCCATGATAAGCGTATTTAGATAGAGGAAGAAGAAATTGGTTTTGGTCAGGTCAGGCGGAACTTCGATACCGGCGAATTTACTGATTTTCGGTTTTTCGGCCATATGGTTGGCTCCTTATAAAAGGGTTCGAGGATTTGCGGGTTCCGGGAGTCAAAAATAATAATACAAGAACCCTTTTGTACCTAACACAAAGTTCGAAAAAATACTTGTTATTATGATGTCTTCATAAACCGAATGGCGCTTTGTCTCAACCATGTTTCATCAATGTCGGAAATCCGCCGCGGATCGGTCCGTTGAAAATGACTTCCAGGGGATCGGTTTTCATGTTTTGCAGTTTCTGAAACACATCCGGGCGTTCCTTGGCCACCGCGGGCATGATTTCGGCCATGGCGCCGCCGACGATTTTGGGGGTTTCATAGGGGTCCAGAATGCTTTTCAGGGTCCGGGTGATTTTGCTGAGCAGATAATCGATATCATCGCGGTTCAGGCAGTAGGGCATGACCGCATTGCGGATCATGTCTTTATGGTCCAGCTTGAGAATAATTTCGTCCCGCCACCAGTCCAGATAGCCGGATACGCCCTCGCGGGAGATCTTGCCGCTGGCCAGGGCAAAAGCGACGGCGCCGGCCGCTTTCCAGCCGCTGATCAGGGCGCCGGTCATTTCCGCTTCCTGGCACCAGACCGCGTCGGAAATCAGAATGACCTGGTCCTGGTAAGGGTCTTCAATATGGGAACACATGTTGCCGGCAATGGACAGCAGCCGGGTTTTTTCCGCGTGCTTGAACCACGCGGCAAAAGCGCCCTGCGAGAGGAAGCGGTCAAAGGCCGCCAGATAATCATATCCCGGCTGGGTACAGCTGATGAAGGCAAAATGCTCTTCACCGTTGGCCCGGGGCGTCATCCAGATCCGCATGGGCGGGTCTTCCGGTAAAAAGATCTGGAAAAGCGCATATTTTTCACTGGGTTCCGCGCCGCGCAGCTCCCAGCCCACGCTCGTATTGGTGCCGTAATAGGCGCGGTCCCTGTTTTTACCCAGGTTCTTGGCCAGACGGGAGGAGCGGCCGTCCGCGCCGATCACAAAGGTTCCGGTAAACCTGGCACCTTCAGCCGTAAACACCGTGACCCGGCCGTTTTCCGTTCGGGAGCCGATGACGTTGTATCCGCCGTAAACGTCCACATCGTACTTTTCGCTGTCTTCCAGCAGGCATCTCAACAGGGCACTCTTGTCATAGGTGGCGCTGATCCGTCCCTGTTCGCCCATACTCATGTTCTTTTCATAGTCGCCCAGCTGGATCTTGTGGGCATTTTGTGAATAGATGGTCCAGGAATAGAAGTCCTGGTGGTCGCCGTCGTAGCGCACGGAGAAACCGTAATTCGGGAAACAGAGGCGCTTGTTCCGGGTGTTGAGGGTGACCCGGTCACTCAGGTATTCACCGGTCAGCGTGACGATCATCTGGCTGCAGGCGCGGTTTATTTCGGTGATGTTCTTTTTTCTTTCGATAATGGCGACACGAAGACCATTTTCACCGGCTGTTTTTGCGGCCATCAGTCCGGCGGGACCGGCGCCGACCACGATCAAATCATAAGTGTTTGACATAATGTCTCCTGGCTCAATAAATAATATTACGCTTCTGTTTACGGGACGGATCCCGTTTCCGGGATACCATAACATCATCCGCTGGAAAATATTTAATATTTTCCAGCGGAAAAGGATAAAAAACGCCTGCTGTCAATTATGCAAAAGAAATGTATCCTATCAGAATACATCTTAACGAATAAAATAACCCATGTTTCCCGGATTGTCAACTGTTTATGATGCGAACGGGCGTCAGGCTTTGCAAGGCAACGGCAGATGCCGCGCATGCCTGGCGTGCGGAAACGGTTCGAAAAGCAAATAATTATAATTTATTGAAAAAGCATCTATTTCTGATATAAAATGAGTGGAAAATATTTTTCCGTTTGACCGGAGCCCGGAGATGTGCCTGCCGGGTCTGTTTTTGCCGGTTCTTTTTCAAGGGGTATTTTGTTTTTTTCTTGACATGTCTTGAAAATCCAAATATTATGCTCTATAAAGTAGTCTTAAAGACTACATTCAACAAACCAGTTGACGGGAAAGCCTGAATCAATTTTTTATAAACGGCGATGATAAGTCGGTAATCAGAGGAAAAAGTGAGGTATCGATGGCTGAAAAAAAGGATGAACTGATAAAATTACTCGGTGCGGAAAATGTTGTTGATGATCCGGAGGTGCTGAACGGCTTTGCCGGGGATCAAAGCTTTGCTGCGCCGAACAAGCCGCTGATGGTGGTGAAGCCCGGAAATGCGGATGATGTCCAGGCGGTGGTGCGATGGGCCAACCAAACCCGAACCCCGCTGGTGCCGGTCAGTTCGGGTGCTCCCCGTTTTCGCGGGGACAGCGTTCCCGGTATCGAGGGAGCGGTCATTGTGGACCTTGGCCGGATGAACCGGATTATCATGATCGACCGGAGAAACCGGGTGGCCATTGTGGAACCCGGGGTCACCTTCGGCCGGCTGCAGCCGGCGCTGGCCAAAGAAGGCCTGCGGCTTTCCATGCCCACGCTGCCGCGTGCTTCCAAATCGGTGCTGACCAGCTCCCTGGAAAGAGAGCCGATCATGAATCCCCGTTACGGCTGGTCGCTGAGTGAGCCGCTGCGCTGTCTGGAATCGGTGATGGGCAACGGTGAAATGTTCAGAACCGGTGAGCTGGCCGGAGCGAATGTGAGCACGTCCACCGCCGGAGAGACCAAGCCCATGCCGATTGAGGCGCTTCTGGAAAAACGAAAAAAGACACAGGAGTCGGCGCTGTACCAGTATGGCCCGGGCCAGTTTAACTATCACAAGCTGGTTTCGGCGGCGCAGGGAACCATGGGTATCATTACCTGGGCCTCTCTGCGGTGTGAAGTCCTGCCCAAAGCCCAGAAGTTTTTTCTGGTGCCGGCGGAAGATCTGGACAGCCTGATCGGTTTTACCTACAAACTTCTGCGGCTGCGGTTCCATGATGAACTGATGCTGCTGAGCCGTTCGTGTCTGGCATCCATGCTTGCGAACGATGCGGATCAGGCCGCAGCTCTGGAGAAAACGCTTCCGCCGTGGACCCTTTTTCTCGGTCTGACCGGGCGCGATATTTTGCCCGAGGAACGCGTGGCCTTTCTGGAAGCGGATGTCCGAGAGTTTGCCCGGTCGTTTCAGTTGACCCTGGAAACGGCGGTCTCAGGCGTCACGGCCGACCCGGTTGCGGCAACTCTCATGAATCCTTCGCCGGAACCCTACTGGAAACTCCGTCGCAAGGGCGGATGCCAGGATATTTTCTTTTTAACGACCCTGAACAAAGCCCCCGAATTTACGGCGGTGATGAACCGCCTGGCGGAAGCGTCCGATTATCCGCTGCCGGATCTGAGCGTTTATCTGCAACCGACCCACATGGGCACCAGCTGTCATGTGGAGTTCCATTTGCCGTTTGACCCTGAAAACGGGGCCGAGAAAGCCCGGGCCGAAGACCTGTTTGCCCGCGCCAGTAAAGAGCTGTCCGAACAGGGCGCGTTTTTCTCCCGCCCTTACGGAATCTGGTCGGACCTGGCCTACGGGCGAAATGCCGAGCATACGGATATATCGAGAAAACTGAAGAAGATTTTTGATCCAAACAATGTACTCAACCCGGGCAAGCTTTGCTTTTAGCCGGAAACCCAATCATGCAGGAGGTATAAGGTGGCACTGGAAGATCTTAGGGCTATGGTCAGTAGATGCAGTCGATGCTCATATTGCAAGTGGATACCACTTGCCCATGTGAAGAGCTGGCGTTTTGCGAAAGGCTGTCCCAGCGTAGAATACAACAAGTTTCAGAGTTACTCGGCGAGCGGGAGACTGTGTGCGTCCCTGTCTCTCCTTGACGGCCGGTCCAGTTATTTTGATGAAGGGCTGGTGGATATTGTTTTCAAGTGCATGCTGGACGGGAGCTGTGACGTGGCCTGCAAGGTGAACCGGTATGATCTGGAACCGGTCGAGGTCATGCGTCAGCTGCGCTTTAAAATGATTGACAACGGCTGCTTTCCGTTCCAGGACCTGCCCTATATCGAGCACCTCCGCAAGGAGGACAATATGATGCTGGAAGAAAAGGCCGATCGCGGAAAATGGGCCGAGGGCCTGGAGGTCAAGGACCTGACCCAGGAAAAGGCCGAAGTCGCTTTCCACGCGGGCTGCCGGCTGAGTTTTGATCAGGACCTGTGGGAGATTCCCCGGACCGTTGTGAAAATTTTAAAAGATGCCGGTGTCGACTTCGGTATTCTGGGTAAGGATGAGAACTGTTGCGGGACCCGGGTCAGCGATATGGGCTATCGCGGAGAATTTCTCAAGTATGCGGAAAATAACATTGATGCCTGGACCAATGCCGGGGTCAAAACGGTGGTAACCGCCTGTTCCGACGGATATCACGGATTGAAACGTCTTTATCCGGAGGAGTTTGATTTCAAATTTGAAGTCCTTCACATCACGCAGTTTATCGAGCGTCTGATCCAGGAAGGCAAGATCAAGTTTACCCGTGAGGTTCCCATGACCGTGACCTATCATGACCCCTGTCATCTGGGCCGGCGCGGGGAAGCCCATGTGCCCTGGAAAGGCGAACAGAAGAAGATTCGCGGTCAGATCCTGGTATATGAACCGAGAAAACCCCGATATAACGGTGTGCAAGGGATATATGATACACCGAGAAATATCATTAAAAGTATTCCGGGAATCAAGCTGGTCGAGATGGAAAGAAACCGGGAGTATGCCTGGTGCTGCGGCGCCGGCGCCGGGGTCCGGGAACGGTATCCGGAATTTTCCGCCTGGACGGCCGGTGAGCGGATCGAGGAAGCGAATGCGACCGGTGCCGAGGCGATTGTAAGCGCCTGCCCCCACTGCGAGCGGAATTTTATCGATGCAGTGAATGAACGGGGCGAGAGGATGAAAGTATATGACATTTTAGATCTTGTTCGGGAAGCAATTTAACAGGAAGGAATTGAAATATGGCACTACCCAGAGAAGTATATGAAGCATTGGAAGCGATCGTCGGGCCGGACAATATTACGGAAGAGCCGGCAACACTGGATTCATATGCTTATCAATGGATGGCTGAACTGGTGACGGACGTGAGCGGCGGCGGCAAGTTTTTTGACCGGGCGGAAGCGGTTTTGATGCCGGGCAGCGCAGAGGATGTCCAGAATATCATTAAAACCTGTAACCGGAACAATTTACCGTATCATGCTTTCAGTACCGGCTGGGGGCCCTGGGCAGCATCACCGGCCAAGGGACAAATCCTCATGGATCTGCGGCGCATGAACCGGATTATTGAAATCGACGAACAGAACATGTTTGCTGTGGTGGAACCGTACTGTGTGGCGGCGCAGCTCCAGTCTGAAGTGATGAAGAAAGGGCTGAACAATCATATCAGCGGTGCCGGTGCCGGCACCTCGGTGCTGGCCAATGCCTGCTGTTTTCAGGGCGGGGGACCGGATGTGATCTATTTTGCGTCTCCCCAGGACAGCATTTTGTCGATTGAATGGGTCACCCCGGAAGGCAATATTCTGACCACGGGATCGAAGGGTTCCGATCTGGGCTGGTTTTGTGCCGAAGGTCCCGGACCCAGCACCCAGGGGGTGATCCGGGGCGCTCTGGGCGGCGCCGGCGGCTGGGGGGTTGTGACCAAAATCGCCATTCGCCTGGTTCACTGGCCCGGCCCGAAGCAGATCCCGGTTGAAGGGACGGCGCCCGCTTACCGGACGCGGCTTTCGCCGGACTATTTCAAGGCGGCGTTTCTCGCCTTTCCCAGTTTTCAGGCTTTTGCGGATGCCATTTACCGGATTTACGATTCGGAGATCGGATATATCGTTCACCGGCAGTTTGTCATGTGGGGGGACGAACTCCAGGCGGCTTTTCTGAATATTGTCACCGACCCGACCAAACAGCTGTGTGATCTCGAGGAACTGCTGAAAAAACCGGAGATCCAGAAACTGACCGAAGAAATGCAGCGCAGCTTTCAGATGATCCTGGCCGGAATGACGCCGAGGGATCTGGCCTATCAGAGGAAGGTCCTGGCGGAGATTCTGAAAACGACCGACGGGTGGAACATCGATTTTGTGGATCGGGAAGATATTCAGCAGTATGTTCTGCTGTTTATGCTGCGGCTCTGTTTTAAAAGTGTTAATTTTGCCGCTACCGGCGGTTTTATTGATTCCTATAACTCGGTGGCGACGCCGGATGTCTGGGCGTCGGGTGAAATCGAGGCCGGCAAGAAACTCTTGAAAAAATATGCCGGCAGAATCGCGGATGCCGGCGATCAGGCCATGGGGCCGATCGGTGGGCAGGGCGGCGGCGGCTGCACCGGATGGGAGGACTTTGTTTTTTATGATCCCGCTGATCCTGATTCCGCCCAGGCGGCCACGGAAGTTTCCGATGAAGGCGACGTATTGAAGGCCAAACAGGGTCGGCCTCCCGGCGGTATGCTTCTGGGACTGGCCAGGGCCACTCATTCCGATGTGAATGTCCGTTCGAAAAAACTTTCGAAATCACCGGAGTACCGGTGGCAGCGCAGGATCAAGGAGGTGCTGGATCCCGGCAGTGTCGGCAGCGGCAACTATTTCTGGGGTGCGGAACCGGAAAAAGAGTAACAACTGCAAATGGATAATATCTGTCGGTGAACATCCGTTTTGAGAAAGCAGTATGAAGACCACCGGCGATCAAGGGAGTGTAACCGTATGAAAATAATTGTCTGTATGAAGCAGGTGCCTGACCCAACGGCTTCCGCCGCGGGCATTAAAGTCGACAGTGAGGTCAAACGGGTGATTCCGCCCCAGGGCAGTCCCCCCGTACTGAGCCCTTTTGATGAGAGTGCGCTGGAGGCCGCGATTGTGCTGAAGGATACACTGGGCGCGGAAATTACCGTTATCAGTGCCGGTTTTCAGCTGGCCAAGCCGGTCCACCGCAAAGCCCTGGCCTCGGGTGCGGATCATATGATTCTGCTGGAGGACAAGACGTTTGAAAATCTGGACAGCTACGCAACCGCCCATGTCCTCGCGACAGCCATTCGCGAAATCGGTGAATACGATCTTGTTTTGTGCGGCCGGCAGGCGGCCGATACCGATGCCGGCCAGGTGGGCTCCGGTGTGGCGCATATTTTAGGCCTTCCGTGCATAACAGCGGCCTCCGGGCTGGAGTGTGGTGACGGGAAGGTGACCGTAGAACGGGTGGTTTCGGACGGCTATGAGGTGGTTGAAGCGCCGCTGCCGGTCCTGATTACCGCCAGCAGTGAAATCGGTGAACTGCGCTATCCCAGCGTGAAAGAACTGATGGCTTCCCAGCGGGCGCCGGTGACGGTGAAAACTGCACAGGACCTGGGCATCGACACCTCGCAGCTGGCAAGGGTAACCCTGGTCAGCCTGACGGCGCCGCCGGGCCGGGAAGGCGAGTGCCGAATGATTGAAACCGAAACCCCGGAAGAAGCAGGGGCGGAACTGGCTGTGCAGGTCAAGGAAGCTCAGCTCCTGTAGTTGGGCAGGTTGTTGAAAAACGCCCATCTGCGGCGTTGTGCGAATTGTTTGTCATTGCAACGTACTGGCAAGTACGCCTCATTCCTCACAATCTCGCACGCCTTGCATTCGAACATTTTTGAACAACCGGTTAGAACTGGGCTAACGACTGTCGAAGATGAAACGGGGACGTAGAAAAACCAAAAGCGTTAATTTCAAAAGGTAAATCTCATGGCTGAATATAAAGGCGTTATGACATATTGTGAAGTTATTGAAGGCAAACTGCCTTCCATTGCCGGTGAAACGCTGGGCTGCGGCCGGAAACTGGCCGATGACCTGGGGCAGGAACTGTGCGCGGTGCTGGTCGGCAGCGGTGTGGAGAATCTGGCGGGTGAAGTATTTTCCCTGGGTGCGGACAAAGTGTATGTGGCTGACGATCCACAGCTCAAGGACTACCAGACCGAGCCCTATGTGTCTGTCATGGAAAAGGCGGTCAAGCAGGCGATGCCCCAGATTCTGATTTTCGGACAGACATCCGTGGGCCGTGATCTGGCCCCGATGCTGGCGTTTCGGCTGGACACAACGGCCACCCTGGACTGTCTCAGCCTGGATATTGACGCGGAGACAAAACTGTTAAAGCGGATTAAAAATGTCCATGGCGGGCATGCTCAGGCTACTTTTACCAGTGAAGCTTTTCCCCAGATTGTCACCATTCGAGACAAGGTCATGTCTCCGCTGACGCCGGACACTTCAAAACAGGGAGAGGTGGTAACGCTTGATGCCGGCCTGGACCCCTCGCTGGCAAAGACCAAACTTTTGAAACGGGTGAAAGAAGACGAAGGCGGCATTCGGCTGGAAGACGCTTCGGTCATTGTTACCGGCGGCCGGGGCATCGGCGGTGCCGACGGGTTTAAACAGCTTCAGGAACTGGCCGCAATGCTGGAAGGAGCCGTGGGCGCGTCACGGCCCCCCTGTGACAACCGCTGGGTTCCTTCCAACCTTCAGGTGGGGCTTACCGGAAAAATCGTTAATCCCGATCTGTATATTGCGGTGGGGCTTTCCGGCTCTATTCAGCATTTGAGCGGCTGTGCCCAGTCCAAGAGTATTGTGGCCATCAACAAGGACCCTGAGGCCAATATCTTCAGTTACGCCGATTTCGGCGTGGTCGGTGACTGGAAAAAAGTATTGCCGGCGTTTCAGGACAAACTGAAAGAGCTGATGCCGAAATAAAACAGTGCTCTTGAGCGTTCTGAGCAGTTGTTTCCGTCAGGGGGCTGAAGCCGGAGAATAGGGAAGATAAAAGACCCCGGTAATTTTAAAGTATTACCGGACCGACTTTTAAAATACGGGTGAAACCATATAATTCAAAAGGAGGGTCAGATGGCTCGAGTCGCATACGATGATATGGTGAAGTTTATTGACGAGGTAATCAAACAGCCGGCACTGTTTGATCATTTGGATCTGGAACCTCTGGAGGCTTATCTCGGCAGGGATGCAACACCTTATCTGAGCTTTAAAAAACCCATGGCCGAAGGGACCTATCAGGGATATAAGGTCAAAGGTTCGGACAAGGTTGAAAAGATCGGTTATGGCGAACTGGTCTACATGAAACGGGCCAAGTACAATTCCCTGAACATTACTGCCGGTGACAACTACGATCTGCCTATTTTTGCCTGTGAATTTGATGAAACCCCCAAAAGACTTTCCATCACCATCGATTTTATTCCGATTGTCGATATCGGCGTTTATCCTGAATATTGTGAAAAATATCTTGAGCCTCTGAACGATCTCTGGCGGAAATATCGTCAGCTGGGCGGGCTGACCGACGGAAACCGCTGTCTGGTGGAGCGCCGTTACGGACCGTGGCCCTGGGCCCGGGCGAGCATGTCGCATTTTCCGATTGACGGCCGCGTCAGCGAGCCGGAGGATCGCAAACAGATCGTGGCGGCGGTGATCGATTATGCAAAGCTGTATCTGGAACTGTTGGAAAAGGCGGAACCGATGCAAGACCCCGAGTACCGGCAAGAGGTGGACACGCGACGGAAGGCCATTCAGAAATATTACCGTGATCTGGATCCGGGCGGTGAAGTGTTGAAAAAGATATTCGGCGATGAAGGTGAAAAGCTGATCGTCAGCCTGATTTTTTGATGGATACGGGAATAGCGGAATATCGGACAAACCGCTTTTTGTTTCTTTAAACGAAAAAAGGAGAACAGGATAATGAATACACCTTACATCGAGAAAATGTCGGAACAGCTGAGCCCGCTTTCCGTGACAGAAATAAAGGTATGGGCGGGAAATGATATCGGTGATTTAAACGGGTTTGAGAAGGATGGTGCCCGGGTTCAGCTGCATGTTTATCAGGTTGAAGGTGTGGAAAAAATAGCGATCGGCGGTATTGCTGTTGATGATGATGTCAATATCGGTGTCTGTACCATTATTCCGAAACAGGATATTGCCCTGCCGATTTACGTGTCACGCTGGGAGGAACGCCGTGAGGCGATCACCCTGCTGGTGGACCTGATGCCTTCGGTGGACATGATTGTTGATGAAGCGTACCGGGTCAAGTATCTGGAGCCCCTGAACGAAACCTGGGAGCGTTTTTCAAATCTGGCGGGCATCCGTCCGGAGGATGACAACAATCTGCGGGCCGCCTGTTCGATTATTTATACCGCGGCCTGTGTGCCCATTGAAAAGGAAGGCATGCGCATGGCTGCGCTGGCGCCCCATCTGGACTACCTCAAGAAATATATTGCCTATCTGACGGCCGGTCATCAGCCGGTGGATGCAACCAAACAGAAGGAACAGGTTCGGCGGATCGCGGCGGTTCGAAAACTGCTGAATGCCAACCTGAAAAGTCTGCTGAAGGAATCAGCGGAACCGAAACTGGGAACAGAAATTAGTGACCGGTTCTGTGCGGCATTAACCTAAAAAAGGAGAAGACGATGAGTATTGTCGATATTCTGAACAGGGGGATTGAGTTTACCAATTCAGACGAAGCCGCCCGGGAAATGCTGGCCGATTTTACCGACCACAAGGTGGGCATGAAGATCGGCGAGGAAGAAATGACACTGGTGGTCAAGGACAGTGTGGTCGCTCTGGAACCGGGCATTCGGGAGGACTGTCACGCGGTAATGGGGCTGAGCCCGGAGAATTTGTGTGGTGCCGTCGATGACAGTTACGACCTGATGGAAATCAAGGACAAGGGGGAAATTCTCAAGGGAGATGCCAAAGATCCGGCGATTGCCGTGCATTTTATGGCGACCTTTCCGTTTTTTGATGCCATGGTCCGTTTGTATCAGGAAGACGAAGCCTTTGAAAAACAGGTGAGGGATCTCAAATCATCTTTACAGTAGGGGATTGCTATTATGGTAACACATATAATCGCAGAGGAAAAATGCCGCGGGTGCGGAAAATGTGTGGATATTTGCAGCCTGGAGCTGTGGGAACTGGTGGAGGTTGAAGACGGTAAAAAAAAGGCCCGTGTCATTGAAGAGGCGGGTGAGATCTGTCATACCTGTATGGCCTGCCGGGATGCCTGTCCTGAAGATGCAATTACGGTTGAGCGGGATGATGAATAGAACCCCGGTAGAGTGTTCGAGTTGAGAAAGGAAAGCGTGATGTGCAAGTTTAAGCAAAAGTCCGTTACCGCCCTGTTGATTCTAGGGCTGTGTATCTGCGCGGCCGGCTGCTCCAAGTCAAAGCGTAAGTTCAAAATGCCCAGTATTAAAATGGTGACCTCTGAATATATCATCGATGTGGATGAGCCGGAACCGGGCAAAATCTGGTTTGTCGGCGACAGCGGGGTTGTTTTCCATTCCCTGACCAACGGGGAGACCTGGGAACAGCAGCCGTCCGGGACAAAAAACCTTTTGTGCGATATTGAATTTATCAACGGGACAACCGGATGGATTACCGGAATCAAGGGAACCCTGCTGCACACCGAAGACGGCGGGTTTACCTGGACGCATCAGAAACCGGGCACCGACCGTCATCTGCTGGCGGGTGCCTTTGTTAATGAAAAGCTCGGCTGGGTGATCGGGGATTTTGCCACTGTGCTGCACACCACGGACGGCGGTGAAACCTGGGTATCCCAGCATGAGGAAGAAGACCGGATTTTCAGTAATGTTTTTTTTACGGATGCCCGTAACGGCTGGATTGTCGGGGAAAGAGGCACCATCCTGCATACTGTGGACGGCGGTGACTCCTGGGCAGAGGTGATGCCGGATTTTTTCAAACGGGAAACCCTGGAGGAAGAGTATACGAATCCAAGGCCCGGTCTCTTCGGTGTCTGTTTTACGGACAGGGACCACGGCTGGATCTGCGGGGTGGATTCCGTTATTTTGCATACCGCGGACGGCGGCAAATCCTGGAAGGTGCTTCATACCGGCGAAGATATTCTGTTCAATATTCGGGTCCGGGGAAACCGGGGCTGGGCCGTGGGTTCCCAGGGAACCTATCTGATCTCCCGTGACGGCGGTTTGACCTGGCAAAAAGAGGAAGAGCTGATCAAATCAAAACTCTCCTTTGCCAATGTGAATTTCAGCAGTGAAAAAAAAGGATGGATCACCGGCGCCAGCGGAACGCTTCTGCATACCACGGACGGTGGTGAAACCTGGGCGTTTTACTCCGGGCTGTCTTACGAGTTTGAAGGGATCAAGATGCCGGAAGCCCTGGAAAAAAGAATTATCGAATAACAAAGACCGGAAGAAGGTTTTTTGCCGGTATCCGGTATCAGCGACGCAGTCAGAAGCTGAAAAACATTAAAGGAAGCAGTAAGTTATGGAACGCATTGCAGACGTAATTATCGAAAAAAGATGGTATTTTCTGATCGTGATTCTTCTCATCACCGGTTTCTTCGGCTATCACGCCAGCCATATGAAGGTCCAGACCCTGTTCAGTGATCTTCTTCCCCAGAACCATGAATATATTAATGTGCACAATGAGGTGCGCAATGTTTTCGGCGGTGCGAACCAGGTCCTGGTCATGGTTCAGGTCAAGGATCCGGAAAAAGGCGGCAAATACAAGGATATTTTTAATACGGACACCCTGACCCGGGTGAAATATATTACCGATGAACTGCGAAAGTTTGATGCGGTTGACCGTTACAAGATCCTTTCCATTGCCCACCGGAAAGTACGGGATATGAAGATGACCAGTCAGGGATATATCTCCAAGCCGCTGATGTGGCCGGAAGTCCCCCAGACCCAGGAGGAACTGGAAACGCTGCGGCTGATGGTCTACGGCAACGGAATGGCCTATCCGGGGCTGGTCTCCCTGGACAGTAAAAGTGCGTTGATCATGGTAGACTTTTTCGAAGAGCATATTGATTACGCGGTCTGTTTCAAACAATTCCAGGATTTACGCAAAAAAATGGAGGATGAAAACCATATTGTGGCCATTGCCGGCGAACCCATGCACTTGGGCTACATCGACAGCTATGTGGGCGATGTGATTAAAATCCTGATTTATACGGTTCTGGCGATGATGATTGTTTTTTTCCTCTATTTCCGGACCAAGCGCGGAATGCTGCTGCCCATTGTTGCGGCCGGGATCAGCGCTGTCTGGGGCCTGGGGTTTCTCAGCATGCTGGGATATAACCTGGATCCGCTGGTGCTGGTGTTCCCGTTTCTGATTGCGGCCATGGCGGCGTCCCATTCCACCCAGGTGGGCAAGCGCTACCGGGAAGAGATTCGCGACGGCGGGGACAACAAGACTGTTTGCAAACGGGTGATTCAGCATCTGTTTAAGCCCGGTCTCGGCGGGATCCTGACGGATGCCTCCGGTATTATCATTATTGCCATTACGCCGATTTCACTGCTTCAGAAGATCACCCTGTCCTGTGCCTTCTGGGCATTTGCCACGGTGATTATCGCCATGATCCTGGTGCCGATCATGTTGTCCCTGATGCCGCTGCAGAAACCGGAACGCCATGTCAGTACCAAAAGCAAAACTATTTCTCTGATGCTTCTCGTGCTGGTCTGTGCAGCGCATTATTTCTGGGGAATCCCCCATGCGGACTGGCTTATGATAGCGCTTCTCGCGGTGCTGATTATCGTCACCTGTTTTCTGGGGGCCGGCAGGGACGGTCACGGCGCTTTGGACTGGCTGCTGAAAAAAACCGGCTACTGGCTTTCCCGGCGCGGCAAATACGTAGTGATCACCGTGTCGGTCGTTCTGTTCGCCTGGGGCTGTACCTATCTGAACAAGATTACCATCGGCAACGCGGTTCCCGGTTCGGAAATTTTGTGGCCGTTTCACCGTTATAATGTAGACAGTTTCCGGATTACCTTTTCCATGCCGCTTCTTAATCCGCTTTACATTATTCTGGATACCGGCAAGTCCCAGGGGGCGGCCAAGGCGGCGGCGACCCGGGAAGTGCTGAAATTCGCCAAACACATGAAAAAGACACCGGGACGCAAAGTCATGCTGGTCCAGACGCTGCAGGGCCGAATACCCGGCATTCATGCCGGTATGCGGCAGCGCGATCCGCGCTGGCGTTTTCTGCCGGTGGATGACAGCCAGACCGAATTTCTCTACCGCTCGGCGCTGCAGATGGGCGGTCCGGGCAGCTTTGATAAATTCGTTGATCTCGGCGACCGCAACATCAATATTGTTATTTTCTGCCGGGATAAAACGGCCCAGACCATCAAAGAGGTTATCAGCCGGGTCAAAAACTACATTCAAAACGATTCCACCATCAAAGGCACGGCCATGAAGTATAAACTGGCCGGCGGGGCCGTGGGGGTTCAGGCGGCGGTCAACGAAACGTTGACCGAGTACCAGCTGCTGACCCTGGGGCTGGCGCTGCTGGTGGTCTTCGTGTTCTGCTCGGCGATGTTTCGTTCGTTTGTGGCCGGGATCATTATCCTGATGCCGCTGCTTTTATCAAACGTACTGGCTTTCACTTTTATGGTACTCAATAATCCGCCGTTGCCGCTGACCACGGCGACCCTGCCGGTTTCCTCGGTAGGCATCGGTCTGGGGGTGGATTACGGCATATATCTGGTCAGTCGGATTATCGAGGAGTACAGAAAGAACGGTAACGATATTACCACGGCCGTGGTCATATCCCTGGGAACGACCGGAAAGGCCATCATTTACATCGCAACCACGCTGATCTGCGGTATTGTGTTCTGGTTCCTGTCCATGATGATGTTCCAGGCGCTGATGGGACTGCTGCTGGCCATTATCCTGACGCTGAACATGCTTGGCGCGCTGCTGGTGATTCCCAGCTTTATCATGGTGTTCAAACCGAAGTTCATTGTGGGCCGCAAAGCGTAGTTGTCGGTTGAAGCAGGAAACGGCGAAAGAACATTTTCGATCCAGAGAGCATGATATATGATGGGGTGTTACCGTACCGGTAAAAAATATTAGGCAGACGTTTATGATTCATAACTGTTAACTTGGAAGTATCAAGGGGGTGGCAATGAAAAAAAGTTTTCTACTGGCTGTCATTGTTGCGGGGATGCTGCTGTTGGTTCCCGGGGGTAAAAATGCATCGGCGTACATGTCGTTGCTTGACGGTGATCTCGAGATCAACGGCCTGTACAAGGAACAGATGTACTACCGACTGGATATTCCGCGCGGTGAAAAAGATTTTCATGACCAGAACATCGATTACTGGCGCAGTGTTTTCCTGATCGAGGGATTGTACAAGCTCAGGGATGACGGGGATTTCAAGCTGAATCTGTTCGGCGGGTTCCGTTACTTTTATGAAAAATCACCACTGATCGATGCTGAACACAAGAGAGGCATCCGTAACGATGCCTATGAAGATTACACCCATCCGCGGGGAGATGATGTCATTACCGAGCTGTACATCGATATTCAGAAGGGCCCCTGGCAGTTCAAGATCGGCAAGCAGATCGTGGTCTGGGGCGAAACCAACCTGAAGCAGACCGCGGATATCATCAATCCGCTGGACATCCGCCACGGGTCGCCCGGTACGGACAACTGGGAGGAGATCAAAATCGGGCTGTGGATGATCCGCGGATTTTACCAGTCTCAACTGCCGGGAATGCTCAATTTCGAATTTATCTTTATTCCCGGGGATTTCGAGATGGCCCGGATTCCCATCGAGGGAACCCATTACGGTCCCCACCGTGCCAAGACCTCCTTCAATCCCAGCCGGGGCTACGGGATCTATCACTGGATTCAGCAGAAGGCCCGCGACGATGAAAAGAAATTCAACTTAACCGACAACTGGGAGGCCGGGTTCAAGATCCGTGGCTATACCTGGAACGTGGACTGGTCCATCTTTTATTTCAACACGCTCAGCGATGAAATGACCGCCGACCCGGACAAGCTGACCGAATATACCCTGCCCTATGTTTTCAGCGGGATCGGGTCGGCCATTACCGGTTCGCGGATCGATCCGGTCAAGCCGGATATTGATGTGTTCAATTATAAGCGTTACGAGGTGATCGGCGCGACCTTTCAGACCCGGTTTGAAAATGTGCCGATGAGTGAGTGGCGGCTTGAAATGTTTTATTATGTCGGCCAGCCCCTGAACAAGGGTACGGGCGGTGATTCCAGTGAAATATATGCCGAGACCCGGCGGGACTCCTTCGGTTTCGGTCTTGAGGCCCGTGACTATTTTACCATCCCTTATTTTACCCATAACTGGTTTGACGACAAAAAGATGAGTATCAGCCTGACCCTGTTTTATGAAAAAGTTTTCAACCACGACCACGACCTGATTATCCGTTCCGGCCGGGGCCACCGCACCGGCGACAGCCATGCGGCGGAAATTGCCTACAGTATCTCTCAGTACTGGAACCACTCCAAGTGGTTTACCATGATTACCGGAAGCTATAATTTTATCGGCAAGTATTTTATCTGCCCGATCCTGGGTTATGCGCCGGGACGGCACTGGCGGTTTGAAGGCGGCATTCCCATTTACGGATCGTCCGCTTCAAGCAACAAGGGTCTCTATGACAAGGACAGTATTCTGTTTCGCATCCGTTATGAATTTTAGCTTGATGATTCTATAAATAAAAGGAGATACTATGAAAAAGCCCCCAAACGTCAGTTGACAGTTACAGCCGAAGGCGTAACAGTTAGTTATTTACTTGGCAAAAGAATAACTAACCAACGAAAGGGGGCTGTATAATGATTTACA